>Ga0209089_10002591_pt1 | contig 15937 bp, 12 predicted proteins | sample ArcticOcean_MG_C_FD_187431 | JGI IMG/M metagenome (GOLD analysis project Ga0209089, IMG submission 187431) | Marine microbial communities from western Arctic Ocean - ArcticOcean_MG_CB2_150 (SPAdes) (version 2) | ecosystem: Environmental > Aquatic > Marine > Oceanic | place: Arctic Ocean: Canada... | reverse complement strand
TCCAAATTTTTCCATCAAAGAATATCGTATCCTCTCCACACCATGTAGTTGTAACGATAGAAAAATAAGTATTATCATATACCCATTTATTTGAAGTATCAAAATGGTTTGTATTCCACTCATTAACATCAACAATCAAAGGAGTCATCTCAACGAGTTTTTCTGCATATCCTTTTAATTTTTTTGCAATTCCTTTTCCAATACCTAATTCTAAAGGTACACGAAAAAAGGTTTCTATATCAAATTTTTTACTTGATATCATACCGGTATCCATAAGTTTTGCTTCTAACATCATAGTTAAAAATAATTTTCTATGTGGTCTGAGTTCCCTATTAAAACATACAAAATGTTTTTCTCTTTTTAATGAAGAATCAAACTTTGAAAGTTGACCATTCCATTTTTTCTTAAAGTCTAAATATCTTTCATTATTAAATGCACATAAATGTATATCTTCCCAGTCTTTAAATTCTTCAGTTAATTGTTCTTTCCATCTTTTATATTCTATATCAGTTTTCCAATTACCACACACATAAAGAAAATTGTTAGGTGAAATCTTTTCTCGTTTAAGTTCTTTATATATTTCTTCAAAAACATTAATACCAATCCACTCTGATGGGAAACCTTCATTTGGTTGCCATAAACATATTACTGTTTTATTTTCTTGACAACTCTTTAATGTTTTTTTGTCTATCCCAGCAAATAAAGATTTAATTGGATTTGGGTTTTCATCCGTAAACTTACCAAACCATCCACGTGGATCACCATTTGGTTCTAATAAATATATCCACTTATCTTTATTGTTTTCCTGTATCAATTTCCATGATGACTTTATCTCAAATGGTATTTTATATCTTTTAAAAATTTCACCATACCAAGGTGGTAAATATAATCTATATGTTTCGGGTACATCTTCTTGTCCTATGAGACCATTTGGCTTTATTATTTCCCAAGTGGAATCATTAAACTTATCATAACCTATTCGTATCATCACTAATCCGCTTACTATCCAAAAAATCTTGATAATGTTCCATCATCAACCCCCTATGATATGTATTATAATTTAAACCGAGTCTATCAAATAATTTTTCTATTCTATCTATTCTTTCCATTCTTTGTTCCGTAGTACAATATTTAGTATTCCACACAACAGGACTATGATAATCAAGATACTCACCATCGGATTCCCATTGTGCCTTTAGTGGATACCATACTGAAAAAACCGAACACGTTAGTATTTCATAAATTACATCATGAAATTCTTCAACAAAGTCAAGTGTTTTTTGGAAATCTTCCTCGGTTTCATTCATATATCCAACTATTAATTGTAATTGTATTCGGATTCTATCATTTTGTATTTCACCAGCATCTTTATTAATTTGTCTTACATTTTCAAATATTTTTCTGACTATTTTCATGTTCTTATTTTTCTTCATATGCTTTAGAACACTCTCCGAGCCAGATTCAAATCCAGTTATCATAAATTCAATACCAGCATCTCTATATAATTCCATTGTTTTAATATCCGCCAACGGTTTCATCAATCTAAGATTACCACCCCAAGTTATTTTATCTCCGTATCCCCTTTTAATTATACCATGACATAAATCTTCTAACCATTTAGGATTACCATTCAAAATAGAATCGTGTGCCAACATTCCAACTCGATGGTTTTCATCTTTTTCAAATTCTTTTTTATTTTTATCTATCCAATAACCTATTTCATCTAAACATTGTTCTATTGGTCTATGTTTGTACATCGGAACAAATACTGGAACTGAACAAAAGGTACATCTGAAATTACAACCTCGTGAGAATGTTAATGGTACTGCTATATTGTAAAACTTTTTATAATAAGGATTTTCATAAAAATCATTATAATCAGGAGCAGATAAAGTAGTTAAATCAGTATATTCTCTTTTTGGGTTTACGTGCCAATTATCTTCTATTAAAAGTGCTTCTTCTATATCTTTTTCAAAAATCCCATCTAATATTTGTCTTGATTCTTTTTGTTCTTTTTTACTAACACCATTAATTTCTAATTGACTGACAAGTCTGTTAATCATAATTTCTACGGATGTTAAATCGTCTGAACCTTTCCAAACTAAACCATTTATTTTATTTAAATCTTCTGATAGTTTAGAAGAATCAAATAGTTCTATTAAAGTTTTTTCCCCATCACCATTTATAATGTAATCAAGATAATCATATTTTTTAATATCATAACATTGATTTGATGCTACACTCATTTTAGCCAATGCATCTGTGCCCATCAACGAAACACCACACCCACCCAATACTATTTGCAACTCTGGATATAACTCTTTGATTTTTTTTGCAAAAAATAATGATGCATCAATATTTCCATCTATCAACCCAAATCCAAAATATGTAGGTTTACATTTATCAATATACTTTTGAAAAAGTTTTATTATAGAATCTAATTCTGTGTATTTATCAAGGTTGATTGTTCCTTGGGCTGCAAATGTATTGAAATCTGCAAAAAATTGTGATTTTAAATCTATCTTATTTTGAAAGAAATATTCCGTACAGGGATCTATTCCTTGTATTTTTATATCTTTTCTGTTGTTTCTAATGTAAGAACTTAAAGTTGCCAATCCCGCAAAAAATCCTGCTTCATTTAAATTAGGAACCTGTGTAACTAATATATCTTGTTCTGTTAATTTATCAAAATCTATACCAGAATAGTTAGTAGTTTTAAAACTATCTTTAACATTTTTTGCACCGTGAAAGTTTTCTCTATCCATCACAGAAGTGGTTAGATCAATTTTTAAATCATCACTATTTTTTTGTTTTTCTAATTGATAGGCAGTATACTCTTCTTTAGTATCAGTGCCTTTTGTCATAGATATAAGTAAATCTCTATCTGGTTTCATTAAAATTCTACATGGTTTGGTATATCTTGTTCACATCTGAAATCTATTATTTCATGATTTGTTCCGAATAACTTTTCTCTTTTTACAATACTGTAATTTAAATCTGTAAGTCCATCTTCGTCTGTAATTACAATCCCACCTTGAACTTCTTCTACATACCTTTTTTCATTTATACTTGTATCTTTTTGATGAATCCACTTTCCACCGACCATATCATTTCGTTCATGTGCCTGTGAGAAAAATCTACCTGGCCGTGTTCTGTATGGTAGGGTGGTATTTGGTATTCTACCAATCGGTTCGGTTTCTACATATCCACCATTCAATATTCCGTGATTTCCATTACCACTTAAATCATATACAATATCATCTACCACACTAGAAAAGTCATAATATAATTTCATACCATTTGATGAAAATGGATAATCAGTTTTATAATATTCTTTTATTTCTTTCTCTCCTAACACTCTATCAAATAAACATACCTGAGCAATATCACCTGCAAAGAAATTAGATTCTTCTTTATTGGGATCACCAACTCCAATATAAAATGGATTTCCACCATATCTTTTTAATGGTGATTCAAATCCTAATGGTGATTCTGAACCATGACCAAATCTTGAATCTGACTCTTGACCATTTAAATAGAACCTAAGTTCATTATTATCAACATCTACCGTGACCATTAAATGTGTCCAAATATCAGGTGGTCTTTTTATCCACATATAAGAATGGTTGTTCTTTTGATTAAATAGTCCAAATGAATATGCATCTGAATTATCCCAACCTAATCCCATTTGGAAGCTTGGTCGTCCAAAAATATATTGATGAATAAATTTTCTATTTTCAACATCACCGATTAAATATTTAGGAATATCAAATCTATCTTCGGCCCTTACCATTACGGACATTGTAAAATTTTGACTTGTGATTTCTCGTATTGAATCATTTGGACTTATCTTTACATAATTAGAAAGTCCGTCTAATCTTAAAAAATTTCTTTCCTCATCAGATGTGTGGTTCATAAATGTTTCTTTTGCCAAACCTTTTTTCTTTACACGAAATAATAAATCGTCATCTTCCATTCCCCAGTTAAAATAACCATTAGAATAACCATTAATGAGTTCATAGTGTTCTTTAGTGAATAGAATAGCTCCACCAAAGTATTCTTGGTATTTCAATCCATAATCAAATTGTGCAACATGAACTGCCAAATGTTCTACATTTTTAGGATAAGAATAATCACAAGTATCATCTTCTGGCAACATATCAATATCATGGAAACAGAAGTAATCATAACCCTCTTTTTGTGCAACATCAAAAGCAACATTCTTAGCTGTTCCTCTATTGAATCCACTTACACTATCTGGATATACTTGATTGGCCACAAATATCCTGTATTCTATATCTTTGTCCTTAAAAAATTCATCCATATGTGGAACAAATTTGGCAAGATGTTCTTCCCTTTTATAGTGTGGAACGCATATTGCTAATTTTTTACTCATGTTATCGATATAAACTCATGTTTTTCTAAAAATTCTTCTCGTGACTTAATTTTAAATTCTAATGTATTTATCCCATCTTCCTTGATGTCTGTCAATCCACTTCTTACTTTATTAAAAAATCGTAATTGATTTTCTCGTGTTTCCCAATGATTGAACTTAGTTTGTCCCCATCCATTTTCTTCGTGCTCTAAACAACTGAATTTCCCATCTCGTCTATTTGGTATTAATGCAGTACTACCTATTCGTAACTCTTTATCTCTTTTGATTGCACCATATATTTTAGCATGGTTATCATTTCCACTCTTATCAAGTGCCATATCACCAACTATATTTTCAAAATCCCAATATCCAACAACACTTTTTGCTGATTTATAAGTTTCTTTACCTGTTTTCCAACCATCAAATTTTTGATCCTCGGTGATATTATATGGTCTACCATCATTGTATAAATGTTGAATTTCATTCGACATTAAACAATTTGACCACATTGATACTTGAGCAATGTTACCTATAAAATAACCTCTATCATTAAATCTTGCCATTGGATTTGCACATCCAATATAATATGAAACATTATTTGATTCTTTAATTTTTCCAAAATAATCAGTTGGTGATTCATTTGTTTCTACACCATTTATATACATTCTTAGTCTTTTTAAAACTGTATCAACAGTATAAACAACATGAACCCATTCTGCTGAACGCCTGTCTGAAACAACCATAGGTTGATTACCATCATCTGTCCAAAGTCCACCTTTATATTGTAATCCACTTGTATAAGCAATTCCAACATGATGTCCTGGCCTAGTAAAGACATGAAATTCATCATATTCTTTATTCGGATCAAGTTTTAAATCACCATATGGTTCTACCCAAGCTTCTACACTAAATGACGAATTGAGAACTTTATTTAATGAAATACTATTTTTTATCTCAAGGTAATCTCGTCCATTAAACTCCATAATACTTGTATAAAGTGGATTTTTATCTTTCGCTTTATAGGTGGTCTGTTCTTCTAATGGAACTCCACGAACCCTACAACGATAAAGTAAATCATCATCTTCAAATCCCCAACCCCAATACTTATTGGAAAATCCATTAATCCACTCAAAGTGTTCTCTGTTAATTAAAGTAACACCTCCCATGTATTCAGGATACACTAAACGATATTTAAACTTACTCAGTCGTGCTGCAAGATGTGTTGGTTTATCCACCCAAGAATAATCGCATGAATTATCCTCTGGTAACATATCCACATCATGGAAACAAAAATAATCGTATCCTTGTTCCTTTGCTAACGAATATCCAGCATTAATTAACCATCCTCTATTAAAGGGCCTATCGTTCGCCTGTTCTACCACGAAGATTTTATATGGAATCTCTCTATCTGACAGAAACTTATCCATATGAGGCACAAACTGGGCAAGATGTTGTTCCCTGTCCCTATACGGAACAATGATTGCAAGTTTTGGTTTCATTATTTATTTACCGAATAATTTACCAACTATGGATTTTTTTTCATCAGTAGTTCCACCACCGAGTGCCTTTGCAATTTCACCTGCAATGTCTGTTGCGGATATTTGTGGTTGTGAAACTGATGGGGCTGATATTCCGCCTCCTGGATTTGCTTCTACATATGTCTTTATGATATTGTAGATTTCCCAAAGTTTCCAATCAATTGCCTCAATCTTTTCTTCTATGTTAGTCAGTGATTTTATTCCTATTGCAGTAAGTTCACTTCCTTCACTGGAATCGAGAGTATCTCTCGCGTCTGTTTTTGTAGCCATTTCTAACTCCTTGTTTTATTTATATTTATTATGTAATTCCCAAAGTTTCCAATCAACATCTGCCATTAATTCTGCTAATGTCTTTTCTTCACCATCTTTATTAGTGAAATGTAACGCACTATTAAGTGTCTCTAAATGTTGGATAACTATTTTAAGGGCTTCCAAAGTATCTTTTGGATTTTGTTTCATAACCTTCTCCTTATATTACTACTTCTATTATTTCATGTTTAATCTGATAGTTTTCTCTGTTCACTATCCGAAATTTTGTTGATGATAATCCATCTTTATCAATGTCTTTCATCTGATTTTTAACCTGTGTATTAAAAGTATTACGATTGATCACTACCTCACGGTGTCCAGTTCGTGATAGATTTTCAAGATTTGCAAATTCTCTTGGATGTGATAAATAACCATAAGCACCATTTCTTCTATAAGGTAAATATCTTTCCTTACTACTTTTTACTGATTTATTTGCAAAATCAACATTCTTGTGCACTGCGTGATTTCCACCACCACTAACATCAAAAGTTGTATCATCATATCCCCCCTTAAAATCCCAAAGGCCTATTGGTAATTTAGCAGTTGTATATTCACCTCTATTATCAACTATCCCCCTATTAAAAATTTGATTTACTTCAGCATCATTTAGTGAAGTAGACCATAAACCAACTTCTGATATCTTACCAATAAAGAAGTTTCTCCAAAAATTTATATCTGGATCACCAACTCCTATATAAAATGGTTTACTGTGATATGGAACAAGTTCTCCCTGATAAGATTCTTTACCTACAAGTACTCCATTTAAATAAACACAAACTTCTCGTTTTAAATCGTCTACACTTAAAGTAACGTGATTCCACTCATTACATTTTGCAGGATATTTTATAACTACTGCTTCTCTATCACGTTGGCCACTCTCCCTGGTCCAAACTACTCCCTTTACAAACCCACCGTGAGTATATGATATTCCCATATGATATCCAGGTCGGCCGAATATAAAATATTCACAACGATTAGTATCTACTTCTGCATTATATGGTGGTTCACCACTTGAATTAAACCAGGCACACATTGTAAATCCTTTATTAGTTGAATATCTAATTTTTGAAGTTTTAGCAGGTATTTGAATAGAACTATTTATTCCATTGAAAATTGCAAAAGTTCTTGCTGGTTCAATTTCTATTTCCTTTCTAACTGACAATCCTTTAACTACACATCTTAATAATAAATCATAATCTTCATAACCAACACCCCAATATCCATTTGAATATCCATTTATCTGTTCAAACTTTTCTTTTGTAAATAAAGTTGCACCACCAAAATATTCATCATATGGTAAAGTAAAATCATCGAAATCTTCTATGTTTTCTTGATCACCAAACTCCATATGATTTCTCATACTAACTAATGAAATTGGTTTTTCTTCATAAGAATAATCACATTCATCAGACACGGGTATCAAATCTGAATCATGGAAACAAAAATAATCAAACTTATCCTTATTTAACAAATATCCAATATTAAATAACTTACCTTTATTTAATGGTCTATTTGATTTCTGTTTTACAAAAATCAACTTATAATATAACTCAGAACTTTCTTTTACTATTGCCTTAAAGTGATCCGTAAAATTTTCTATATGCTCTTCATTATATGGAAGTATCACCGCTAATCTTTTCATACTCTATATTCCAATGCGTGTGTTCTTATTTTATCCCAATGTGGATAATCATCATAATTCTTACTGCCCTTTTCTATCATAAACCTTTCATCTTCTATATCTATTCTACCGTAATTATCAATTATATAATCAAACATATCTCTATACTCTTTATGAAAAGTATAATCTTCTTTAATACGAGAAACTTCTCGTAATCTACCCATTACAGATATATCCCATTTGAAATGATGAACTTGAATGAAACATTTATCAACAGGATATCGTAATGGATGATTCCACCTATCTCCATAAGTATCTTCACCATCTATCATTGCGTAATGTTGTCCATTAGTAATTTGTATATTACCCTTCATCACCACCGTTTTATTTGGACAAGCATTGGAAACTGGATATCTAAAAGAACCTGCCAATGAAAACTCTTTCCAAATATCACTATCATCAAAGGGAAGTATCTTTGGAAATCTACCACCTTCTCCTATTCTATCTAAAAATGCTCCTGTAATAAATTTATAACCATTCTCATCACAATCCTCAATCAATTCATTTATTGGTTTTGGATAAACATGAAGTTCATCATCGTCTGCTACTATCCACCAATCATCTGGTTTTAATAACTTTGTTTCATTATATAACTCTGTAACTCTTTCCCAATTAAATGGTTCTTCTACAGTTGTCTTGTGTATATCAATATTTAACTCTTTTGTAATTTCTGTAACTTCTGATAAAACCCTATCTTTGTCTGATGATAAATATACCACAACATAGATTTCATCAACTAAATCTTTATAATGGTTTAACATATGTCTTAACATTGTTGTATTATGACCGCAAACCGTAACTAAATTTATCATATGGTCAATGCCTCTGTTTTCCAATATTCTGTCGGTGGATACCAATCTTTCCAAGTAGTAATATCAATGTTTTTATCCGATATGATATTCTTTTTTAACCCACCACTAATTCTTACACTAAATCCATATGAATCTTCGTAACATCCATGATAATCCAATCCATTAAATACAGCCCCATATGGTTTTACAGGTATTCTTTTAGAAATATCATCCTTACCATCTAACTCTGAAATATAAAGTTTTTTAGTATCTGAAAATCTAAACCATATCCAAGTTTCTTGTAATTCTCTTGCCTCTTTTTCTGTTGGAGATAATCCCAAATCACCATTGGTATCGGGACCCCAATCTCTATGAAATTTCATAGGGCCACCTTGAAGTTCACATCTTATCAACATCCCCTGCATGTAATCTACAACATTATCAAAAAGATAATCTATAAATTCTGGTACATATGTCTTTAGTAATCTCCACCCATCCTCTCGTGATGTGTTATGATCATACCAAGTACTCATTAGATTATTAAAAATAAAATCTTTACTTCTGTTTTCATCGTATTGATGATATGCCCATTCATTTCTTTCTATAATTCGAGGAAGTTCATTACAAAATTTTTTAAATTGTTTTTCAAAATATGTGTCAAAATATTTCATCTTATCAATAGAAATAAAATTGTCCAATGAAATATAATTTACTTTTCCGTTGTCTGTTAATACACCTAACATTATATTAATTTTTTACAAGAATGATAAAAATCTTCCATTTCAGGAAATGTTTTTAAGAAATCTTTTCCTCGTCTTTTATCAAATTCGTCAATAAATAATACAAAATCTCTCCTCATCTTCATCAACCATTTTATATCGTCTATCGGTGCATCTACCCAATCCAATACTCGTCTTAATTTTTCTCTTTCAAAATCATAATACCCACCATGTCCATGTCCATAAATGTGAGTGTATTTTTCTTCAGCTAATGAATTCATCAATTTTACATCTTCTCTTATTTTATCAATCCAATAAGTAGATAATAAACGAACTTGTAAAAATTCAGGATGTCTTAAATATGCAGTATCTAAGATAATACCATAATGTCTATATCGTTTTCCATTATAATGTTTCTTTTTCAACTCAAATACTTTTTTAATTACTTCATGATAACTTGGAACACTTGTTAAATTATACGTTGCCATTATGGTTGCTTCTGGTTTTTCACATTTAGTTAAAAACATATCCAAATTATTCCAAAACCTTTCTGTATCCATACCATCTCTCATATATTCTGCGTGTTTTCCCCATGACTCTATACTCGTAAATAATGCAAAATTCCAAACTAAATCTTTTTCTGTAATGTACTTAATTTTATCAATGAATTCTTCTACCATGTCTTGGGGTGCACATAAATTAGTATTCACGGACATTTCTAACATGGGATTTAATTTTGGATTATCAATTATATAATCCAACACCTTAAAAGTATCTTTGGATAAGATAGGTTCTCCACCAGTAATTCTAAATGTATGTAATGTTGGATATAAATCTGGCCACCATTTCCAAAATGCATCTCTATATGGATTTGGTTTAGTATGAGATATTGGAACAATTCCATCTCGTTCCATCCATTCTGTATTGTTATACATTCCACTTGTAGGATAGTGTCCCTGTGTTTTTATTTCGTGTTGCCAATTAGAACTACTCTTTACATCACAATAACCGCAACTCATATTACATTGATTAGAAAAACTAACTTCTACATATGATGGTTTAGTATCCTCGTTTGGATTTGAATCTTTAACTTTATCAAAGTATGGAAATGCCCAGGCCTCACCACTTTTCATAACCCTATCACTAAATGCTCCTGGATTTGCATCTTCTACATTCCAACAATAATCACATTCTTCGGGACGGCCACCCGCTAACATAGTCTTTCTTTGTGCTTTCTTAAAAACAGTGTTGTGTAAAGCAGATGGATTATTTTTTAATTCATCTAATGGAACTACGTGTGGTCGGGGATGGTGACAAGAATGAGTTTGTCCAGTCTGTAAAAGAATACTAACTTGATTCCACTTGGCCAAACAAAAACCCTCACCGACTTTATTTAATTCATCTTTGAGAACTGCCATATTTTCTAATCCGTGGACTGAAATCATATCCCAAAATACATCTTTATTTGCTAGTTTTTCCTTGTCCTTGACGTTATTTTCAAAAAATGCAAGATTCATTCTATGTTTTAATTCTTCTTTTGGATCACGAATTAAATATTCATCTTTTAATCTTGCTGTTTCTCTTGAAATATAATCAGTATTGAACTTTGAACACTCCTCAAGTACCAATCTATGTTCAAGTTCTTCGTCTGGTGTTTTTATAACTAATTCACGACCTTTATAAAATTTTATATTTTCTTCTATAAATTCTGAATCGTGTAACTGACATTGTTCTAAATTCTGTCTCCAACGGAGTTGTTCATATAAATCTTCATGATTATCCACTCTGTAAGTTAATGGTTGATATTCTTTTAATCGTTCTGTAACATAGTCACTTGTATGTTTTTCACATTCCAATAATATTTGTCGTTTTGTCAATTCTATATCTGGATGTATCTTGCCAATAAATTTTTTTATTCTTTTTTGAATAAAAGATGTATTTAATTTTTCACATTCTTCTAATTTTATTCTATAAGTCAATTCATCATTAAAATCAAAAGAAAAATCAACTATTCTTTCTTCTACATATGGTGTAGTATGTTCTTCACAATCTTTTAGCCTTTGACGAGTTGATAATTCTTCCTTAAATGAATTAAAATTTATTTTCTTAACTCTATTCCCAATAAAAGTAGTATTGAAATTATTTTCAATTTCTTCTAATGTAATTCTTTGACCTATTTCATCACTAAAACTTTTTAATTGGTGTTCTCCTATTCTACTATTTATATATTTAGAAGAATGCATATAACAATCTTTTAATTTTTCAAAAACATACATTTTTTCTGCATAGTTTTTAATAAAATCATATGTTTCAATTCTCTCATCTATCTCTTTACCCTGTTTATGAGAAAGAATGTTTTTTTTATATTCGGTGTGTACCCAAACAAAATTTTCTGGATAAGCCCACTCGCCATATCTTTCTTCGATATCTCGTAAATCATCTTTTGAAAATTGTGTTATTTTATGTTCCATTTTTTCTCCGTAATAAAGTTAATCCTGAAGATGATAGTTTTTCAGATTTTTCTTTAAAATCAAATAAATTAAATACTTCCCATTCTCCACCAACTTCTTTTACTACTTCACTTGGTCCTGTACATACATCATGTGGTTCGTCATCATACGTTTCAAAACTTTCCCAATATCTCTCGTCACTATCATGGATGGATATTATTCCATTCTCCTTCATTATCGTAGAGTATAAATCAAAATCGTGTTTGCAACCTTTATATGTGTGGTCTGCATCTATATGTAAATAATCTATCTTAATATCTCTCTTAACAAAAAAGTTATAAAAAGCATCTTCGGTAGTAGAGTTTATAAATCGTGGATTGAAATGAGTCCTTAAATAACTATCTTTATCTGCCCAATCCACTTCACCATTTATACTATTGGTTGCATCTATTACATAAACTTCTCCCGTTTTTCCATCACCATACATTTGAGTTTCATTAAGTTCCCAAGTGGCATCGGTCATTAATCGTGGCACATATCCACCACCACTACCCAGACAAACACACACTCGTGCCTTTAAAAAATATGGAATGGCATAGTAAAATATACCAGTTCCCATATAGGTATCACTTGCACCGTGAGTCCAACGATAAGGCACTGCTTTTCCATCTTTGTTCTGTGTTATCGAATCATATATATATCCGCGATTTAATATTGACATACAAAACCTTTAATTGTCCTTAAATAAATATTAAAAAAATATTGAAAAGAGTATTTTATTAGCTTGGATCGGATGATGTTCCTTTATTATGAACTAACGCCCCACCAGCATAATAAATATCCAATGGTTCTACATCAAAGTTTATTACTTCTACTTCACCATCGTTGTATATTAAAGAATCTATATTTATCGTTTCTCCCATATAACCAAGTAATTTCATACCCACTTTTAAATTGTTGGCGGTCACCCACTCCCATTGATTGCCTGTATATGTAAAAAGATCGTGTTCTCCTGTTACTTTTAAATAACCATTGTTTACACTATAATATCCACTCATATAATCATAGAAAAGATTTTCAACAGTTGCAACTTCTCTGTTTCTTCTAACCAATCCTTCTAAATCTTCTAAATCCATTGGTCTCATTGTAAATTCCTTCCATTCCAAATATCCCAAATCTTCATCTGGAAGTCCAGGTAAATCTAATGACAATACTTCATCTCCGACATTTATTTCTTCTATTGGTTTAGATGTTAAGTCTGACATTGTAATTAATGTTCCTGGTAGAAAACAAGCAATTGAAAGTCCCCCATATGTATCTTGAATTTCAACAGTTTTACTTATGGCAGTATTATATCTGGTTGCCTGGTCATTAAATCCATCACTTTGTCCCGCATCATGATACTTTCCTGTAATAATTACATTAGTATCACTAAAATGTGCACCTTCCCATCTTTCAAAATACACACTATCTAATAATGGTTTTACATCTGATGATGCAGAAACCGCAGTAAAAGTAAGTTTTAAAGTTTGATTTACTCCCGATGAACCACTTGTATAAAAATCATTTCTTGTTTGTGCCCATGAACCATTTCCTGCAACACCCCTAAAAGTTTGTTGAGTATATGCACCACTAACTTCCATATCAATAGTTCCTTCTCCTACATTAGAAGATGAAGCTAATGCTCTAATTTGATAAGTAGAATTTCCTTGAACTGTAAATGACTGACTTATATGACTACCTTGAGTATTAAACTTGATAGCATAATCATTAGAACCTGACGGTGATTTTGTTACCAAAGTCTGTTTTGATATTATTCCCGCACCACTTCCTGACCAACTTACTAAATTATTTGCATCTGCCCAATCATTAAAATCATGGTCTGTAACTAAGTTACTTTCTGATACAACCCCTTCGATAGTTTGAGCATCAGATATTGTACCGGCATTATATTGTGCAGTAGTATCTTGGTCATCTTGTAATGCAAATAATGATGCATTAGCCGATGTCCAAGTAAAATTTTGGTATCTTGTTTTTACACGTGAATCAAATAATGTATTTGAATTAGTAAAAGTTATTTCATATGTTTCATTAGTTTGTTCATCCACATACGGATATCCATCTATTGTAGAATCAACGGCACCAACATAGAAATCACTGATGGTTGTCTTACCAGTTCCACTATCTCTACCCGCATCATTCAAACTCGTCTTGGAAGTGTAGTCGGAATTTCCAACTGCAGTTGCTCTACCGAGTTTTCCTAATGATAATTTATCTCCAGCTGTTGGTGTTGCCAAAAAAAGTTCTCCAAAAAAGATACGCGTAAAAAAGACGATTATCGTTCAATACGCGTGTCGTTGTGTGTATTTTCATTAATAAATATTAAGTCGCAAGAAACTTGTGTTTTTGAGTTTTCTCCGTGATATATAAAGTTAACACTTTATGGTGAGACCCGGATCAATATACGTATACATTACTCATTATAAATTTGTAGATATTTCTCTACCCATTCTTCTTTATTATCATATTCTCTACAATAATCTCTCAGTCCATCTAAATAATCTTGTCTTTCTTTCTCTGATAACTCTGATATATTATGCACTTGTTCATCAAATTCTTTCTTATCAAATGCTCTGAATGGATATTCATAGTTTATCAGCCAATCTTTTTGTAATATAGGTAATTTTCCATAATCTAATGCTTGGAATATAGAGTAACCGAATGGTTCATGTAGATGACAGCTATGAGATATTCCCCAATCTTCCCTATTGAAGAATCTATGTAAATTTTTATATTGAAATTGATATAATCTTGTTTTATCAAATTTAAACCCAGCTCTTGTTTTCCACCACTTCCAATCTTCTAAATCGGTAAATGCATAAGAATCTATTCCATCTAAAAAATGTGGTGATTTACGAGTTTCCATGCGTGCCGCGAATCCCACTCTATTACTCATACAGACTTTTTTATTTTGTGTAAATTCATAATAATTTGGTATATCAATTATATCTGCTTGGTCGTGTAGTGGAATCTTATCCAACCCAATCCAAATTACTTTCTTAGCTATCTGAGCAATTCTTCGTTCCCATGCTCTATTTGCTGAAAAGTGCATTAACTTAGGTAATCCCAAATGAAAACCAGCATTTAAACTTAATTGAACTGATACATGAATACATACCGAATCTATTTTATCTTGATTATCTTCTATTATCTTGTGTGGTGTATAATATCCGTGTAGGATGTGAATCTTACGAGCTTGTTCTGCAATTTTTTCAAAAGTTTTTGGATGATCACCTTGCCATAATATTCCAATGGGTGAATCAAATTCTATCTTTACATTTTCAGGCCTACGTCTATGAATCAATAACTTGGATGGATAATCTAATTTAGGAGCTACCTCTCGTAACCAATTATTAACCCAAACATCACTACCACCATATACAAGTGAACCACCACCTGTCGCGTAATAAACATCATAACTCATATTATTTTCCGTGCACGTTGTGCATCAAGTAACCACCACCAAAATAAACATCTAATGGCTCTACATTCAAATTTACTGTTTCCATTGATTCATTTACAAATAAAACCGATTCTATTGTTTCAAATTGATTATCTACCGTGTATAATTTATCACCAGGTAATAAACTTACTGACGTTCTAAAACTATAACTACCATTCCTCAATACAAAAAATGGATGTTCATATGTTGCCTTTAAAGTTCCATTTATCAAATAATAATTATCAAAATAATCAAAATATACATCAAAAACTTCTGCAGTCTGAGGATCAATTCGATTTAGTTCTTGTATATCATAATATGCAGTAGCCCATACACTATTAGGTGCGTTTCCGTGTGGTACACCACTCCATCCTGACCAAGTATCTTCTTCATCAAAATCTAATGGCATACCAGGAACATTTGCAGATAAAACTGTATCTCCTACATTTATATCTTCTATATTTTTAGTAGTTCCATCCCCCATAGTTATTTTAGTTCCCAATGCAAGACACCCCACCCCACCATATTGAGAATAATTACTACCATAAAATTCATCTAATCTAATTGGATGT
>Ga0209089_10002590_pt1 | contig 15938 bp, 16 predicted proteins | sample ArcticOcean_MG_C_FD_187431 | JGI IMG/M metagenome (GOLD analysis project Ga0209089, IMG submission 187431) | Marine microbial communities from western Arctic Ocean - ArcticOcean_MG_CB2_150 (SPAdes) (version 2) | ecosystem: Environmental > Aquatic > Marine > Oceanic | place: Arctic Ocean: Canada... | reverse complement strand
ATCCTTTCTTCAAAAAAGTAGTAGATTCTCAAAAAGTTTATGCCAAAAAAGTTATGGCATATCTATTGCTTAATCAACCTGATTATGGAATGGCTTATAAGCATCACTTCGGTGAGCCTACAAAAGCTATATAAGTAATCACAAATAATACTTCTAAGGGCAACTTGTAAAAGTTGCCCTTTTTTATTAGAAGACTAAATCAAATGGAAAAATATATATTTTTTTTTGAAGGTTTAAGCATTTGGGTAGGAAGAGCTTTTGGTTGGTGTATTCTAATTTTAACTCTTTCAGTTACATATGAGGTTTTTGTTAGATATGTTTTAAATGCACCAACAGTTTGGGTATTTGATATGATGGTACAAATGTACGGGGCATTATTTTTAATGGCTGGACCATATGCATTAGCTCAAGATGCTCATGTTAGAGGAGATGTTATTTACAGACTATTCTCTCCTAGATTACAAGCTAAAATTGATTTAACCCTTTATATATTATTTTTTTTTCCAGGAATATTAGCGCTAGCTTATTTTGGCTATGAAATAGCCTCTGACTCCTGGAGATATAAAGAGGTTAGTTGGAATAGCCCTGCTAGAATTCAAATTTATTTTTTTAAATCACTAATTCCACTTGCTGGAGGACTGTTAATTCTACAAGGAGTTTCAGAGTGTATGAGGTGCATTCTTTGTATTAGAGATGGCAAATGGATAAGAAGACATGAAGATGTTCGTGAAACTGAAGTAGATTTAATTAGAAAAGCAAGAGAAGCAGAAAGAGAAAAGGAGGTTTTAAAAAATTAGATGACAGATCCACAAGTTGCAATATTCATGTTATCATTATTTATTTTCCTAGTTCTATTAGGATTTCCAATAGCATTTACTTTAATTGCTATGGGGGTTGGTTTTGGTTATTACGCATATTTTCAGGTTGACAATCTTTTAAATAATCAGATTTTTTATTTACTCAATCAAAACGCCTATTCGGTTATGGAAAATGATGTGCTTGTTGCAATCCCATTATTTTTATTTATGGGCTATGTTGTTGAAAGAGCAAATATAGTTAATCGTTTATTTTTTAGTTTACAGCTAGCAACACGCCACCTTCCAGGATCAATGGCAGTTGCAGCGTTAGCAACATGTGCAATATTTGCTACTGCAAGTGGAATTATTGGAGCCGTAGTAACACTAATGGGATTACTTGCTTTTCCCGCAATGGTAAAAGCCGGTTATGACAAAGGTTTTGCCTCTGGTGTTATTTGTGCAGGAGGAACTTTAGGTATTTTAATTCCACCAAGTATTATGCTTATTGTTTATGCAGCCATAGCAGAATTATCTCCATTAAGATTGTATGCTGCAGCAATAATCCCTGGATTTATGTTAGCCGGTTTTTATATGATTTATGTTATTGGATATGCATTCTTTAGACCAAGCATTGCACCAAAACCATTAGAAGAGGAAGTTCCTCCTACAAAAGTTATTATTGTTCAATTGTTAACTTCATTTGTTCCATTGGCACTATTAATAATGTCAGTACTTGGCTCAATTTTATTGGGATTAGCAACACCCGCTGAAGCAGCAGCAATAGGAGCTACTGGGGGATTATTTTTAGCATTTTGTTATAAATCTTTAACTTGGACTGGTTTAAAACAATCAGTTTTTTTAACTGCAAAAACAACAGCAATGGTTTGTTGGTTGTTTGTAGGATCTTGGACTTTTGCTTCAATTTTTTCATACTTAGGCGGACATTCTATAATTGAACATTGGATATTAGGACTTAATCTTGAACCTTGGCAATTTCTTGTTTTAGTTCAGATAATAATATTTTTATTAGGTTGGCCATTAGAGTGGACAGAAATATTAATTATATTTGTTCCAATTTTTTTACCAATGTTAGATACATTTGGGGTAAACCCGTATTTCTTTGCCATGTTAGTAGCATTAAATCTTCAAACCTCGTTTCTCACTCCGCCTATGGCGATGGCAGCATATTATTTAAAGGGAGTTGTAGGAGATCAAATTGAACTTATAGAAATTTTTAAAAATATCTTTCCATATTTAGCAATAGTGATATTTACAATGGTATTAATGTATAATTTTCCAGGTATGGCTTTATTTTTACCGGACTACTTTTTTGGGGTGGGAAAATAATTTAAATGTCATTATCTAGTTTGTCAGTTATTGAACTTTCTAATAAATTAAAAAAAGGAGAAATTAAATCTGAGGAGTTAGTTAAAAGTTATATAGAACAAATTAATAAAAAAGATAACAAAATTGAAGCGTGGGAATTTTTCGAACCAGACATAGCAATAAACCAAGCCAAAAAATTAGACGAAGATCGTCAATCAGGTAAGTTACAAGGAGATCTTCATGGTATTCCTGTAGGTATTAAGGATATTTTTGATACTGAAGATATGCCAACACTTGATGGAAGTGAAGCGCATAAAAAAAATCCTAGTTTAAGTGACTGTACTGTCGTTTCAAAATTAAAACAGGCAGGAGCTATAATTATGGGCAAAACTGTGACTGCGGAACTTGCTCATTTAACTCCTGGTAAAACAAAAAATCCGCACGATTTAACAAGAACTCCAGGTGGGTCTTCTATGGGATCAGCTGCTGCCGTAGCAGCCAACATGGTTCCTCTTGCAGTTGGCTCTCAAACTAATGGTTCAGTTATTAGACCTGCTTCTTTTTGTGGTGTTGTTGGATATAAACCGAGTAAAGGATTAATTTCTAGATATTTGGTAATGCAAGTTTCCCAAGTACTAGATCAAATTGGTGTTTTTTCAAATTCAATTGAAGATGCAGCATTAATTAGTGAACAACTTTTTGGACACGATAAATTAGATCCAGACTCAACTTTAAGAGCAAAACCTAAACTGTTAACTGCAAGCAAAGAAAAACCACCGATGGAACCATTGTTCGCTTATATTAATTTACCTTTTATGAATGAATTAGAATCAGATGCAAAAGAAGCGTTCGGTGAAGTAAAAGACGAATTAAAAGGGCAAATAAAAGATGTTGAATTTCCAAAAGCTTTTTCTGAAATTCCAAAATGGCATAAGATAATTGCCGAGTCAGATATGGCCAAGTCCTTTTCAATTGATTATAAAAAATTTAAAAATTTATTAAGTGATCAAATAGTTGAAGCAATAGAGAGAGGGCAAAAATATAAAGCCATTGAATATAATGAAGCTTGCTTAAAAATAAATGAAGTTACTGCTTACTTTAATAAATTTTTTCATGATTATGATGCTATATTAACACCAGCAGCGTGTGGTGAAGCCCCCAAAGATTTGAAAACAACAGGTAATCCAATTTTTTGCACAATCTGGACTTATTGTGGAATGCCATCAATTAGCTTGCCATTATTGCAAGGGAAAAATAAACTTCCTATAGGAATACAATTAGTTTCTTCTCTTTATGATGATGAAAGATTATTTAGAAATGCAACTTGGTTAACAGGAAAAATAAAATGATGAAAATAAGTGAAAAAATCGCAATAATAATTGGTGCTGTACTATTTGTTACATTTGTAACCGGTTTAGCTTGGAGCATTAGTACCGGTTTAGCTGGTTTTGTAAGAAGCATTCCATTTTGGGTAATAGTAATTTTTTGTATATTTTTATTATTTTATGATTCTTATAAAGCAATAACAAAATAAATATAAAATAACTTATCTCATCTATTTTATCTTTAATAAAAGAAATGAATAAAATTTATTACAGCTTAATATTTATTTTTGTCGTATATTTAACCATTATAATTTCTCTATATTTTTTTCAAAGAAACTTATTATATGATCCAACAGAAAATAATTATTCAGGTGATAGCTTGGATGTTCCAATAAAAAAAATTAAAATAAAAACTCAAGATGAAATTGAGCTTTTGTCCTGGTATCACAAAAAAAATTTGGGTAATTATAAAACTATTCTTTTTTTGCATGGTAATGCAGGATCATTGGAGAATAGAATTCATAAAATAAATCATTTTGAAAATATGGATATAAATTTTCTTATTATTGCCTGGAGGGGTTTTAGTGGAAATAAAGGAAAGCCGACTGAAAAAGGTCTTTATGATGATGCTAGAAGTGCAGTCCGGTGGTTAGAAAAAGAAGGTGTTATGAAGAAAGATATCATTGTTTATGGTGAGTCTTTAGGAACTGCTGTGGCAACAGAAATTGTACAAAATAATAATTTTGCTGGATTAATTTTAGAATCTCCCTTTACATCTATGATTGATGCAGCAAAAAATAAATATCCTTTTTTACCAATAAGGTTTTTGCTTAAGGATAAATATGAGAGTGTTAAAAAAATCAAAAATATAAAAAGTCCGATATTAATCATGCACGGTGAAGTTGATAAAATTGTTCCATTTTGGATGGGAGAAAAAATGTATGATATTGCTAACAAACCAAAGTATTCTTATTTTACAAAATATGACAATCATATGATGGAATATGATGAAAATCTTTTAATTGTACTTAAAGAATTTATAAACAGCTTAAATTAAGTCACAATTTAAACAAAAAAAATTCAATTTTTTTTTATAAAATTTTTTAATGTTAAAAAATTTTTTATTAATTATTTTTAGTATAATTCTATTTTCTAGCCCAGGTAATGCAGACAGATTAAACGAAATGTTTTTTATTGGAAAAATGGATTCTCATAATAAAGATTTTACACTTTTTTTTAAAACTAGAGAAAAAGCAATTTTAGCACGAGGTGAAAATTATAATTATGTGACTGACTATCCTCAAGATCTGTATATTTATGACAACAAATCAAAAAAATCTTTTCCTTTAATATCATATGAATGGTTTCCATCACGTGCAAAAAACTTTCTTAATGAATATAATTTTCCTGTTTTCCCAGAAGATTTTGCATATTACCTTTTAAAAGATAACAATACATTGGTCATGATTAGTGCTGTTAAAAGTTTTAATAAGAATTTTAAATTTGATATTGCTAATAAAAAATTAAATTTATATCCATCGGATGGAAAGTTTGATTTTATAATTTCCTCTATAGCTAAAAATTGTGGTTATTCAGATTTGGAAGAAAATTATAAATGTACTTACTATAAGCCTTTAATATCTAATAATTTAATTAATTAGTTTTTATAAAAGCATCAGCAAATTTTTCTGCACTAAAAATCTGCAAATCATCTTCTTTTTCTCCCAGACCCAAAGCAATTATTGGGAGCTTGTATCTTTTAGCTAAAGCTAATAAAATACCTCCTTTGGCTGTTCCATCTAGTTTAGCCATTATTAGACCAGTGATAGGAATAATTTTATTAAACTCCTCTACTTGGTTGATAACATTTTGACCTGATGTGGCATCAAGAACTAAAATCACGTCATGAGGAGCTTCGGAGTCAATTTTTTTAGTTACATTTGCAATTTTTTTATATTCTTCCATTAAATTTTTTTTATTTTGAAGTCTACCTGCAGTATCAATTAATACATGATTAAAGTTATTTTTTAGTGCCTCTTCTACAGCTCTGTAGGCAACAGATGCAGGATCCGACCCCTGGGTAGATTTTGTAATCTCAACGCCTATTTTTTTAGCCCAACTTTCTAACTGCTCTATGGCTGCAGCTCTGAAAGTATCACAGGCTGAAAACATAACTTTGTTTCCATTAGATTTTAAAATTTTTCCTATTTTTCCAATAGTTGTTGTTTTTCCAACTCCATTAACACCCGAAATAAGAACTACATTTAGCTTATCTTTTTTGTTAAAAAAAATTTCTTTTTCTAAAGGCCTCATTAAAGACAATATATAATTCTTTAGAATTATATTTATTTCATTCATAGTGTCTTTTTTTGGGTCAATCTTCTCTTGGGCAATAATACTTTTTATTTCAGAGGACGCTGTTATTCCAACATCAGATTGTATTAGGTATTCTTCAATTTGACCCAATGTTTTATCATTTATTTCTTTTTTTATAATTATGTCTCTTAGACCCGAGGTAAAAGTAGATGCACTTTTTTTAAATCCAAATTTAAATTTATCAAAAATTCCCATTATAATTTAATCTCAATATCCTGAATATTTGAAACAGGTCCTTTCATATAGGTGTTATTTTTTTTATCTATAAAAATTGAAAGTTTTCCCAATGCAAATTCTATATCAGTTTTTGATTCTACCAATCCATTAATTTTAGCAGCAAAAGCAGTAGCACAAGCCGCTGTTCCACAAGCTTTAGTTAGCCCAGCTCCTCGTTCCCAGACTTTTACTTTTATTAAGTTTTTATTAACAACTTTAGCTAAAGTTACATTGCATTTTTCAGGGAAAAATTCATGATTTTCTATTTCAGGACCAATTTTTTTCAAATCGAAATTTTCAATATCATTTGCAAAAAAAACTATATGTGGGTTCCCTACATTGATTGCAGTTCCACCAATATGTTCGTTGTTATTTTTGTCTACAAATCGAATATTAAGATTTTTTGTATCTAATTTTTTACTTAAAGGAATTTCATCCCAATTAATTTTTGGTACTCCAATTTCCGTTTCTACTAAATTATTACCTAAAATATTTGATTTTAATAAACCTGAAGGGGTCCAAACAGTTATTTCTTTTTTATTGTTCTCTTTTGACAATAAGGCAGCAACACATCTTGTGCCATTTCCACAAGCTCCTGAAACGCTTCCATCTGAGTTATAAAATTCTAAACTAGCATCTATTTCTTTATTTTTTTTAATTAAAATTAGTTGATCACAACCTATATAGTTTCGATCACATATTTTAATTATTTGATCTTTGCTTAGGTTTATATTTACTTCTCTTTGATCAATGATCACAAAATCATTACCCAGACCATCCATTTTAAATGCTTTAATATCCATATAAAGATATTTAACTTATTTATTGACTTTTTGAAGCTCTATTATACGTTGTTCCCGTTTCCGCAAAAACGTTAAATTTGCGGTGTCTTTGGAAACAAAGAGATCGACACTAGTCAGCGAGGCTTCGCCCACTAGTGCGATTACTGCTGTGTGTAATACTTATGTTTGAAAATTTGACAAATAAATTCGAAGAAATTTTTTCTTCTTTAAAGAAATCTCCCTCACTTGATGAAAAGCAAGTTGATGAAGGTTTGAGAGGTATCCGTCAGGCTCTTTTAGAAGCCGATGTATCTTTAGATGTTGCTAAAGAATTTATTGCTAAAGTTAAACCAAAAGCTCTAGGACAAGAAATCGTTAGATCGACCTCTCCAGGAGATATGGTGGTAAAAATTGTTTATGATGAGCTGGTTAACATACTAGGAGAAAGTAATTCTGAAATAAATCTAAATGCAGTTCCCCCAGTACCAATGATGTTAGTTGGACTACAAGGAGCAGGTAAAACAACTACCACAGCCAAATTAGCAAAATACTTGGAAAAAAATAAAAAAAAGAAAATTATGATGGTTAGTCTTGACGTTTATAGACCAGCCGCACAAGAACAATTAAGATCACTAGGTGAACAAAACAATATTCTAACTCTTCCAGTAATTGAAGGGCAATTGCCAACAGATATTTGCAGAAGAGCCGTAAGTGCAGCAAACCTTAATGGTGCTGAAATTATATTATTTGATACAGCTGGAAGAACTCAGATTGATCTTCAAATGATGAGTGAAATAAAACAAGTCGAAAACATAATAAATCCAACCGAAATATTTTTAGTTGCAGATTCTTTAACAGGACAAGTTGCAGCAGAAGTTGCTAAAGAGTTTAAAAATACAGTCAATTTAACAGGTATTATTTTAACAAGAGCTGATGGTGATGCGAGAGGTGGAGCAGCGGTTAGCATGAAATATGTTTCGCAAGTCCCAATTAAATTTTTAGGAATAGGTGAAAAAATAGACAATATTGAAGTTTTTCATCCTGATAGAATAGCAAATAGAATTCTTGGTATGGGAGACATAGTATCTCTTGTAGAAAAAGCAGCAGAAGATCTTGGTGAAGAAAATATAAAAAAGGCAGAAGAGAATTTAAAAAAAGGACAATTTTCTATGCAGGATTATTTAACTCAGTTAAGGCAAATGAAAAAAATGGGAGGCATTGAGGGAATTATGTCTTTTATGCCAGGAGTATCAAAAGTAAAATCTCAAATGGATGCTGCTGGAGTAGATGAAAAAATTATAACTCAAAATGAAGCAATAATTTTATCTATGACAACAAAAGAAAGAGAGAACCCAAGGATAATAGATGGTTCTAGAAAAAAAAGAATTGCTAATGGCTCTGGAACAGATGCGGCCACTATCAATAAATTGCTAAAGCAATTTAAAATGATGTCTGAAATGATGAAGAAGATGTCAAAAGGAAACCTGAAGGGTATGTCTGATAAAGGAATGCCTCCAGAGCTTTTAAATCAACTTAAATAAAAAAGGAGAATAAATGTTAAAATTAAGATTATCAAGAGGTGGAACGAAAAAGAGACCGGTATACAAAGTGGTGGTAGCCGATAGTCGTTTTGCAAGAGACGGAAGATTTATTGAAAAAGTAGGATACTTTAATCCTCTTTTACCAAAAGACAAAAAAGAAAGAATTGGATTGGAAGCTGAAAGAATTAAGTATTGGTTAGGACAAGGTGCTCAACCAACAACTAGAGTTGCAAGAATTTTAGGTGAAAATGAATTAATACCTATGCCTAAAAATGGTAATAATCCAAATAAAGCCATTCCTAAAAAAGAAAGAAAAAAAGAAGCAGAAGCAACGCCTAAAGCAGAAGCAACGCCTAAAGCAGAAGCAACGCCTAAAGCAGAAGCAGCGCCTAAAGCAGAAGCAACGCCTAAAGCAGAAGCAACGCCTAAAGCAGAAGCAACGCCTAAAGAGAAAGCCAAGTAATTTAGCTTATGTGGCAAGCTCAGGTGTTTACACTTTATCCAGAAATTTTTCCTGGCCCTTTATCTAAAGGATTATACGGAAAGGCGTTATCAAATAAAATATGGGACTTAAAAGTAGTGAACATTAGAGACGCCGCAGAAGATAAACATAAAACAGTTGACGATACACCATTTGGTGGTGGAACTGGAATGTTGATAAAAGCAGATGTCTTAGCAAAATCTATTGATCAGAATAAAAAGGAAGGTGAAAGAATTTTCTATCTATCACCCAAAGGAAAAAAACTCGATCAAAAATTTGCTAAAGAACTTTCACAAGAAAAATCAATAAGTTTGATATGTGGTCATTTTGAGGGAGTTGATGAAAGAGTATTATCAACAAGAAATATTGAAGAGATTAGTATAGGAGACTTTATTTTGTCCGGAGGCGAAACAGCAGCTTTTGTAGTTTTTGATTGCATTTTAAGATTATTGCCAGGAGTTCTGGGAAATGACCAATCAAAAAATGATGAAAGCTTTGAGAATGGTTTATTAGAATATCCCCAATATACAAAACCTAAGATTTGGGAGAAAAAAAGTGTTCCAGAAGTGCTATTATCAGGCGATCATAACAAAATTAAAGATTGGCGTTTATCTCAATCTGAGGCTATAACACGGGTCCGAAGAAAAGATTTATGGGAAAAATATAAAAAAAATTAATTTGATAAATACTAACATGAAAACAATAGAAGAAATAAACCAACATAACGTAAAAAAAATATTAGCGGAGAAAAAGATACCCGAATTTTTTCCAGGAGATGTTTTAAAAGTTGGTGTAAGAATTACTGAAGGTAAAAAAGAAAGAATTCAATATTTCGAAGGCGTATGTATAGCTAAAAAAAATAGAGATATTAATTCATCTTTCACAGTTAGAAAAATTTCATTTGGCGAAGGTGTAGAAAGAACATTTCCATTATATGGCTCAGTAATTGATAGTATTACTGTTGTTAGATCAGGAAAAGTTAGAAGAGCAAAATTATATTATCTAAGAGATAGAACTGGTAAATCAGCCAGAATTGTAGAAAAAATTAAAAAAAAAATTGGTATAGAAGTTAATGTTAAACCAGAGACAGTTACTGAAGAAAATTTAGCGCCAGTGACAACTGAATCTGAAAAAAAACCAGAAGTTGAAACAGAACAAAAAAAAGAAAGTTCTGAAGAAAAAAAATAATTTTTTTTTCAATGCTCTTAACTCTTTATGACAAAATTTGGAATGATCACTTAGTTCATCAGCAAGATGATGAGACTGCTTTATTATTCGTTGATAGACACTTGGTTCATGAAGTAACAAGTCCACAAGCTTTTGAGGGACTAAGAAAATCTAACCGAAAAGTAAGACAACCCAGCTTAACACTTGCGGTCGCTGATCATAACGTACCTACTACTGATAGATCTAAGGGAATAACAGATAAAGAATCTAAAATCCAAGTAGATACACTTGAATCAAATTGTAAAGAATTTGGAGTTCAACTTTTTGGAATGGATGATAAGAGACAAGGAATTGTCCATATCATAGGACCAGAACAAGGGTTTACTCAGCCTGGCACAGTAATAGTATGTGGAGATAGTCATACAGCAACACATGGTGCTTTTGGTGCTTTAGCTTTTGGAATTGGAACTTCAGAAGTAGAACATGTTTTAGCAACACAAACATTGGTACAAAAAAAAGCAAAAAATTTTAGAATTAACGTCAATGGTAAACTTCCTATTGGAGTGACATCTAAAGATGTAATTTTGCAAATCATAGGAACAATTGGAACTGCAGGTGGAACTGGTTCTGTAATTGAATATGCAGGTAGTTTGATATCTTCTTTAAGTGTTGAACAAAGAATGACGATTTGCAACATGACTATTGAGGGTGGCGCTAGGGCTGGACTTATTGCACCAGATAAGAAAATTTTTGACTATTTAAAAAATAAACCAATGTCTCCAAAAAATGAAAATTGGGACAAAGCAATAAAATGTTGGCAAAGCTTAAAAACAGATGAAGGAGCTAAATTTGATAAAGAAATTAATTTAGTTGCAGAAGATATTTTGCCTATGATTACTTGGGGAACCTCTCCACAGGATGTAATTACTATTGATGAAAAAGTACCAAATCCAGAAAAAGAGAAGGATGTAGATAAAAAAAACTCAATAGAAAGATCTTTAAAGTATATGGGTTTAAAGCCAGATACTTTAGCAAAAGATATTAAAATAGATAAAGTTTTTATTGGAAGTTGTACCAATGGCAGAATTGAAGATTTAAGAGAGGCGGCAAAAATATTGAAAGATAAAAAGATAGCATCTCATGTTCATGCGATGGTTGTTCCAGGCTCTGGTTTAGTTAAAGAGCAAGCAGAACAAGAAGGGTTAGACAAAATTTTTATAGAATCAGGATTTGAATGGAGAGAACCAGGATGTTCTATGTGTTTAGCAATGAATGCAGATAAATTAAAACCAGAAGAAAGATGTGCCTCTACTTCAAATAGAAATTTTGAGGGAAGACAAGGAAGAGGTGGAAGAACTCATTTGGTAAGTCCAGGTATGGCTGCCGCTGCAGCTATTTCAGGAAATCTTGATGATGTTAGAAAGTATCAAAATTAAAATGCAAAAATTTAATTCACTTAAAAGTATTCCAGTATATTTACCAATTGTAAATATTGATACCGATATGATTATTCCAAAACAATTTCTTAAAACAATTAAAAGAACAGGACTTGGTAAAAATTTATTCTTTGAAATGAGATATGATGATGATGACAATGAAATAAAAGATTTTATTCTTAATCAAGAGCCTTATAACAAATCAAAAATATTAATTACAGGTAAAAACTTTGGTTGCGGCTCTTCAAGAGAACATGCTCCATGGGCATTATTAGATTTTGGTATTACATGTGTTATAAGCTCTAGTTATGCAGATATTTTTTATAATAATTGTTTTAAAAATGGAATTTTGCCGATTATTTTAGAAGAAGAAAAAATTAAAGAACTTTCTGAATATTCAAATAGAAAAGAAGAAATTTCCATAGAATTAAGTGAAGAAAAAATTATTTTTGGAAATAATGAAATTAAATTTGATATTGACCCTTTTAAGAAAAAGTGTTTATTAGAAGGTCTTGATGATATTGCACTTTCATTAGAAAAATCAAAAAAAATCACTTCTTTTGAAAAAAATCTAAAAGATAATAAACCTTGGATATTTAATGATTAAAGTTAAAAAAAGAAAAATATTACTTTTACCAGGGGATGGAATTGGACCTGAGGTTATTGAGGAAGTAAAAAAAATTATTCAATGGTTTAATACAAATAAATCTTTAGATTTTGTAATTGACCAAGATCTTGCAGGTGGTTGTTCTTATGATAAACATGGAACACCTATTACCGATGAAGTGTTTTATAAAGCTTTAGAAAGTGAAGTTGTTATGCTTGGTGCAGTAGGTGGACCAAAATGGGATGACCTTGATTTTTCAAAAAAACCAGAAAGAGCATTATTAAAATTAAGAAAAGAATTAAAACTGTTTGCAAATCTAAGACCTGCTATATGTTTTGAACAATTGGTGGATGCCTCAACTTTGAAACCAGAAATAGTTTCAGGATTAGATATAATGATTGTTCGTGAGCTTACTGGAGGAATTTACTTTGGTGAACCAAGAGGAATTAAACCAATAGAAAATGGAGAGAGAAAAGGCATTAATACTCACACCTACACAACAAGTGAAATTGTTAGAGTTGCAAAAGTTGCTTTTGATTTGGCTAAAAAAAGATCAAATAAAGTTACTTCATGTGAAAAATCAAACGTGATGGAAGCTGGACAGCTCTGGAAAGAAGAAGTCCAAACATTGCATGATAAAGAGTATAAAGATGTAGAGTTAAGTCATATGCTTGCAGATAATTGTGCAATGCAACTTTTAAGAAATCCTAAACAATTTGATGTTATTGTTACTGATAATTTATTTGGTGATATGCTTTCAGATCAAGCCTCTATGCTTACTGGATCATTAGGTCTATTACCTTCTGCATCACTTGGTGCTAAAAATAAAGATGGAGAAATGAGAGCCATGTACGAACCAATACATGGGTCAGCACCTGATATTGCTGGAAAAGGAATGGCAAATCCAATTGCTTCAATTCTAAGTTTTGCAATGGCATTAAGATATTCTTTAGACCTAGATAATGAAGCAGATGCTTTAGAAAAAGCAGTTCAAGAAGTATTAAATGATGGTCTTAGAACTAAAGATATAGCGTCTAAAGACACAAAAGAAGTATCCACATCCGAAATGGGTGCTGCAATAATTTCAAAATTGCAATAATTAATCATTTATTCTAAGCTCCCGAAATGCCAAACTACACTGCACCAGTGAACGATATGATGTTTCTTTTTGACAAGTTGAGAAACAATAAAAATTATAACGAGATAGAAAAATTTAAAGAAATTAATTCTGATCTAGTAAAAGATATTTTAGATGAAGCAGCTAAGATCAATCAAAACATAATATTACCTTTGGCAAAATCAGGAGATGAAAACCCAACTGTCTTAGAAAATGGAGTAGTTAGAACACCTCCTGGCTATAAAGAAGCTTATACAAAATATATTGAAGATGGATGGACTTCTCTTTCATGTGACCCTAAATATGGTGGACAAGGAATGCCAAAAACTGTGAGTGCTTTTTTTGATGAAATGTTATCATCTGCAAGCCTTTCATTTAAACTTTATAGTGAATTAAGTATTGGTGCTTATAATTGTATTTTTCATCATGCTACAGATGAAATAAAAAATAAATTTCTTCCAAAAATTGTAGAAGGAAAATGGAGTGGAACTATGTGTCTAACAGAACCAGTCTGTGGAACAGATTTAGGCTTATTAAGAACAAAAGCTGTAGAGCAAACAAATGGAACTTTTAAATTAAGTGGACAAAAAATATTTATTACTTCAGGCGACCATGATTTGACAGAAAATATTATTCATCTAGTTATAGCAAGAGCAGCAGATTCGCCAACTGGAACAAAAGGTGTAAGTTTATTCCTAGTTCCAAAGTTTATAGTTAATGATGATGGATCTATTGGACCTAGAAACGGAATTTCTACAGGATCTGTAGAAAATAAAATGGGAATTAAAGGTTCTGCCACTTGTGTATTAAATTTTGATGATGCAGTTGGTTATATGATTGGATCAAAGAATAAAGGGTTGAATGCCATGTTTACCATGATGAATCTAGAGAGAATTGTTGTTGGAATACAGGGCTTGGGAATCTCTGAAATTGCATATCAAAATTCATTAAGTTATGCAAAAGAAAGAAAACAAGGAAAAGCGAATAATGCTAAACCAACTAATGGTGCAGACTTTATAATTGAACATGCAGATATAAGAAAATCTTTACTTAACATGAAATCAATCATTGAAGGAGAGCGAGCATTATGTTTTTGGTTATCACAACAAACGGAAGTTAGTCTCAATCACCCGGATAAAAAAGTAAAACAGGAGGCCTCAGATTTTGTTTCTTTAATGACACCTGTAGTTAAAACAATGTTCACTGACATGGGAATGGAGATAACAAGTGAAGCAATGCAGGTTCATGGTGGTTATGGATATACCAATGACCAAGGAATTGAGCAATTATATAGAGATAATAGAATTACACCTATTTATGAAGGAACTAATTCGGTTCAAGCAGCTGATTTAGTTTTTAGAAAATTGGTTAATAAGAATGGTGACATAATTAATAGATATTTAGAAATGATCAAAAGAGATTGTAATACTGGAAATGAGCAAACTAAATCTTTTGTAAAAGAATTAAATGATCACATAGAAATTTTATCTAAATTTACTACTTGGATTAAAGAAAAAGTAAAAAACTCAAAAGATGACGCAAGTGCAGCATGTAATGATTATTTAAAAGCATTGGGCTTTGTATCTATAGCTCATGCATGGATAAAAGTTTTAGAAGTAAGTTTTAAAGATTATGATAATAATAAAAATTTTTATGAAGATAAAATACAAACTGCAAATTTTTATTTTAAAAGAGTTTTACCAAGAATGGAAAGCCATTTTAAAACAGCCACAACAGGTAGTGATTACATAATGAATTTTAAATTTAATTAATATGAGTCATTACGATACTAATTTAGATAAAAATGATGCTAATTATGTTCCGCTATCTCCACTTTCATTTTTAGAAAGAACTAAAGATATTTATCCAAATTATGAAGCTGTAGTTTATGAAAGTAGATCTTATACTTGGGAAGAAGTTTACAAAAGATGTGTAAAGTTTGCTAGCGCTTTAGATAAAATTGGAATTAAAACTGGTGATACAGTTTCTATAATGGCCTTTAATACTCCAGAAATTTTTGAAGCCCACTATTCAATCCCTATGGTTGGTGCAGTAGTTAATGCAATTAACACAAGACTAGACCCAACTACAATTAGTTATATTTTAAATCATAGCGATGCTAAGGTTTTAATTGTAGATAGACAGTTTCATGAAGTTATGAGTGAAGCCTTGAAAACTGTTAAAAATAAAATTACGATAATTGATATTGTTGACAAAGATATTGATACTTCAAATTTTAAAAAAATTGGAGAAAATGAGTATGAAAGTTTTTTAAATACTGGTGAAGAGAATTATGAATGGAAAAAACCAAAAGATGAATGGCAAGCAATATCATTAGGATATACTTCAGGAACAACTGGAAATCCAAAAGGTGTAGTTTATCATCATAGAGGATCATATTTGATGGCAACAGGTAGTGCTACCGCATGGAATATGCCAAATAAATTAAACTTTTTATACACTGTTCCTATGTTTCATTGTAATGGATGGTGTTATCCATGGACTTTAGCAATGCTGCACGCTCGTATAATTTGTCTAAGAGTTATAGATATTAAAAAAATTTTTGAACTAATTGATAAATATGATGTAACTCATTTTGGTGGAGCACCTATTGTTTTGAATATGATAGTCAATGCTCCCAAAGAAGATCAGAAAAAATTAAAAGGAAAAGTAAATGTTTTAACCGCAGGTGCACCACCTCCAAGTATTATTTTTGAAAAAATGGAAAATTTAGGATTTGAAGTTATGCATGTGTATGGACTAACAG
>Ga0209089_10002582_pt1 | contig 15964 bp, 10 predicted proteins | sample ArcticOcean_MG_C_FD_187431 | JGI IMG/M metagenome (GOLD analysis project Ga0209089, IMG submission 187431) | Marine microbial communities from western Arctic Ocean - ArcticOcean_MG_CB2_150 (SPAdes) (version 2) | ecosystem: Environmental > Aquatic > Marine > Oceanic | place: Arctic Ocean: Canada... | reverse complement strand
GTGATAGCCATTCTTTTTAAAGTACTGCGCCCAACTATCTTTATCTGCACCGACTTCCTTGCGTCCACTGGTGTAACCAGTTGCCTTGCTGGCATAAGGGTAATACCCAAACATGAGGGACGCCCGCGAAGGACCGCAAATGGTGGCCTGACAATAGGCGCGGGCAAATCGTGTGCCTTGGGTGGCCAGACGATCGATATTGGGGGTCTTGCAGATTTTATTGCCGTAACAACCCAGCGCGGTTGAGGTTAGGTCATCAGAAATAATAAAGAGTACGTTGTGTTTTTCCTTGGCGTTCACAGAACCGCCCAAGAGCACGATCAGAATGGCAATCAATCGGAAGGCCACTAGAGTTAACCCTCCATAATATTCCAACCGGACCGGTAAGTGCGGTGGATATGCCTGTTGGCATCCTTGTGATTGGTAATCTCTGCTTTCTTTGCATCCCACACAAGCCAATCAGGTGAGTGCTGCATGGCAATGTTTCCGAGCAAAATAAATTCGGTCATCGGCGCTGCATAATCGATGGGCGATAATAGCTGGCTCTGGTCTCCATCAAGGACTGCGCCAATAAACGCATCATGATGGCCGATGTTTTCAAGTTTTTTGGACTTCACGCCTGTGAATTTTTCTGCCGGCAATAGAACAGGAGTATTGCCGTGTCTCAAGAGGAGCACACCCTTCTCTCCTTTCAGCAAGCATCCGAACCGGTATTTGATCCCTTTGGGGATAAGGTCGGTCAATTCCTTCGGAGGACGTTGACTGCCGCTAACCCAGAAAACCTTCAGGTCTCCACCTGTATAGGGAGTTGCCGGAAAAGTGTATTCCACACGCTCATTATTGGTCCAATTATGTTGATTGGGAACGCCCGTCTTGGAACGCACTCTTTTGGGGGCGGTGAGAGCTAGCCCGCGATACATGGCGTTAAAAATATGACAGCCCATGTCCCCCAAGGTTCCCGTCCCAAAACCCTGTCTTCGTCGCCAGTTCTTGGGGTGATAATACTTTTCAATAAAGGGCCGTTTCTCTCCCACCCCAAGCCATCCGTCCCAATTGAGTCCATCAGGAACCGGATCCTGTTGATCGGGGAGCGGGTTCAAGTCGCCCCAGTTTTTTCCGCAGAAAACCCACGCCTCAGTGACCTTGCCAATTAATTTACGTTGAACCCAGTCAACGGCCGTCCGGTCATTAAAACTCGAAGCCCCCTGTGTGCCCATCTGGGCAATCACCTTGTTTTGATGGGCTGCTATCCGCATGGCCCGGCATTCGCCAACGGTTTGCGCCAAAGGTTTCTGGACGTACACATGCTTGCCCAAATTCATGGCACTCATCGCCATAATTCCATGCATGTGATCGGGGGTGGATACACTGACGATATCGATACCCTTACCCATGGTCTGGAACATCTCCCGCCAATCTGAAAAGGTTTTCACCCCCGCAATTTTTGACTTCAACCTCTTGCACTCGCCAGAATCCACATCAGCTGCAGCAACCATCTGGACCTTCTTGTGTCCGGACATCGAATTGATATCAGCCGCACCCCGGCCACCAACTCCAATAGCCGCGTACTGAAGTTTCTGCAGGGGAGACCCAGCCGCCCACGAGAGACGACTGATAAAGGGAGCCCCGGCAGTAAGAGAGGCGGTGGCTATAAAGTTGCGACGGGTTGTTCTTTGACTGTGTTTCATGTTCAAGCTCGGTATTACTATTTTTTGGGAAGGCTCAAATCCTTGATCCGTATGTTACGAAATTCAACTTGGGAACCATGCCCCAGAAAGCAGATATGCCCCTTGGCTGGCTTTTTGTAGCGCGCGACATCGGCTCGGTCCACGATTCTAACGCCATTGAGGATAACTGTGATTAAATTTTTCTCAGCACGTATTTCCTGTTTATTCCACTGACCCACCGGCTTGAGATGACCGCGCTTGGCCGCTGCACGTTTATAAATCGATCCATGGAATTGGGAGGGCTTGATCTTGGCGAATTTTTTTGCACTGTCATCGAGGATTTGAATCTCAAAAGCGTTCTTGGAGGGATTGCCCGTCAAGGGAGCCCGAATCCCCACACCATTATTGGCACCGGGCGTCAGCTTGAATTCGAATTGAAAGATAAAGTCAGCGTATTCCTTGGCCGTATAGATTTTCGCTCCCTTACTTTTCTTGGCCTGACAAATCAACACCCCTTCAACCGCCTTATATCCATTGGTATTACCCACCCAACCCTTTAAATCGACACCATTAAATAGAGCCACAAACCCGTCATCTTTCAGGGGTTTATCCGGACGAAGATCCGCAGCATGAACCGCCGGAGCAAATAACAGGGCAAATAGAGTAATGATCAATTTCTTCATCACTTTTTCCACGTGTTTCCCAAGGAACTCGCCATGGTAGCGATTGTAAGAATTAGCAGGAGTGGTCTCATTTTTGTTAGTTCACTTTGTATTGTCGGCGGAGTCGGTCCAACTCCCTTTTCAATTTGGTAATTGGCTGGGTGTATTCACTATCGCCGTAGCGACTCTTCATTTCCATGGGGTCTGTTTTCAAATCGAAGAATTCCCAGGTGTTGAGCTTCTCGTCGGGAAAGCGGATGAGTTTGAAGCGACCGTCAGTGACACCATAGTGAATTGGCACGCCGTGGCCGCCCGCTTCGTAGTAGTGGTAGTAGTGTGTCTTTCGCCAGTCAGCCGGGGTCTTGCCACGCAAAAGCGGTTTGAGCGATCGTCCCTGCATATCCTTGGGGATTTTGGTGCGGGCGATATCCAAAAATGTTTCTGCGAAGTCCAGGTTGGAAACAAGCGCGTCGTTGGTGCTACCGGGTTTGGTGACGCCAGGCCAACGAACGAGCAGTGGCGTGTGTAGGCTTTCCTCGTACATCCAGCGTTTATCGAACCAGCCGTGTTCTCCAAGCCAGAAGCCCTGATCCGAGCTGTAGATGACCACTGTGTTTTTCGCGAGGCCGGAGTCATCGAGGAATTTTAGCATGCGGCCGACATTTTCATCCACCGCTTTGACACAACGTAGATAGTTCTTGATGTAACGTTGATAATTCCAACGCGTGCGATCACGACCCTGGAGATTAAGTTTTTCGAATGCCTCGTTACGTGGACGAAAATGGCCATCGAAGGTTTTGAATTGTTCCGGGGTGAACTTGCTGGAGTAGCGGAACATCAGTCGGCTTGGTCCGATGTCCTCGGCGATTCCCATTTTGTGGTTGGCCGATGCCGCACTGCGGCCGGAATAATAGTCAAACAAGGTCGGTGGTTCCGGGATTTTAATTTCCTCGAATGTATTGAGATGGCGGAGGGCCGGTTCCCATCTGCCGTGCGGCGCCTTATGCTGGCACATCAGGAAGAACGGCTTTTTGGTGTCCCTTTGCTTGAGCCATTTTAACGCCTGATCAGTAATGATGTCGGTAGTGTAGCCGGTGTGATTAATGTTCTTACCGTTGGTGATCAGCATCGGGTTGTAATACTGGCCCTGCCCCTTGAGCACTTCAAAATGATCGAAGCCGGTGGGAGTAGACTTAAGATGCCATTTACCCACAATTGCCGTTTGGTATCCTGCTTTGCGAAGGAGTTTGGGTGCGGTTTGCTGTGAACCGTCGAAGCTTCCCTTGTTGGTCAGTTGCCCGTTCAGATGCGAATACTTGCCGGTGAGCACCACAGCGCGTGATGGAGCGCAAATGGAGTTTGAGACAAGACAGTGCTCAAAGAGCATGCCTTCTTTAGCAATGCGGTCGAGGTGAGGGGTCGGAGCAATCTTTGCAAGTGGCCCACCATAAGCCGAAAGTGACTTGAGGGCGTGGTCGTCTGTGAAGATAAACAGAATGTTGGGCCGCTCGGCCGCAGCTTGAATAGACAGCGCGAGGAACGTAAGCAGGGAAAGTATGGTTCTCATTTCCTGTTACTGTTTTAATTCATGACTGATTCCAGTATCTGGAATCAAAACTTTCGGTACTTGCCTTCCAATAGCGGGTTGGCTTTTGCGAGGTTGGTGACGTGCATTTTCTTGGCGTCCCAGTTCAGGCGCTTGCCAGGGAATTGGCAGGCGACCACGCCAAGGCACAAGGACTCGGCCAGCGGGCCGGCGTAGTCGAAGCCGGCGAGGGTCTTGTCCTTGCCCTCGATAGCGTCGAGGAATTGCGTGTAGTGGTTGACGTTATTGAATTCCTTTTTGTTAACGCCATCCAGAACGGAGTCGGGATAGAAGGTGGGCATGGAGCAATGGGGCAGCACCATCCGGCCCGCTTCGCCCACATAGAGCGCGCCCTGCCTGGGCAGCTTGTCGCCGTCGGGCAGCTGCAGGTCCGGGTTGCCGCCATGGCGCGGGGCGCCGGCGCCGTCCCACCAAGTGAAAGTGAAATTGTCGGTGGTGTACTTGGTGGGCGCGAAGCCGTAGTGCACCTTGTTTTGCTCGGCATGGCCAAAGCCATTGGGTGCTCGGCATTCGGCTTCGACCCAGAGTGGATCGGAAAGATCGAGCGACCGGAAGGGTGTGTCAAAAATATGAATGCCCATGTCGCCGAGCGTACCGCAACCGAAGTCGAGAATCTTCCGCCATTGACCGGGATGATAAACCTTTTCGGTGAAATGCCGCTTGGGCGCGATGCCGAGCCAGAGGTTCCAGTCGAGCGACTCGGGCACGGCGGATTTCTCGGTGAACGGCTTGCCGTCGTAGCCCCAGTTCTTGAACGACCACACGTAGACCTTCTTGATCTTACCGATGATGCCCGCCTTGATGTGGTGGCGGGTAAACCGATACGGCGCCCGCGACTGGTTTTGGATGCCCATCTGGGTGGTGAGCTTTTTCTCCGCGGCAAACGCCGCCAGCTCGCGCGCCTCGACTAATTTGTGGGTTAGTGGTTTCTGCGTGAACACGTGCTTGCCGAGTTTCATCGCGGCCATGGTGGCCGGGTAATGGGTATGATCCGGTGTGGAGATGGACACCACATCCACCTTGTCGCCGAGGGTTGTCAGCATTTCGCGGTAGTCTTGGAAAAACTTGGCACTCTTGTGCTTAGAAAGCCATGAATCGGCCTGACCGCGATTGCGGTCCACATCACAAAAGCCAACGGCCTGCACACGCTCATGCTTGACCAGTTCGCCGGTGTCCACGCGACCCTTGCCGCCGGTCCCGATATGGGCGGTGCAAACACGGCTGTTGGGCGATTTGGCGAGCAACCCGGAAGGCAGGATAAAAAAGCTGCCAACAGCGGTTGAAGTTTTTAGAAAGTCTCTACGTGTTGTGTTTTTCATGAGATTTAGTGATAGCATTTAATAAATTTAGAGTGGCATTACGCCGTGGTCACGCTTGCAAGGAACAGTAAATCCGGTATCCCAAAAAGAACACCTAAAAGCCTTAAGTATTTCGTCGGATTCGGTGAACGGGATGAGACTGTCAGGGTGACGTCATCCATTCGATTATTTTTGGTTATTTTCTTTTTTGCGGTTTTTGTAATCCATCATGGTGTCAGTCGTGCCGACAAGGCCCTTGTCGTTGGTGATGCCGTGGAACACGAGAGGCATAAACGGTGCCGGATCTTCCTTCAAAGTCCATGCGATCCCGCGCAATAAGAGCAGGCGATACATTGGATCGTAAAAGGTGTAGGTGTAGTGCCCGGTTGTGGTGCCGAAGATTCTTCCCTTGCCGGAAGTGAACGTCCAAAAAGCGTGACTGCGCACGTCCTTGCTCTTCAAGATATCAGCGAACGATGCGCTGTCCTTGTTGGCTTTGGAACCAATGACCCCGATGACCTCGACATTGTCGCGCGTGAGTAAATTCCAATAGGACTCGTCGTTCAACCGGACAGATTTCGGTAACCCCGCAAATGCCGGATGCTCCGTCTTCAGATACAACGGATGATCATGAGAAAACTTGCTCCACTGCGAAGATTTATTGCCCTTCCAGGAACATCCGATGCAACCGGCCAGTTTCTTCGCCCGTTCGACCGGACGAATGATGCAAGACTCGTGAATTGAAACGACGCTACCTCCTCCATCAACAAAGCCCTGAAACATGGCCAACTGCTCATCCGTCAGGTTCGGTAGATGCAGGTATTGAATCAAGAGATCGGCTCGATCGAATTGAGCCTTGGTCGGAAACTGAAAGGCCTCGTTCACCGTCACCCGCGGAATCGTTTTTAGCATGGGGACAAACAAATCCTTGATACGGATGTAGTCATGCTCACCGCCCTTGTGATCCTCGGGTCCGGAGAGCCAGAGAACCCGAATGTTCCGGCTCAGTTTGGCATCTCCCCAATCCCCGGTGAGTTTTATTATCGCCGCTTTGGCAATCGGCTCGTTAGGACGTGGGACGATGTCTTTCGCACGATCAGCGGCGGCCAACAGGCCGACGGAACCTATTAGGGCAATCAGGAGCAGTTGTTTCATAAAGCATTAATCCAGTTATTTCTTCGGTTTCGGATCGACCTTACAGTCCTTGTTTCGGCGCCTGCCGTAGTAGGGATAGTAGTCCCAGGGAGAGTCTAGGCCCAGCCAGGGCGCGCGGATCTTTGGTGCGAACCAGGTGTTCTTGCAGGCGGGCGCTGAGTCTTTTCTGGGCCTCGGCGTACTCGGGATCCTTGCGCACATCGTAGAGCTCCTCGGTCGGGCGCTTAGCGAAGGCTAGGTCGTAAAAGCGCTTGAAGCCGGGCTTGTCCTTATTGTCCATGAGCAGCTTCTTGGTAGGGGAGGAATCCACCTCGCCAAAGGGGATGTCGCGGGCGCAGACCCTGCGGTTGGGATCACCCGCCGGCCAGCGGGTGGGTTCGTAATTCCTGATGTAGAGGTATTGATGGGTGCGGATGGCACGACAGGGGTAGCCCTTGCCTCCCTTGCGGCAGCCATCGTGGCGTTCCATGGCAATGAAAGCGGCGGAAAAATCCGTGAAGAGTCTCTTCTCCGTACGTCCCTGGTTGCTGAACGCGGCCTTCAGGCTGTTGATCACATGGAAATTTCCGGGGTCTTGCTTCATCGTTTCGGGAACCTCCAGGCCGGCTGCCTCCAGGAAGGTGGGCGCCAGGGCGCTGAGGTTGAACATGCGGCCGTACCCGCGCCCCGGATTCTTGATTCCCCCGGGCCAGCGAATGGCCAGCGGCACACGCGTTCCCGCATCGTAGAGACTGGCCTTGGCACGGGGGAAGGGCATGCCGTGGTCGCTGGTGACCACCACGATGGGGTTGTCGAGCTGGCCTCTTTTTTCCAGGGTGGCGATCGCGCGGCCTACCATCGTGTCGAAGTGCTCGATCTCCACGAAGTAATCGAGCAGGTCGTTCCTCACGATAGGGTGATCGGGGAAAATCGGTGGCACGGCCACTTTCGATGGATCTTTTCCTGTGCGCCGACCCGCGCCTTTTTCGTAGCCGCGATGGGGCTCATGCGTTCCCAGCCAGAAGCAGAAGGGCTGGTTCTTGCCGACCTGGGCGAGGAAGTCGCCGAAGTTTTCCGCGTAATCCCTGTTGGCTATGCTTTTGAAGGGCGGCTTCAGTTTTCGGCGGTTGAATTCTGCGCCGGCCGGGTTGGCCTTTCGACCTCCCGGCTCGAGCCGTCCGGGACTCCAGCCCTTGCCGGTAAATCTGACGGCGTAACCCGCATCCTTCAGCAGTTCCGTGTAGGTTGTGAACTTAGCGGGCAAGGTGCTGTGGATGTTGCCCGCTTCCTCCAGACGCCAGATCAGCTGTCCCGTCAGGATGGCACTTCGCGATGGCCCGCAGCTGGGCGCATCGCAAAAAGCATTATAGAAGTGAATGCCTTCACGGGCGACACGATCAAAGGCGGGCGTCTTGACCGCCGGATCATGGGCGACCCCGGTGTGGGCATAGGACTGGTCGTCTGAAATGCAAAAAAGAATGTTGGTCCGCTCGGGTGCATGGGCGGCGACTCCAAAGGCCTCTGTCCACAAGCTAAGGAAAACAAAGATTGGTATTCTTGAGAATCTATCGATTGTCATGGTCAGCTTATCTTAACGCTATTCGACTCAACAACCAACGGCGGTGCTTTGAAGATATTGGTCGCCAAAGATGCCTACCCTGCTGCAGCATGCCAACTCTATTCAAAAACGGCATCGGCTTTGATATCGGCCTCCATGGCTGAATACAAAGGTGCCATGAAGTCGTCATACTCTTTTGCTGCCTGTTTCTCTTCTGCAGACCCACGACCATGAGCTCTTGAGGAGTTTCTCCAAGCATTCCATAGTTCGCGACGATTGGTTTCTTTCTCTTTTGTCAAATATTTATCATGAATGGTCGCGACTGACCGTCGCTGTTCCAAAGTCATTGTTTTTTCTGCGAAGCTTCGTGGTAAAAAAAGGACACGCTGGTAAAGATCAGCATTTTCTTTGTTAAAAATAATCTTGAATTTGTCAGTTCGAAATGGAGACGCCGGTAAATCTTCTTTGTTGTAAAGATTGGCATAAGGGTACCCATGGTACCCGTAACGCACTGCAACGGGAGTTGAAACCTTTGCAGAACTGACCTCGACATTGTCTCCCTGAATTTTAGCATTTGCTGGAAAGAACTTTCCCTCAGCATCGGCAATCTCGAACCCTTCCAGTTTATCAGCAGTCAGGATGCGATCCGCCAGTTCTAATTTTTTTGCCATAAGCCCTGAACCGCAATGGTCGAAACTCAATTCTGCAACTGGTCCGCTAATAACCATCTTCTTGAAAATCGGGCCGCTATAGATGATTTCTTCTCCATAGCCTATCTTTCTGGCTGCCAGCACCAAACGTTCGCTCACAAGGATCTTCTTCGGAGGATGTATATCGCGAGGATCCCCGAGATCTATGGCAACCGCCATGCCAGTTTTTGGCAAAGATAGAGCTGCCGTTTGAGCATCCCTCAATACCGGATAGGTAATACCGTGCAGATAGGGATTACGTTCATATCCAGCTAATTGGACAAAGAGGAATGGCATTTCAGGGTCGCCGAAATCCTGGCGCCAGCCCTCGATCATCAGCTGGAATTTCTTCTCATACTGAAATGCAAGATCCAGATTGATTGCATCGCTCTCCCCCTGATACCAGATAAAGCCTTTGATCGGGAAATCCTTGATACTGCCAATCATGGCATTGTACATGTTACGCGCTGGCCGTAATTCGCCTCGAACCTTAATCGAGGAGGGTGGTTCCCAGAATTTGATGAAGCTTCCACCCTTATTGGCATCGATTAGGCCGACGGGAATGTTCAGGTGTTTCTGCAAGCGTTGGGCAAAGACAAAACCGACTGCGGACATTCGAGGGATCACCTCTTTCGAGCAGGTTTGCCATTTTCCCCGGAAAATCTTGTCATCCTCAACTGGAATATCCACAGCTCCAGAGAGAGCTGAAACTTTCTTTATCAGGATTACACGCAAGGATTGATTGGCAGAGTTTTCGTTTGCGATTTCGGAATATTGTCTAGCAATAATCGGGTCCCACCTCCACTTCATGTAAACACCGAAATCATAATCCATGTTAGATTGACCACCGCAAAGCCAGATATCACCGACAAGAAGATTTTTAAATTCAATGGTGTTGGAACCGGTAATCTTCATGTCAGAAGGGCCACCGGCTTTCATTGGCTTAAGAGTTACCTTCCACTTGCCATTTTCTGCTGTGGTCGAAACATTCTGGCTGTTGATCGAAACAGTTACTTTTTCTCCATTGTCAGCAGTTCCCCAGACGTTAACGGGTTTGTCACGCTGCACTATCATATCACTGCTGAAGATGTTTGAAACTTTCACTTCTGCGAAGACATGAATCGGATTGCTCAGCACTAAAACTGCGAAAATCTTGTAGATCAAATTCATAAGATCTCCTTTATTTTTTGTTGTACCTAAGTTTACTATTACTGGGCTTATTCCCGTAGGTTCAAATAACTCAGCCGACCAGAATGGGCGGGCAAGAAGCGATTCCATGCTACCGGACCTTGGATTTTGGGAGGAAATCAATGAATCCACCGTCCTGCTTCTGCGTATCCGCCTTGATGCGTCCGTGTTGGTGAGAGCGCACTTTCGCTTTGTAACCATGCCAAACCCACTCGATGGCATGTGGCAGGAATTGAATCTTGGCGTTGCCAATCCCATGACCGGAATTCTGGCAAAAGAGATACTGGTAGGAATAACCCTTGGCTTTCAGAACTTTAGCCATGCGATGGTTGGCCTCGACCCAGTCGTGCATGCCGTCGCGCATCACGTTCGGGTTGAGAGAATCATAATCGCCCACCGCGAGGAATAGACGGATGGGTTTCCTCTCGCTCTGGGGAATCAGCTTATCGTGAAAATCCCAGGATCCGCCCGGCGTCTTCGGATCAAAGGGCCATTGCTGGTTCACGAAAGTCCCGGAGGTAGTCAGCACCCGGCGGTAAAGGTCGGTCCGATACCAGGCCATGATGAGGGCAGCCGATCCGCCCGAACTGCTTCCAATCACCGCCCGTCCGTCCGGGTTCTTGGTTAGTTTGACCCCGCAGTTTTTCTCCACCAATGGCAGAACCTCCGTCTCGATATACTCTGCATAAAGCCCTGACATGGTGTCGTATTCCTTGCCCCGCTCATGCCCTTGGGCGTCACCCCCTCCATTGGCCACCATGATTGCAATTAGCGGTGGGACACGCTTTTGGGCAATCAGGTTATCGAGGATATTCGGGATCATCTGGTTGGGTTTTCCTTTCGGGCCATCATGACAGACCATGAACGGCGCTTCGCTGCCCGCCTTGTATTGAGCGGGCACGTAAACGGTGATCTGGCGGATGTAATCGATTTCATGGGTCTCAACAATCAAGGTCTTGGGGTTCTTGGGATCGACCGTGCCGAAAACCTTCCGGGCAATTCCCGGGTTAAGCAACTTGGTGGTCTTGGAATCTATGGTAAATTGTAGAACTTTCCCTCTCGGCGAGTCCTTGGGGATTCTGCGCTCGGGGGCCGGCAGGTAGTCTGGGCCGATCAAATAATTGCCCACCGCATCGACCGGTGGGTTGACCCCAGGCTTGTCATCGAGGCGGATGAAGGTTGGCGCCCCTGGGGCATCGAACGCACGGGTCGGTGGCTTCGGCCGCTTGGCGCATAAGCCCGTAGACACAAGGAATGTTCCAAGAGTGAGGAGTGAAACCGTTTTGATAGAGTTCATTTTCAAGAGGATGATTGCATTGGTTTTTAAGGAAGCCTACTTCGTTTGAAAGACGGGGTCTTTACGGTCCTGTCGCCCAGCGATCCGGCGTGTGGCCAGGAACCATTGATTCATGAGGCATTAATCCAGTTTTTCTTTCTCATAATCACTGGGCAACACCCAGCCGGTGCGGATCTTTTGGCCGCGGTGGAATTTCTCGTAAAAATTGTTCCACGTCTCGCTGGCAAATCCGTATTGATCAAACACCGCGCCGCGACCAAACATGCGTGGATCGCCCTGCTCTTTTAATTCGTTGAAGAGCTGCGCCTTGAGTGCGGCCTTGAGCTTGGCCTGCGCCTTGGATTGGGCCAAATCTTTCACGCAATCGCGGTTCGCCTTCACGTCGAACAATTCCTCAGCCGGCCGTTTACCAAAGTTCATCCGCCAAAACTTATAATCGCCCGTGCGGCGTTGATTGAGTAGCAGAGTCTTGATGGGACTGGCGTCGCAGTTCAGGTAGCCTGTCTCCGGATTGCCTCCGGGCCAGCGATCGGGCTCAAAATTATGCAGGTACAAATGGTCCCCTTTGCGAATACCACGAATGGGGTAGCCACCGTTATTCGGTCGCCCCACATCGTGGCGTTCCTTGCCGAGCAGGACGTGATCGCGCGAGGCAATCACCTGACCAGATTTATTCGAGGCAAAAATATCAAACAAACTCTGGCCGCTCATCGGCTGCATAATCGGCGCAACTTTCTTCACGCCGGCTGCCTCAAGAAAGGTCGGTGCCAAATCAGTGAAGTTCACAAAATCTTCCACCGTGCGATTGCGCCCCTTGATGCCTTTTGGCCAACGGATCGCGAGTGGAATGTGGTTGGAATAATCATACGCTTGGCCCTTGCAGCGCGGAAAAGGCATGCCGTGATCGCTGGTGGCGACGATCAATGTGTTGTCCAGCTGGCCGGCCTTTTCCAAATGCGCGAGAATGCGGCCAAGGTGCGTGTCGTAATGCTCCACCTCAATCGAGTAATCGAGCATGTCACCGCGGGTCTCGGCGTTGTCCGGCCAAAAGGCCGGCACATGATTGATATCACTCAATTTCTTACCCATACGCAGGCCCACGCCCTTCTCATAGGCCCGATGCGGCTCGGTGGTGCCATACCAGAAACACCATGGCTCGCCTTTCGGAGCAGATGCTAGAAAGGCGGCAAAATTGCCCGAGTAATCGTTATTGGAAATGGCCCGTGCCGGCGGTTTTGCTTTCTTGGCAGACCAAGCTTTGCCGGTGATGTTGCGTCTCTTGCCAGTGACATCATTGGCCACGCCAGGCCCCCAGCCTTTGCCGGTGTAGCCGGTGGTGTAGCCATTGGCCGCCAGCACTTCCACGTAACTGCCAAACTTGGCTGGGAAAACATTCTGGTGATTGGCCGCCTCCTCCAGTTGCCATGAGTAACGGCCGGTAAGAATGATTGCTCGCGAAGGCGCACACTTGGCATTGGGCGTGTAGGCGCGCGTAAAGAGAATACCCTCGCGAGCCACCTGGTCAAAGGCTGGCGTATTCACCCACTTGGCACCGTAGGCACTGGCATGTCCAAAGCCCCAGTCATCGGCAATGGCAAAGAGGATATTGGGCCGTCGTGATGCCGCCTGAAGCGAGAACACAAAAACACAGAAGAGACCAATCAAGATGCGTTTCATAAAGTGGAAGGGGCATTCCAGCCGCATTTGCCCGGGCAGGCAAGCTTTTGGAAACAATCGGCGCGTCATTTCCGCGCTCTGAACAGCCTTGGTCACGGCACTACCCGCTTCCACCCGGAATGTTGACCCCAACGCCGGATTTCTCGTATGGTTCCCCCGGAAATTCAGAGCTTCAGGTGGCAGAACAGACGAAGCCCACCGATGCCCCGGGAAAGCAATTTCTTATTGGATTCACCTAATCTCTCACCAGTTGAGAATTCCTACATTTGGACAGAGCAAGATCATGCGAATCATTCACACCGCCGACTGGCACCTGGGCCGCGTCTTCCATGAGGTCAATTTGACCGAAGACCAATCTCACGTTCTGGACCAGATGGTTCAGATCATCGAGGACGAAAAACCCGACGCGGTTCTCGTGTCCGGCGACATCTACGATCGCTCTATCCCGCCGGTCGTGGCGACCGAACTGCTTAGCGACGTGCTGGCCCGAATCATCAAGGGCGCGAAGGTTCCCGTGTTCATGATCGCTGGCAATCACGACAGCGGCGAGCGCCTGGCATTCGGGGCCGAACTCTTCGAAGGCCAGGGTCTTTACGTGTCGGGCCCGGTGGGCGCACAGCGGAACATCCGGATGTCGGACGAACACGGAGAGATCGACATCGTGATGATGCCGTACGCCCAGGCCGAACACGTCCGCTCCGAGGGCATGGACGAGGATGCGCGAACACACGACGATGCGATCGCTGCTCAGGTGGCACGGTCGCACAACAACGGACTAGCGAGCCGTTCGATCGCGCTGGCCCACGCCTTTGTTGAAAACATGCTCGAGTCGGATTCAGAAAGACTCCTGTCGGTGGGAGGCACTGGCACCGTCTCAGCGAATCATTTCAGCAGCTACTCGTACACCGCGCTAGGGCATCTTCACGGGCCGCAGAAAGTTTCAGAGGGTGTGTGGTATAGCGGTTCGATCCTTAAGTATTCGTTTTCAGAAGCGGACCATCATAAAGGTTGCGTTATCGCCGAAATCGACGGCGCCGGCAACGCGTCCACCTCGTTTATCGAACTCACACCGCGTCGCGACCTGCGACGGGTCGAAGGCCTCTTTCAAGACCTGATCAAGCCGACCGGCAGCCGCAAGGAACGCGAGGACTACATCGAATTCAACCTGTTAGACAAATCACTCGTTCTCGACGCGATGGCCAGGATCCGCGAGGTGTACCCCAACGCGATGGTGGTGCGAAGGCCCCAGCAGGAACTGCGATCCGATGCCCCGCTGCACGTGGGTGATCGGCGAAAGGTTAATCCGCAGGAACTCTTCGCGGGCTTCTTTGAGTATGTCACCAACGAAAAGATTGCCAAACCCGAGCAGGAAGCGTTCGCCACCACACTCCAACAGGTTGAATCCATTGAGGAGGAAGGCCGATGATGCCACAACGAATCAGCATGCAGGCGTTCGGCCCCTACGCTGGTCATCAGGCGGTCGATTTCGGACCGTTCCAAGCGAAGCACCTCTTCCTGATCCACGGCAAAACCGGATCGGGCAAGACCACGCTGTTCGACGCGATGTGCTACGCGCTCTACGGCCGAACCTCCGGCGACCTTCGCGTTGGCGACGAGATGCGATCCCATCACGCGAAAGACGACATGCAGACCCAGGTCGAGTTTGATTTCAGCATCGGCGCCCGTCACTTTCGCGTGCGAAGAGTGCCCGCACAGTCGCGACAGAAAACCCGTGGCCCTAGCATGACGAAAGTCCAGCAGAAAGCCGAACTCTACGAGCGAACAACTGACGAAAAAAACGACGGTCGCCTTCTAGCCACCGGTCACCGTGACGTCGAAGAACAGGTCCAGCAGATCATCGGCTGCGACGTTTCTCAGTTCCGCCAGGTGATCGTGATTCCCCAAGGGGATTTCAGGAAGCTGCTAACGGTCGGCTCGGACGAACGCGAAAAGATCCTCGAGACCCTATTCAGCACAACGAAATATCGAACGATCCAGGAGCAACTGAAGACCATTGCCAACCAGATGAAGGCCGACTGCAAGGAGCAGCTGACCCGCCGCTCGACACTGCTTGAGTCCGAGGAGTGCGGCAACCCCGAAGAGCTCTCGACGTTGATCGAAGAGAAGAACAAGGAGGTCACTGCCCTGGAGAAGAACGTGGTAACCCAAAAGAAAGCACTGGACGCCCAGAGCAAAGTCCTCACGGCCGCGCAGAAGGACGAGCAGCAGTTCGTGGAACTGGAAAAGGCAAAGCAGGAAGAGAAAGAGCTCAAGAAGGAAAAAGCAGGGATTGACAAAGAACGCACCAGTGCCGCAGCTGCGAAGAAAGCCGCCGCAGTGACGGACGTCTACACCCAGCATCACGAAAAGGTTCAGGAGAGAAAGTCGGTGGAACAGCAGCTGGTCGAATCCAGGAAGGAAGAAACGAGGGCCGTCAGCGCGAGCAAGGCCGCCAAGTTGGAAGAGGTCACAGCAAGGAAGAAGCAGCCACAGCAGAAGGAACTGGAAAAGGAATGCCACCAGCTTCAGCTGATGCTGCCGAAAGTGAAAGATCTCGAGAAGCTCACCACGAAACTCACCCAAAACCGGCAAGCGGTGAAGAAGCACAAAGATCAACTGGTTGACGCTGAATTGAGAGAACAAAGGCTGGACAAGGCCATCACAAAGAATGACGGAATGCTGGAGAATACGAAGGCACTGGCTGCCCAGCTCGAAGCATCCCAATTGGCGCTAAAGAACGGCAAGGAGCAGGTCAAGGACCAGGAAAAGATCGCGGGCACAAGGAAAGACCACACAACGGCAACAAAGAAAGAGGCGGCGGCGGCGAAAGCGATGGCTGCAAAAGAAAAAGCGCTTGAAAAGTCGAAAGCCGAACAGGACGAGATCGAAAAACACTGGCAGGAATCCATCGCAACGAACCTCGCGGCTAGCCTCACACCAGGTGAACCGTGCGCGGTCTGTGGATCGACAGATCACCCCCACCCTGCACTTCCCAAACCAGGCACGAGCGTGGTCGATGATTCAGAGTTGCAGGAAGCAAGGGAACGGGTTGAACAGGCCGAGGAGAAATTTAACGACGCCCGGGAGGATCACAGAAGCTGGGTCACCAAGAAGAATACACTGGAGAACCGGTTGTCGGACCTGACCGACGACAACATCGAAGCCAAGTCCATTGATATCAAGAAACT
>Ga0209089_10002566_pt1 | contig 16018 bp, 25 predicted proteins | sample ArcticOcean_MG_C_FD_187431 | JGI IMG/M metagenome (GOLD analysis project Ga0209089, IMG submission 187431) | Marine microbial communities from western Arctic Ocean - ArcticOcean_MG_CB2_150 (SPAdes) (version 2) | ecosystem: Environmental > Aquatic > Marine > Oceanic | place: Arctic Ocean: Canada... | reverse complement strand
ATTCCAACATTAGCCAAGGCATACGGAATAAAATAAAACAGGAATAGGATAAATAATATGAAAATAAGTAAAAAAGCGGATAGACAAACCCGAGCTATAGAACGATTTGAAAAAACAATTGTTGCTCATAAATCGGGAGTTGAACTAACTACGAAGATTTTAAAGGATAAAGAAATCTCTAAATCAACTGAGGAAATTGAAAAACTTCGTAAGAAGAAATTAGAAAGAGCTCAAACTACTGTAATAAATACTAAAGCTAATCTAAAGTGATAATATCATGAAACATCCTATTGATCCCAACCGACCCACTTGTGTAAATGTTAATTGTGGAAGAGCAGTTCATGTTCAAGGTCGTAGTTCAACTGGGCGCCCACGTTATCGTCCTGTTTGTGCCATGTGTCATAAATCAGAAACCTGTGCAAGACCCGGTGTAATTGGTACTAAGAAGATGCATTGTGAAAATAGTGATAGTCGATTAGGTTTCAAATGTACCGCAACCATTATTCATTATCGACAACTTGATATGGATCATATTAATGGAGATCATTTCCATAATATTCCAGAAAATATTCAAACTCTTTGTAAAAATTGTCATTCAATGAAAAGTTTTTATGAAAAAGACCATTTAAACCAAAAAAGATATGATTTTAATAATGATGTGACAGCGTTTGTGGTAGCATAAATAATTTCAGAATTGACTTGACACTTCTCTCAGGATTTGAGATAATATACTTATAAATTGAGAAAGGAGATTGTTATGAAAGTTAAGATACATTCCAAAAAAGTAGATTTTAAACTCAAAGCTGCTATACACTCAATGTGTGGATACGCTATATCAAGTTTGGGTATTTCAAATAGAATATCAAAAAATCTGAATTTAACAATTCACATGGGTCACCATGCATGTGAAGGTGAAGCCAGAGTGGCGAAAGATGCTAATAGGTATCGCCCTAGAGATTTCAAGATTTATCTGGATCATCATCGAATGGATATAGATGATTATAATAGAACATTAGAAGGTACTGAATGGGGTCACAGAGTTCTCAGAACGTTGGCTCATGAATTGGTTCATGTTAAACAATACATTAAAGGTGAGTTGACTTGGAGAGATAGTGGACTTCTTTGGAAAGGTGTTAATCACAATCCTAAAAATCTTTTACACTACTATGATCTTCCTTATGAAATTGAAGCACATGGTCGTGAGTATGGACTTCTGTTTGGATTTCTATTAGTCTGGACTGACCTTGAGAAGAAATTTGAAAAAGAATTAAATAATCTGGTATAAACATATAATATGGATAAATATCTCTCTGATACGGGAACAAGAAAAGAGTTTTTTTTGAAATTAGAAAAACGTATTCAAGGTCCTAGTTATACTATTCATGCTATGATTGATAGAAATGGTCGTAAAGCCATGTTTTATAATTATAAGTCTGAAGAGGCAGCCAGCGATGATTTTTCTTCTCTTCTTACATTTGAAGAAGGTGAATGTGTTTTAATAAAAGCCACAGTTGCCGAGCATCGTGTTTATAAAAATGAACCACAAACTTATCTCAATCGAGTAATAGTTTTAGATAATAAAGGTACCCTACAAGATAACCCAACCTAGTTATAAAATGTATTAATGAAAATTCCAAAAATTAAGCATGATGAAAATGGATTAGAATTTGAAATATCCCTTTTTAAAGCTATGTATATTTACCCCAAGCCTGACCGGCAAGACAGGCAGGGGGTATTTTCGCATGCTCTAAATATATACGAGGGTGAGGAATTTAACCGTAGCTTGTGTGATTATAATCCCGAACTTTTTAAGCCATTTACATATAAGAATGTTCAGGATTATTTCCCATTACATAAAAAATTACAACAACAAAAAGATAGAACCATTACCAAAAATAGGTTTCGTAAAACGCCAATGGGCACTTGGGAAGAATATAATGAGGTGAAAAAGGTTAAAGAATTTGTCTATATGTTTCAAGACGTATTTCATATACCCACTTGTTCTATTATAGAATTAAAAAAGTATGAAACGGATTCAGGTAGATCAAACCATCTAAATAAGATTAGAGCAAAGAGAAAGATGATGATTGCCGATTACTATTTTATAGCAAGGGAATGTGAAACGCATTTCGAAATTACTGATTGTTTGTCACTTAATGATAATGGACAATTTCAACGTCATAATATTGAAGAAAAATTTCAAAAATCATAGGAGACAGCATGTATGAAAAAAGAGCCAATTTATTTCCTGTAGATGAAAATACGTTAGTATTAATGTATGATAATGAATATGGAGAGGAAATAACTAAGGAATTTAATGTTGATGATCCAATGAGTCCGTTGGAAATGAAAACCTTTCTTCAACTAAATCAAATAGATGGATGTGATTATCATATTGAAGAGAATGAAGAAGTTGGGGTTGGAATTATGGAGAAATTTTTAGAACATGCACAAGAAATATTTGAAATGGAAGGTCAAACTATTCAATCTGGATTTATAAATTAAAGGTGGTATGAAAAAATTATGGTATTCTTGGGAAGAAATGAGACGAGATGTTAATGTATTGTGTCGTGATATAACTCTTGATAAATTTAACCCAGAAGTAATTGTTGGTATTTCTAGGGGAGGATTGACGCCAGGTGTTATGGTGAGTCATTGGATGCAGAAGCCGTTTAAAGCAATCAAAGCAGCATTAAGAGATTACCCTGAATGGGAAGATTATTTACCAAGAAAAACAGATAAAAGAGTTCTTATTGTAGATGATGTATGTGATTCTGGTGTAACTTTTGAAAAAATAAAAAAATATATAGAAGATAGAAAAAAGAACGAAGTAGATGTTCGTTTTGCTACTTTATGGTGGAATAATGAATGTAACTTTGAACCACATTATCATGTACAGAATTGCGCAAAGGATTCTGAGGATATCTGGATCCATTTTCCATGGGAACAATGGTGGAATGCACCAGTTTAATATATAGGATATATTATGAGGAATGGAGATTATACACATAGAGCAGAAGCTATATTTTTAAAAAAATCTGAACATTTTTTTTCTTTATGTATCGATGGTTTTTTTGATAAACCAGACATAATTAGAAATTTTGGATTAAGTTTACCTAAATATCCCGATTCACATGGAGTAATTCCTGGGAAACATTCATTGCCATTGCATGAAATAGATGATACATTGAATACAAATATTATATTAAAAATATTAGAATCTTATTATGATTTAGATGATGAATTAATTCATTGGGCGGCAAGCCAAGTAAAATTTCATGAGGTACCAAAGTATGATGAAGATAAAAACAATATTAAAAACAAGGGTTGGATTCATCAAGATTATTTTCATAGACCAAGCTTTGTGGCAATAATTTATTTAACACCTGAAGCAGATCCAGATACAGGTACTTCTATTTTTGAAATAAAAGAAAACCGAACTGATCCAGAAATACAAGAGGAAATAGCCTCTGGTTATGTACAAGGAAATTCATTATATAAAAATGAAGAAATAGATGAAAAATTATATGAGAAAAATTTTGAAAAATGGGAAGATAATTTTATTGAAACAATTAAGTACCAAAATATCTATAATCGTTTAATAACCTATGCTCCCGAAGAATATCATAAAGCAAATAATTACCATAATAAAGGGGAAAATAGATTGACATTAATATGTGATATAGCGGGAATTGAAGTAGACAAATACCCATTGCATAGAGTTAAAAAAATTAGATATGATAATATTATAGAAAAACAAATATCACAAATTTGATAGAAAGAACAATTTTAATATGATTATTGAAGGCAAAACTAAAATCATTGAGAGTTTATTTGATGAGAATTTGGTTCGTATTACGACTAAAGATTCGTTGACTGGCAATGATGCGGCAATAAAAGCAGACTTACCGGTAGCACAAGACAAAACAACTCAAACATGTAGTGTGTTTCATCTATTAAAAAAGAATAATGTTCCTGTGGCTTATAACATTAGAAATGACCCCACTTCTTTTATTTCAAAAAAATGCGAAATGATTCCAATTGAATGTGTAATACGTAGGCGAGCATTTGGTAGTTATTTAAAAAGAGAACCAAGTAAAACATCAGGTGACATATTTGATCCATTGCTAACAGAATTTTTTCATAAAAATGCAATAGTTGGTAATAAAATGATGTCAGAAGATAAAGCACGAGAATTATATTTAAAAGATGGTAAGTGGATGGATGGAGTATATACAGATCCATTAATAGAACCATCAACTGATACGTGGCTACTCTTTCCACCAAAAGAACCGCGATATGATATGCAACCATTAAAGTATATTCAACCAGAAGTTGATCCAGTAACATTAGAATATATTAGACGGTCTTTAATGGTACCTTGTTTTGAAATATTGGAAAAAGCATGGAAAAAATTTAATGTTGATTTAATTGATATGAAAATTGAAGTAGGGTATCAAACAGAAGATAAAAAACTAGTTATTGCTGATGTTATAGACAATGATTCGTGGCGTATTTGGCCAGACGGCGATCCAAAACAGCAATTAGATAAACAATCATTTCGTGATGGTGAAGCATTAACAGAAGTTCAAGAAAAATATAGAATTGTAACAGAATATACTAAAAAATTTTAAAGATGAAATTCAAAGTTACAACAAAATTACGAGAAGGCATTAAAGATATAGAAGGTAATGCTATTGAACAAAAATTAAATCAAGATGACTGGCATGTTAAAGATGTTAAAGTGGGTCAGGTATTTTATTTAGAAGCTCCAGTTGCAGAAATTAGCAAATTATGTAAACAAGTGCTTGTTAATACATTGTTGTATGATTACGAAATATTCTCTGAGCACGGCATTAGAATAGATGAATGAATGTTAACGACTGAAGAAGCAGAAATAATAAAAAACACTTTAGGACGAGTGCCAAATTCAACAGAAATTCATGTATTCGATGCAATGTGGAGTGAACATTGTTCTTATAAGAGTTCCAAATATTGGCTGAAAGAATTATATACAGAAGGAAAGCATGTTATATCTGGACCTGGTGAAAATGCGGGGGTTGTGGATATAGGAGATGGTGACAAGATAGTATTTAAGATGGAAAGCCACAATCATCCTAGTTTTATTGAACCATATCAAGGGGCCGCAACAGGAGTTGGTGGCATCATGCGAGATGTTTTTACTATGGGAGCCCGTCCCATTGCAAATTTAAATTCATTACATTTTGGATCAATAAACGATAGAAGGATAATCGATGGAGTGGTTAAAGGGATTGCTGATTATGGTAATTGTGTTGGTATCCCTACAGTCAGTAGCAAGTGCTATTTTTCTGATTGTTATACACAAAATCCTCTTGTTAACGCCATGACTGTTGGTTATACTAATAAAAAAATCTTTACTAGTGTACCAAGTAAAAAAGGAATAGTTGTTTATGTTGGCGCTAAAACAGGGCGAGATGGAATTGGTGGCGCTATTATGGCAAGTGAAGAATTTGCAGAAGGCGAAGACAAACGACCAACAGTACAAGTGGGTGACCCATTCCAGGAAAAACTATTACTAGAAGCATCATTAGAATTATTTGAAACAGGTACAGTAATTGCGGCTCAAGATATGGGTGCGGCTGGATTGATTTCTTCCACTACTGAAATAGCTATTAAAGGAAACTATGGTATCGAAATAGATGTATCAGCAGTTCCACTAAGAGAAGAAGGAATGGAACCTTGGGAAATCCTACTTAGTGAAAGCCAAGAACGAATGTTGTTTGTTCTTGACCAAGACAAATTAGTCGCCGAAACATCTATAACAAAAATATTTGAAAAATGGGATTTAGATTGTTTTATATTAGGAAGGCTTACAGATACTAATAATTTTGTAGTATCTGTAAAAGGTGAAACTGTATGTGATATTCCGTTAAAAGCATTGGAAGCACCTGTATTAGAAAGACGCCTTTTTCCTAAAAAAGTAAGTATTGATCTCTCTCCTTTTCCTCCTGTTCCAGTAACTCCAGATTTTAATATGGACTGGGTGTGGGAACAATATGATTCACAGGTAATAGGAAATACAATACACGGACCACAAAAAGATCCTGCTATTATACGAATACCAAACAGTAATAAAGGAATTGCTATTACAACTATGAGTGATGCTTCTTTGTGTAATCATAATCCCAGAAATGGGATTACATCTATCATAGAAAACTGTTATAATAGGTTAAAAGATGTGGGCGCTGAGCCATTGGGTATTACTAATTGTTTAAACTTTGGTAATCCAGAAAACGAAAATGTTATGTATGAATTTGCTAAAATAGTAATGGTTATGGCAGAAACATGCAGAAAATTAGAGTTTCCTGTTGTTAGTGGTAATGTAAGTTTTTATAATGAAACATCGGGCAAGGGTATTATGCCAACTCCTGTAATAGGTGGAGTAGGACTAATGTTATGAAAACAGCAATTATAATATTTCCTGGCAGTAATTGTGATAATGAAATGGAACGTTTTTTGCACAAGTATACAGGTGTAAAGCCTATTCGTGTTTGGCATAAAGAAACACAACTGCCTGATGTAGATTTGTATGTATTGCCCGGTGGATTTAGTTATGGAGATTATTTACGTGCTGGTGCATTAGCAAATCTCAGTCCTATTGTAAAAGAACTTAAAAAAACAGATAGAAAAATATTAGGTATTTGTAATGGATTTCAAATATTATGTGAGGCAGGACTGTTACCTGGTACGTTACGAATAAACAGAACACAAAAATTTATATGTAAACCAGTAACAATATGTCGAGGATATGATAGATACAACATACCAATAGCACATGCTGAAGGCAATTATTATCATCCTCATCCAGCAAAAGTTAGTATTGCATTTACATACGCAGAAGATGTTAATGGATCAACGGGTTTCATAGCGGGGGTTGCTAATAATAATGTATTAGGAATGATGCCCCACCCAGAAAGAGCATTTGAATCATATCATTGCTCACAAGATGGATTTAAAATATTGGAAATATTCGAGAATTTTTATGTATAGTAAAGACAATTATATTCAGGAGATTTCTAAATACTCTGATCAGATTGGAGGTTTTGCGGCGAAATATACTTTACCATATCCTAAAATTGCCAGTATTGGTCAAAAAAGTGAATTGGTTGCATCTTGTGATGGTGTAGGAACAAAAATATTATTGGCACAAATTGCAAGAGATTATCATAAAAGACCACTTCAATCCATAGGCATTGATTGTGTAGCAATGGTAGTTAATGATTTGTTATGTAAAGGCGCTAAACCTAAATTTTTCCTAGATTATTTTGCCGCTGATCGTATTAGAGAAGATGAATTTTATGAAATATTGGAAGGAATTCATGAAGGATGTGAGGAAAGTGAAATGGAATTAATAGGTGGGGAAACCGCCGAATTAAACGGTATAATTTCAGATGGTACTTTTGATGTTTGTGGATTTGGAGTTGGTGTTATAATAGATGAATTACCTAAAGATAATATAGTAGTAGGAGATTCAGTAGTGGGACTTAAATCATCTGGATTTCATTCAAATGGCTTTACCATAATACGTCAATCATTTATGGACCAACATTACATGACCAATCGTTCAGATATGGATCTTTTGGACAATCTGTTAGAACCTACTAAAATATATGTTAAAGATATCGAATTGATTAGAGAATCCGGCATTAAAATAAAAGCTCTAGCTCATATTACAGGTGGAGGTTTCAAAAATGTAGACAGAATTCTTCCAGACAATTTAAAGGTTGAGTACAAACAATCAAATGGATATTATTCTCATCCTCATCATTTTGAATGGATTCAATCTAGAACAAATATGTCAAAAGAAAAAATGCGCAATACATTTAATTGTGGTATAGGAATGGTTATAGTATTATCACCAGAAGAGGTTGAAAAATTACCTGTAGATTCGATACATTTAGGAGAAATAGTATGATAGGAATATTGTTAGGAAGTGAAAGTGATTGGGAAGTGATGTTAAATTGTTCTGAAAAGTTAGAAGAATTTAATATTCATCATGACATGGTAGTTGCATCCGCACACAGAGCACCTGAAAAAGTAACGGAACATATAAAAAAGTGGGAAGAACTTGGATATAAAATTATAATTGCAGCCGCAGGAATGTCAGCCGCTTTACCTGGAGTAGTTGCATCACAAACAAAGTTACCTGTTATTGGGGTACCTATGAAAAGTGATTTAATGGGCATTGATAGTTTGTTAAGTATAGTACAAATGCCTAAAGGTGTACCTGTTGCATGTATGTCAGTAGGCAAGCATGGCGCAATTAATGCGGCGCTATACGCAAAACGTATATTAGACATGATAGTTATTGATACACCTTATGGAGCATAATGATAGAAGTTAAAGTAAGTAATTCACTTAAAGTCATTGGCGAATTTACATTAATTCATAAAGACGGAACTGAAGAAGTTATTAATGGAAAAAGATCATTTTGTAGATGTGGGCGATCACAAAACCAACCATTTTGTGATAATTCACATCGCATAGAATTAGAAGGAAGAAAAATAGAAGACGAGGAGTCGCTGTTCTAATGAGAATAAAACCAGATATAAAACTAGATTTTAACGATGTGTTGTTAGAGCCAAAACGATCTACTATATCTAGTAGGCGCAGTGTAAATTTAGAAAGAGAGTTTATATTTAGGCATTGGGACGAATCTGCTCAAACATGGGCAGGTACTCCTATTATGTCATCTAATATGGATGGTGTAGGTACTTTTTCAATGGCAATGATATTGCAAGAATTTAATATGCTTACTACAATTAGAAAGCATTATACATTTGATAATTGGAAAGAAGCAGTAGATAAAGGATTACGTTTAAATAATGTAGTAGTTAGTACTGGCACTAATGCTATTTGGGAAACTGATGCGAAAGATTATGCAACTGCAAAAGCAGTATTAACTCAATGGCCAGAAGTTAAGTTTATTTGTATTGATGTAGCAAATGGATATCAACAAAATTTTGCGGATTTTGTTAAACATGTGCGGGATGATTTTCCAGATAAAATCATCATTGCAGGTAATGTTATTACAGCAGAAATGACAGAGCAGTTATGTATATCGGGAGCAGATATAGTCAAATGTGGCATAGGTCCTGGTAGTGTATGTACAACGCGAGAACAAACTGGAGTTGGTATGCCACAAGTAAGTGGTATAATGGAATGTGCTGATGCCGCACATGGATTAGGTGGGCATGTAATTGCTGATGGTGGATGTACAGTACCAGGAGATGTAACAAAAGCATTTGGCGCTGGAGCAGATTTTGTTATGTTAGGCGGCATGTTAGCATTTCATGAGGAATGTGAAACGGAATTAATCGATGGTAGATATGAATTTTACGGAATGAGTTCAGACCGTGCAAAAGAAGTGCATGGATCACGAAAGGATGGTTATTCAAGCACAGAAGGTAAACAAATTATAATAGAGTCTAAAGGACCAGTTAGAAATACAATAAAAAATATTTTAGGTGGACTTAGAAGTGCATGTGCAATGATTGGAGCACGAAGAATAAAAGATATACCAAAATGTGCAACTTTTGTTATGGTGAATAGTCAACAGAATAAAATTTATGAAAAATAAAGTAACAGTAATTGGAAATGGGGGGCGAGAAGATTCACTTCGTTGGAAATTACGACAAGAGGGTGTAGAAATTATGTATGTCTCCACGTATAGTGCCCAGGATTACTTGACAGTTATAGGTCCTGAAGTACCTATTGCAGAAGGACTTACTGACGAATTAGAATCTAAAAATATACCGGTGTTCGGACCTTCGAAGTTGGCGGGAAGATTAGAAACAAGTAAATTGTGGGCTAAGCAATTTATGCAACGCCATGATATTCCTACTGCAAAATGGACAACACATTCACGTGAAGAAATAACAGAAGCAATAACAAAAAAACATGGGGGATGGTGTACAATTGTTATTAAAGAGGATGGGTTGTGTGGAGGAAAAGGTGTCACAATTTGTGATACAGAAAATGACGCAAAAGAAGCGGCATTAATTTATGACTCAAATAAATTTAAATCTTCATCCAATAAAATATTAATTGAAGATTTTATTAAAGGACAAGAAGCGAGTTGTTTTGTATTAACAGATGGTAAAAATTATAAAATACTTCCTTATTGCCAAGATTATAAACGTGTGGGTGATGGTGATACGGGACCTAATACGGGTGGTATGGGTGCATATGCCCCAGCGCCATTAATAATAGACAAATTAAAAGAAAGAATAGAAAAAGACATTGTTATTCCAACTATTAATGGAATGCGAGAAGAAGGTATTCCATATAAGGGTGTATTATATATTGGATTAATGATTAACTATGGAAACCCATATGTAATAGAGTATAATGTTCGCTTTGGTGATCCAGAATGTCAAGTGCTAATGATGCTAATGAAAAGTGATTTACTTCCATATTTGGAAGCAGTTGCCTCTGAGACATTAGATACACTACCTGATCCTGAATTTTATGATGAATCTGCAATGACGGTTGTTATGTGTTCTGAGGGATATCCGGGCGAATATGAAAAAGGACATGTTATTGATTGGAAAAACAAAACACATTTTTCTGCTCCAGATACTAAAGTATTTCTCGCGGGTGTCAAATGGAAAGATGATCATTATGTCACAGATGGTGGACGAGTATTAAATGTAACAGCAAAAGGAAAAACATTACAGGAAGCAAGAGATAGAGCATATGAACTGGTAGAAAAAATAAGTTGGAATGGTAGTTTTTATAGAAAGGATATAGGGCGCAGAGCATTATGAAAAAGATAGTTGTATTGGCATCAGGTGAGGGTTCTAATTTTAGTGCAATTGTTGATAGTGGAATTGAAATAGAACGTGTAATTACAAATAATCCAAAGGCTGGAGTAATAAAACGAGCAATAAAGTCTGGTGTTCCTGTTGTTGTTATTCCTCAAAAATATGGAGATCGAAAATATGGTTTTGGGTGGTTTGGGTGTAGATTAGATGAACATATTTCTAATGACACAGACTTAATTGTGTTAGCGGGTTTTATGTTAATTTTATCGCCAAAGTTTTGTGAAAAATGGGAAAATAAAATAATCAATATTCATCCTTCCCTTCTTCCCGCATTCGGTGGAGGATGTCACGCAATTAAAGATGCATGGGAATATGGATGCAAAGTATTTGGAGTAACAATTCATTGGGTTATTCCAGAAGTTGATGTGGGTACTATTATTGCTCAACAAGCAATTCAAAAATTTGAAGGTGATACCCTAGAAGAAGTAACAGAAAAAATACATAAAGTTGAACACTATGTATATCCAAAAACAATAAAGAAACTGATAAAGATTTAACAAATGTGTGGAATTATTGGGGCATACTCATTAAAAGATAAAACAAAAAATGTATATCCACTTATTGTGAGAGGATTACTCGATTTACAGCACCGTGGACAACTTAGTGCTGGGATTACATCATATAATTCAGAACGCAAAAGAATCCTACAAACACATAAAAAGAATGGCAAAGTACATGAGGTATTTGAGATAAACCATCGTTATAAAAGTAAAAGACTTTTAGAAGATTATAGTGGTCATGCAGCAATAGGACATACACGTTATGCAACTAGTGGAGATAATGAAGACCAATTAGCGCAACCATTTGAACGACCACATGGAAGAAAATCTAAATGGTTCTCTCTTGCATTTAATGGTAATCTCGCAAATTATGAACAGTTGAAAGCTGGTTTGGAAGAAGTGGGTTATAATATGACCTATGATTCTGATACTGAGGTGATCATGCACTTTTTAAGTAGAGAGGTGCAATCACATAAGCCATGGGAAGATTTAAACTTTAAGGAAATATTTAAAAATTTATTGACAGATTTTGATGGATCGTGGAACATAGCATTTTTAAATGCAGATGGTAAGATGGTTGCAGTCAGAGATCCATTAGGATTGAGGCCTATGTGTTGGGGAATTTCTAAAGATGATGTATTAGTGTTTGCATCAGAAAGTGTAGTTCTTTCAAATTTACAAATTGAAGCACAAGACCTAAAACCAGGTGAGATGATTATTATTGATGAAGATAAGGTATCTATTGTACCATATACACCATCAATACCAACCAGTTATTGTTTTTTTGAGTGGATATATTTTGGGCATCTTGCATCTGTGATAGATGGAGAATCAACATACCATGTACGAGAAAGAATTGGAGAAGAGTTAGCAAAAGAAGAGACATTGAAATTGGAAGAGAATGGTTGGATCGTGGTTCCTGTGCCCGAATCATCGTATGTAGCCGCTGCAAAATATGCACAAGTTACAGGGATGCCGTTTGTACAGGGACTTCTCAAAAATCATTCTGTAGGTAGAACATTCATAGATAATACAAATAGACAATATAACATATCTTTGAAATTTACACATTTGAAAGAAGTAATACAAGGCAAGAAAGTGATTCTCATAGATGATTCTATTGTGCGTGGTACAACAATGAGAACATTGGTAACAAATTTGAAAGAATGGAGTGGCGCAAAAGAGGTTCATTTAAGAATAGGATGCCCACCTATTAAATCGCCGTGTTTTTATGGAATAGATTTTCCTACAATAAAAGAATTATATGCGGGCGCTAATACACCAAATTCCAAAGATTTTAATGCAGATAGTTTAAAATATTTAAGTTTTAGAGGATTATTAGATGCAGTAAATAAAAAAGAAAAGGATCTTTGTACAGCTTGTATAACTTCTGAATATCCTACAAATGAAGGTAAAATTAGATTTTTAAAACAATATTGAGAGTGTTGAATTCAGGGCGGCGCAGTTGACCACTGACCATTAACTGAATCGGCGGGATTAGTCAACCGCTTAAAAATCCTCATAATATCGGGAGAGTATAGCATTCTCATATTATTAGTGAATTTTCGTGTGATAAGAATAGAAATATGATAAATACTCAATATCTGTTATATGTGAGTATTATTACTCTTTTTTTTATAATGAAACAGACAACCTATAGAAGAGGAAATATGCTAAGTAAAATTTTATTACTTACTATATTATTTTTGTCCGTCTTACCCTATTCGATACATATCACAGCAAAACACAAAATAGCGCTATCGAAAACTCCATTTATTACTGCAACTAGTCAAATTCAAAACATGAAACCATTATATAATAATACTAGTATTCAGAGGCCGGTCAAATTTGATTATAATTGGCATTATACTTCAAGACAAAATCAATGCATGGCGAAAAATATATTTTTTGAAGCCGCTACTCAAAGTACTGCGGGTAAGCTGGCAGTTGCTAATGTTGTTATGAATAGAGTTAAATCAAGTAAATGGCCAAATACTATATGTGAAGTAATAGAACAGGGTCCACGTTATTATTCTGATAATAGTAGACAGTGGATTCCTAAGAGAGATCGGTGCCAATTTTCTTGGTATTGTGATGGTAGGTCTGATGTTCCTAAACCAGGAAGGTACTGGAGGGAATCACAGAAAGTGGCTAATTATGCAATATCAAAATCTAATAATATGCTAGATATTACTGATGGAGCCACTCATTATCATGCGGATTATATAGATAATCCAAGGTGGACATATAAGAAAAAAAATACAACAACTATTGATGAACATATATTTTATCGTTAAATAATTTTTTTGAGGAATATTATGAGTGTGAAAATACCACAACATGAAACAGGAAATGTGGCAGAAAATTCAATGGGAGGTACAGAATTAACCTCCCTTGGATTGTTTAGTAGATTGCCTGATGATTTAAAAGATGGATTCGATTGGGTGATATCCAGATATGAAAAGGAACTTGAGGGGAAAAAGCCTGCCTTATATTGGGTTCATGATTTACCACAAGACCCCATGCACGACCACCTGAAAGAAATTGGTGGTATAGATAAGTTTGAAAAAATCATATTTTCAAGCCATTGGCATATGCAAATGTTTAAAGCATATTTGCAAGTGCCATATCATAAAAGCATTGTAATGAAAACAGCAATTGATACAATTCCCGAACATAAAAAACCAAAGGATGAAGGCAAATTGAGACTTGCTTATTTTTCTACTCCACAGCGTGGTTTAGATGTTTTATTAACTGCACTTGAAATGTTGGATCGTGATGATTTTGTGCTTGATGTATATTCTAGTTTTAAATTATATGGTTGGGAGAAAAATGATGAACCATATAAACCTTTGTTTGAAAGATGTGAAGAATTAGAATATGTAAATTATATAGGTACGGTTCCTCATAAAGAAATGTTGAACGTATTAAAAAAATCTCATATACTTGCTTATCCTTCTACTTGGGAAGAAACATCTTGCCGTGTTGCAATGGAAGCAATGAGTGCTAAGATGGCAATTGTTGCTCCCAATTATGGAGCCCTTCCAGAAACATGTACAGATTATTCTTTCATGTATCAATGGGATGAGAGAAAATTGGAACACGCTGAAGCTTTTGCTGATGTTCTTGAAGATGTGTTAGATAGTTATTGGGAGGATGAAACACAAGAAATATTGTCACATCAGAAATGGTATGCTGATACGTATTATTCTTGGGATTATAGAATTGATAAATGGATAGATTTTTTAGTTCATTTAAAAGAGAAATCATGAGTAAAATAAAAAAGTTTAAGGAGTTGTTAAGTATGTCAACTCATATTTCTGGAGCTGATGATTATCAGTTAAGAAAATTTAATGAAGGTGGTAATTATCTTTTTATTGATCAACTGGGTGATTTTGTTGTAATTGAAAAAGATAGTGTAAATCAAATATGTGATGCTTTGTGGTCAGATAATTATGGCCCAATTGAAAATGTCTCTATGACAATGAATTAGATAAATATAAATAAGGAGATATCTAAATATGTGCCCAATTTGTTGGATTAGTGGAATTCTTGCATTATTATTTGGCGCATCTGCGCTTTCTTTTGGAACAGAATGGTATATTCTAATACCCTCTTTTGTATTACTTGCTTATGGTGGTTATAAGATATGGATTGGTATTAAAAGAGGTAAGAATTTTTCAACTGAACAAAATACCAATAGTAAGAGAACAATAAAAAGATTTATTCTTGGTGTTGCAATAGGATTGTATACAGGAATTGCAGTCATGTATGCTTTGTCTGGTGCAGAACATAAACGAATGCATGATTTATTAGAACAACATGGAATTGAAGAACAACATGGACATGGATGATATGATAGTAGAGAAAGTTAAAGTAGTAGAACTAACATTTGAAGATGGCACAAAAAAGATATGCCGTGGAGGTGAAGATGTGGTAGAAAGAGCCTGGGGAAATTATCCAGTAGTTTCTGCTAGATGGACAGGAGAAGAAGAAACAATGCAATGGATTCCCTGTAATGAATTTACAGGTTGGCTATAATGATTAAAGGAGTAAAATGGCAGAATATAAAAATGACGAACCATGTGAATTTATTTACAACATAACCGCAATAGAGAAAGTTGTTGATGGAGATACTATTGATGCAGTTTTTGATTTGGGCTTTGATGTACGGATATGCAATAGAATCCGCCTGCTTGGAATCGATACCCCCGAATCACGAACGCGTGATTTGGAAGAAAAGTTTTATGGAAAACTCGCATCGGCAGCTCTCAAATCATGGGTACATTGGGCAGTCATATCAGACAGAGATGATATTGAAATGCAATGTAGATGTCCAGAGTCAGACAGCAGAGGTAAGTTCGGTAGAGTATTAGGAGAACTTTGGATCAACTGTAATGAAGATGGGCATGAATTTGGTGGATGGACTAACTTAAACAAATGGATGTGTGAGAGTGGTTACGCAGTAGGATACTCTGGTGGAAGTAAAGAGGAAATTGAAGAGGCTCACATGAAAAATAGACAAGTGCTTCTAGAACAACAAGGTGTTAAATACGATGGTTAAGGAATTGTTGACAGTTTCAAAAAATAGTGTATAATATAAGAATATCACCTATTGAGTAAACATGATATCATTTACAGAAAAAGCCG
>Ga0209089_10002553_pt1 | contig 16062 bp, 13 predicted proteins | sample ArcticOcean_MG_C_FD_187431 | JGI IMG/M metagenome (GOLD analysis project Ga0209089, IMG submission 187431) | Marine microbial communities from western Arctic Ocean - ArcticOcean_MG_CB2_150 (SPAdes) (version 2) | ecosystem: Environmental > Aquatic > Marine > Oceanic | place: Arctic Ocean: Canada... | reverse complement strand
CAGAGTTATGGTTCTGGCTATCCAATTGAAGTTTTATCAAAGTGGATGAAATTGATGGTTGGCGATTAGAAGGAATAAATTTCGATTTTATTCCCTAATTTCGAGAGTGATCAGTTTATTTTTTAGTTCTCGATTGTATTTCTCACCATCTTAGTTGTTGGATACCAATAGAATACTTATTAATCATCTCGCTTACGGCAGCCTGGCTTTGAAAGATGAAATTATGGAACCTGGTTTAACCAATTCATCGATTGTGCTGACGTCTTTGTCGTTCAAGTCAATGGCGCATGAATTGAGGTTGTCGACAGCTTGATCTACATTCGAGGGTCCAATGAGGGTGGTGTCAACGAAGTTTGAATTGCGGCACCAGGCAATGCTGAGAGCTGACATTGTTACTTGGCGCTGGGATGCCAGTTCCTGCAATTGAATTAATTTTTCGAATACCATATCAGTTAGCCGCGCCGTATAATTTTCTGGTTTATCAACTTTTGCATAGCGGCTATTGGGTGGGATTGACTGATCTTTCTTGTATTTACCCGTCAACATACCTTCGGCAAGACTGCTTCGGGCGATGATGCCTAATCCGAGTTCTCTCGCAGCTGGAAACAATTCCAGTTCGACGTGACGATCCAAAAGGTTGTATGGTAATTGCTCGGTAATAAAAGGGTGGCACCCAGCCCGATCTCACTGACCTTGAGGTCTGTGTTGCAAGGTTTTTATATTTCATTGGGTTGTACTAATCTCTGTTTATAGAGCCGGCCTGATCCATATTTCTCAATCGAAGCTGTACGGAACTGCGTATCGACGTTCTTTGATGCCGTGGGGTTGTACCGAATTTGGCGCGACAAACCATCTGCCTTCAGATGAAGACCAATCTAATTTTGCCTCAGGGTCAACAGGGATCACCCCGTGCGGAAGGGAAGCATACCAAATTAAAAGGTATCCAGAACCGATTGAATCTTCCAATAGCTTCTGTTTTCCATCACCATCGACGATGAAAAACCCACCTTCTTGATAGTCAGTATGCTTTGTCGTTAGATAGAATCCGAGATTACATTTCATGTAAATATCAGGATCCTGATGCGGTGAGATCAGCCCACCCCCCTTTGGATATTGAATGATCTGGATCCGGTCGACAACGTCGTCGTTTGGTGAGTTGGAGTTAAAGGCGTCAGGCGGCAGACCGTTGAATATTTTCCCTATTCTCCACGCCTCATCAATGGTTTCGAAAATAGACTTGCCCGTATCATTCCAGCGGAAAAAATAGAACGAATGGTCGAGGGTTTGATAGCCGCCTTCCGGTACGCCCTGGCCGTCGTTAATCTCGTGCCATTCTGGGCATCCATCGACAATTCTAAGCCTGGTTGACGCTACGCTGGCTCCGAACGATGTAGCACGTGACTTAAGGGTTTGTATGCTTTCTTCATTCAAAGCATTTTTCAATATTAGCGCATCGCCCGCGTAAACATTTTCCACCAATTGGGCCGCGGCCTCGAAATCATCCGACATCACTGTTTCAACGAATTCACTGTATTCGAAGTTCAAACAGTTTCGTAAATGGAGGGGTTTCGGGTCCGATTTCAGAAGTTTGTCCCATTTTTTTCTAAATTGTGGATAATTATTCATTTGAATTGACCGTTTTGATTCTTTCGAAAAGCCATCCTTGAAGCTCACACCCGATTTCTGTATTCATGACTTTTAGTCGGCTTCCATCGACAAATTCCCGAACGAGAGAAAACCCGCAATTATTCATTTGCCCGATGATTTCCGCTTTATTAAACTGCTGGTGCAGCAATTCCGTATCTCCCATTCTTTGTATTGCCATAAATCCGGATCCTTTATCGACAATGGGTGTTTGCATTAATAGTGCATAATTCCTGGTCGCAGCGGCAAGATTCTTCAAGGCTTCGCGCCAATCGATCATATATTGCAATGATCCGCTTACCAGAACTAAATCGAAGGATTTTGCCAAACAATCATCGTTGTCATACCAAGTTACCGAGGGATTTATGCGCCGGGCTGTGGCGACGATTGCCGCCATTTCCTTACAATGGTAATCCAACGTAACTTCCGGAATAACGGATTTTGCGACCAAGTAAAGATGACCAAGTCCGCCGCCCCAATCGAGAATGGACAGTGTTTTCTTTTTTCGTGACGCCAAGGCCAGCACGTAGGCCCAGATCATATTGAGATTGTGAATGCGCAGAGTTATCCCTGACTTGGCTTCGGTCCTCAAGTGCGAAAACCCCAATGGACCCGATTGCCGACAATGGTCGGCAAAATTTTCAAACTCGCATTCCATACTTTCAATTATTGGAGCTGAATTCCAGCCCTCACTATTGGGTCCCAGTTGTGTGTCCCAACCATCGGGCGCATAGATCAGGTGTGCCTTGACCTTTCGAGGTCTAATGGTCCGCCAGATATATGAAATAATAGGTGGCACGAACAGTTTCAAAATCTGTTCGAATGACTTAAAAATGTTTTTCATATTTTCTGTCATTGTTGCCTATAATATTCCCACATCGCCGAGTAATGCCCGGCGAAAACGATCTTTTAAAAAAGCTCCATCTTTTGGCGGTAAAACGAAATCCAGACTTTCGGCACGAACTTTTATCACCCATAAACTAGGCCCTGGAATTTTAAATAGTTTTGGTAGAGATTTTTTTAGTTCCTTGTCATTGTTAATATTAACAGCTGACTTAATACCGCAACCAGTCGCAATTGCAGCGATATCGGCTTCATCAGCCGTCGCGCTTAGCTGCATTCCCGTCTCACCGTAACGTTCATTATCGAATACTATAATTGTCAAATTTGATGGCGCCTGAACTGCAACCGTCGCTAGGCTACCCAACCCCATCAGCATTTCTCCGTCACCCGTCGCTACAAGAACTCGGTTTTTTGGTTGGGCTAAAGCTAAACCCAAACCGACAGAAACGGCTCCACCCATAGCACCCCACATGGGAAAAATCAGGTCACGGTCTCCGGCTGCGGTAAAATCCCAGTTTGTCGATCCTAGTCCAGTAACAACAAGCAGTTTCTTTCCACCCACCTCAGATATTCTTTTTGCAACCTCACGGCGTCGCAAATCATATGTTCTGGCTCGGCTTGATAAATTCATATGATTAATTTCCGAACGTTTTTTTCGGCATTAAACGTTGGTGCAACAAAAGTGCTGTCATCTGATTTGCGACAAAAGCACTGTGAAGTACCGCTGCCGATTTTTCGAATATATCTTTTGGATTATCGGCTGTTTCTACGTTTACATTCATAGCCGATAAAGCCAACTCCGTTCCTTGCCCCATAGGCATTTGCCAGGGATTAAATTCTTGCCATTGCCCACGCATGGTAACGAAAGCTGCCAGAGGAAATCTACAAGTTTGCATCAATCCAAACATATTTATGCAATTGCCAACACCAGAAGATTGCATTAACAGCGCTCCCCTTTGACCGCCCAGCCAGGCGCCAGCTAATACCGCAACGCCTTCTTCCTCAGTGGTTAATGGTATAGAAATTATGTCGTTATCTTCTATGCAAGCATCAATTAGTTCAGCGTGACCAGCATCTGGCACATATACAATCTGCCTGACATCTGCGTTTTTCAGCGCCACATAGATTTTACGCCACCAATCCATAATTTAACCCTAAACTCTATGAGGTTCCTAATTCTTGATATGCTGTAAGTTTCCAACCGGATTTCCAACGTTTCCACAAGGTATAAGCGCCAAAACCTAAGACTATAACGGCAATCACTGGCCTAGCCACGCCACCCATCAGGTAAAGGGGCACCGATACGGTAAAACAAGCAAAGGGAAGAAAAAAGAGGGTCCATTTGAATTTCCCCCGGTGTTCTTGAAATAAGGGGAATAAGGCAGAGAATACGGCAACGATGAGAAAAAAGAGTGACCACGGTCGGGTGAAGAAAGGAGAGATTTCTGTAGATATAGCCAAGGCCCGAGCTAGGTTTAATTCGGCAATATCGCCCAAGACCACGCCTAATATCATGGGAGCTAAAGGGAAGCCAAAATGACGCATTAGAAAGCCAAGCACTCCGAACCACACTAAGGTCCAAAGATCAAATTCACCATTATTTAAAGAAAATACCCCGATCGAACAAAATCCCAAGATCACCGCCGCCAACATGTACATGCGGATTTTTGTAACTAAAACAAATACCCGGAGTATGATGCTCTGCAAACCAACCATCATGAATGTAGCAATAAAAAATGCAATAAAGATGGAATAGGCAAGTACAGGGTTATCTCCAATAAAACTGGGGCTGGGAACGACATCATGCATTAGAAGTGCACCGAGCATCACTGCAGCCGTAACATCCCCAGGAATGCCTAGTGCCATTAAAGTAATTAAGGCTCCCCCTTCCACAGCATTATTTGAGCTCTCTGGTGCAATAATTCCCTCAGGGGTCCCCGTACCAAATTTTTCAGGTTCTTTGGATGCTTTCTTCGCCTGATCATAGGCCAAAATATTAGCTACAGAACCTCCGGCACCCGGCAATATTCCAGTGAATACCCCGATAGTAGCCGAGCGGATAACCAGCGGCCAACGCTTGCCTATCTCTTTGAGTGCCCGCAAATGTTCTATCTTTGCATCAATTGTTCCGCGTTCAGCCAATGACTGCTTAGCGACATCTGGATCCCGGACATCACTGAGTAGTTGTGAAAAAGCAAATAAACCAATCAGTACCGCGATAAAATCAAATCCTGAAAGTAGAAACTCAGATCCGAAATCGAACCTTGCCATTCCGGCGGCATCGTCTTCACCAACTGTCCTGACTAACAAACCTACCGCGCCGGCGATCAACCCTTTTACTAACTTTTTACCGGCAAGGCTTGCCGTAATTGTAAGAGCAAAAATCACCAACATGAAGTAATCTCGGGGATGAAATTCCAACCCGATAAGGGCGAGTTGGGGAGCTAACGTCACCAGACAAATAGCACTGAATATTCCTCCGAAGAAAGAAGACCAGACGCCTATACCCAAGGCTAAACCGGGTTGTCCGCTCCGGGCTAAAGGGAAACCGTCAAAGGTAGTAGCTACTGAGGATGGCGTACCCGGTATCCCAGTTAAAATCCCTGCCATTAATCCACCTGATAATCCCCCCACAAGTACACTAACCATTGTGGCCAACCCTTGCTCAGGCGGCATAGAGAAGGTGAAAGGTAAGGTTAAAACAATCGCCATAGCAATTGTAAATCCTGGAATTGCACCGGCAATTAATCCACCCGTAACTCCTATGGTCATAAGGGCAAGGGTTTGTATGGAGAATACTACTTCAAACGCCGAAATTACGTTCTCAATAATCATGGAACATCATCACAAAGCAAATGGATTAAAAATAATACCTACCGGCAACATTACACCCAAAACGAAGGTAAACAGACTCCACATTGCACCTACTGTAAGGATTGAGATTGCAGCATGGGTCATTAGTTTCCTTGGTTTCCATCCCCCCAGAAGCGACATCAACGTGAAAACGAATATCAAACCACCGATAAGCATGCCAAACACCGGCAGTGTGATTAGGAATAAAAAAAACATACTGAAACAAATGATAGGATTCCGCCAGTAATCAAAAAAACCCATGATGCCAGGCTTGTTTTCTGTAATCGAAAAAGAATCTACGCAAATATTTAAATCATCGTCTATTTTTTCACTGGGCCTAGCCCGCAAGGATTGAATTAGGTAAATTGACGAAAGCAATGCCAAGACCGCAATAATGATGCGCGGCCACGTGGATGGCATAAGAACGCCGTAATCCGGTTGCCTAATATCAAAACTTGAATAGAAGAGTACCCCGCACAAGAGAAGCAAAATTATTGCTACGACACTATCGCGATTGAATTTAACCATAAGGCCTAGATCCTCACCTCGGTCACATCAGTAATAGTTAGGCCCGGATCGCGTTGCAACCCGAGCCCGACTAGTAACTCTTATTTCTAGGATTAGGCTATTTACTTGCCCCAACCCATCTTTGCGGCAATTGCTTTGAATTCATAATATGATTTGTCGATCCACGCCTGATAATCCGCTGGACTAACCCACTGGATACCAGTTCCTTTAGCTTTCATTTGTTTTAATAGCCCCGGGTTTGCTGCCGCAGTCTTAAAGACTGAAGCCCAGTGATCAATCGCGCTCTTGGGTGTACCCTTAGGAGCGACAATACCGCGCTTAAGAGAAAAGGAAAGATCAACCCCTTGTTCTTTGGCTGTTGGAAGATTTGGTAAGGCTGGGTCTCGTTTATCAGCGAGGATCGCATAGGCCTTTAATTTACCCGACTCAATGTATTTGCGACCAGAAGCAACATTTAAACCACCCAGCGTAATCGCGCCAGACAGAAGTGCCGTCATACGTTGACGCGTCCCGTCAAATGGAACAAATTTAAATTTCATACCCGTTTTTTGTTCTAACTGTAACCAGCCGAACTGGCTAGTAGACCCGAATGTTGCACCGGTAGTGATTTGGTTGGGTGCAGCTAAAACGCCTTTTTTGAAATCGTTGAAGTTATCCCAGGGCGCATTACCTGCAGCACCAAGGATGTCTGGTGTATCTGTTAGCAAAGCGACCGGATCGAATGCATCATAATGAAACTTAACTCGACCGTTAAAGTAACTTGTAAAGGCGCTTTGGTGAATTGCAAAGAGCGTGCATCCATCAGCTTTTGCTTTTTTTGCTTCTTTGGCACCCTTGTTGCCACCTTGACCAGGGATCATAACTAATTTCAGTTTTGGTTTAACACCAGCCTCGGCGATGGTTTTCTCAAAAATTGCAAAAAGGACTTGAGTTCCGCCACCAGCTTTCCAGGGCACAATCAATTTCGCAGTGCCGCAAGGAATTGCAGCAACGGTGGGCGTAGCAATCATCCCAAGAACAAGAGCAACGGCACCCATTCCAGAAAATTTTATAATTTTAAACATTTTAGTCTCCCTAAATTTACAACGACGCATAGATACAACTTAATAATTACCTGATAGGTTAATCGAGACATCACGCGATTGCACCATTTATTTCATTTGGGTGTTAAATTAACTATTTAATTTTTGAAGATAACCAGAATAATAGTTTAGAATCATTTTGCTAAATTTATTATTTATTTAAAATGTAATTACCTGAAAATCCGATTTCATAAACAAATTAGTGAATAAATGTCTTCTGTGCCTGATAAAAAATTAAAAGTAGGAATAGTAGGCCTTGGAACGATCGGTAGTACGCTGGCTCAACACCTACATGACGGTATCGATGGATTATCCTTATCATCTGTTGCTGTAGGTGACCCAAATAAAAACTATCCTATATTAAAAACTCTCAAGGTAATTCCAAAAGTCGTTAACCTGGAAGAAATATCAGCAATTTCAGATGTTATAGTAGAATGTGCCCCCTCCGCTGTATTTGACAAAATCGCCATCCCGGCCATTGATGCCGGGTGCATTTTTGTGCCAGCGAGTGTTGGCGCCCTTCTCGATCGCCCAAATTTAATAGATAGAGCTAAGATTTCTGGAGCTAAAATCGTCGTGCCAACTGGCGCCTTACTTGGCCTTGACGCCGTGAAAGCAGTCTCAGAGGGTAAAGTCCATTCCGTGCAGATGATAACACGAAAACCCCCTGCAGGGTTAAAGGGTGCCCCCTATTTGGAGGGAAAAAACATTAACTTGGATGAACTTACAGAACCTTTAAAGCTGTATAGCGGGCCAGCCCGTGAGGCTGTAAGAGGTTTCCCAGCAAACGTAAATGTTGCCGCCGCGTTGAGTTTAGCTGGTATCGGCCCGGATAAAACGAGCATAGAGATTTGGGCCGATCCCAAGGTCACTCGTAATACCCATGAAATAATTGTAAATTCTGACAGCGCAAGGCTTTCAATGCGCATTGAAAATATTCCTAGCAAACAAAATAAGCGTACAGGTCGGATTACTGCCCTTAGTATCCTTGCCACCTTAAGGGGTTTGACCACAACCCTAAAAGTTGGGACTTAGAAAAGAGGATACACAACTAACTCACTAGGTCAGATATGAGGATGTGAGTATTTATTCAGGAATTATTTGCACCTCAGTTAACACTACTGGGCCTACCGTTGTATCGTTTCTCTCATCTGTTAGAATTCAGAAGTAAATACTATAGTCAATTTTATTTCGTTGGAAGGAATCCCCCACTTGAAGGATACTCTATTAGCGGGCCTTCACGTCGCAAAGAAAATCAAGATTAACCGCGAGCGGACCATTGGTTTCATGGGTGAAAAGGGTAGAGTATATGGAACCCCCTCGATGGTAGAAGACATCGAATACACATGCCATGAACTTATACAATCTCATTTGGATAACGGTGAAAATTCGGTAGGTACGCACATCTCTGTTGATCACGTAGGAGCGACACTTGAAGGGGATATCGTAGAAATAAAGGTAGGTGTTACTGATATTGACGGCCGTACGGTCTCATTTGAAGCCGAAGTGAAGGATACCCTTGAAGTCGTGGGGAGAGGAAAACATAACCGTTTTATTGTAGATATAAATAAGACTTTCGAGCGCCTAAATGCCAAACATGAAAAACTTTTTGGAAAGTAAGGACAAAAAAGTCAAATCATGGACCAGGCTACAAAAAAAACCGTGAAGACTTTTTGTTATCAATGCGTGGCAGGCCCCGATCTCATGGAGATAGAAGTTGAAAATGGCACTGCTACACGCGTTGAAGCACTCTATGGGATCCAAGACGCCCATCCCGGTGGTGGTCGCGTCTGCGTCAAGGCATATGGACTCATTCAGAAAACCTATAACCCTCATCGTATCAAGGCTCCGATGAAACGGACAAACCCTATTAAAAGTAAAGACCAAGATCCGGGATTTGTGGAAATTTCATGGGATGAAGCTTTAGAAATTATATCCGAGAAATTGAAGAATATTATTGCCACCGGATTAACGGACAACTCTGGATATCCACGCGTCGCCGCCAGCTTTGGTGGCGGAGGAACTCCAACGCAGTACATGGGCACATTTCCGGCATTTTTATCTGCCATCGGCAATGTGGACTTAGGATTTGGCGCCGGCCAAGGTGTTAAGTGCTACCATTCTGAGCACCTCTATGGAGAACTTTGGCACAGAGCATTTATCGTCGCACCTGATACTCCCAGAGTAAATTACATTTTGTCTTGTGGTCACAATGGCGACGCCTCGACGGGGGTCGCTGGGATATGGAGACATGCCGACGCCCGGGACCGTGGAATGAAACGTGTTCAGGTTGAGCCCCATCTCTCGGTTACCGGGGCGGTTTCAGCAGAATGGATTCCCATCAAACCAAAAACTGATGCAGCTTTTCTCTACGGGGTTCTCAATAGAATAATTTGTGAACGCGACTGGAGGGAAGTTTGCGATATACCCTTTCTTACCGAAGATACAAATGCGCCTTATTTAATAGCACCGAATGGTTATTACTTACGAGACCCAAAAACCAAGAAACCAATGATCCTGGACTTGGCGGATAACAAAGCAAAACCTTTTGACGCAGATATTACCGATCCCGCCATGGAGGGAAGCTTTAAATTATCGGGGCTCGAAATTGGTGCAGATGACCAAACATGGGACCACCAAACTGCTAAGGTTAAACCAGCATTCCAACTCCTTATTGAGCACATTAAACCGTATTCCCCGGAATGGGCAGCAAAGGAATGTGATGTACCTGCAGAGCAAATAAGGACCGTCGGTGATGAATTTTTAAGCCAGGCGTGTATCGGCGATACTATAGAAATTGACGGTGAGACACTACCTTTTAGGCCTGTCGCAGTGCTTTTAGGAAAAACGGTAAATAACGGATGGGGTGGATATAATTGCTGTTGGGCTAGAACATTACTTCTTTGTCTGGTCGGCGCCCTAGAGGTACCCGGTGGAATGATGGGTACTAATGTCAAACTCAACCGACCAGGTCACAACCGATTTGCCTCTGCAGTTAAGGGGCCAGATGGTTTTATGGACTACCCATTCAATGAAACCTCCAAAGAAAAATGGAATAGTGATCCGCATATCCGTAACGCCTACCGCACGCTTGTTCCGTTAGCTGCAGATTCTGCTTGGTCTGCAGCGCTGGGGCCCGCTCATCTACCATGGCTGTTCCAAAAAAAGCCGCCAGAGAATTGGCCCGTGCCAACAAAGCCAGATATCTGGTTTTGTTATAGAACAAATCCGGCAATCTCTTCTTGGAACGCTCCAGAAGTAGCAGAGAGAGTAGCCGAATTCCCGTTTGTTGTGGCATTTGCCTACACCCACGATGAAACTAACCACTTTGCGGACATTCTATTGCCCGAGGCTACAGACTTAGAGAGCCTTCAGCTTATTCAGGTGGGTGGAACCAAATATGTAGAACAATTTTGGACGCAACAAGGGTGGACAATCCGTCAACCAGCTGTCGACAAAACCGTTGACAGTATGGATATGACGGACATTGCAACAGAATTAGCATATCGAACAGGTATAATCGAAGGTTACAATAGGGCTATTAATCGCGGGGCACATGGAGTTCGATTAGTGTCCGAAAAATATGACTATGGTATCGAAGAGAGTATTCCGCATAAATTGGAAACAATTTGGGATAATTCAGCTAAAGCAGCAAGCTTCGAACTCTCTGATGGTAAAGAGGTTAGGGATTTAGATTGGTTTAAAGAAAATGGATATATGCTGAAGCCTTTCCCTCAGTTGGATTGGTTTCTATATCCACACATTAAAAGAAACGGAATTCGATTTGAGATGCCATATCAAGAGCGCATCTTACGCCATGGAACTCAATTAGCCAGTCGACTTCATGAAATTGGTGTTCAGTGGTGGGATAAACAACTTGAAGAATATGAACCCATGCCGAGTTACGCTCGTTTTCCGGAGATTTGGTCCGAGCATGTCAAGGAAAGCGGTCATAACCCTGATGATTTTCCGTTTTGGGGCCTCACCTCCCGCAGCATGCAATATTCATGGGGGGCCAATGTCGGAATACCGTTAATGAACGAAGTTGCTGAAAATATTTCAGGCCATAAGGGTGTCATAATGAACCGAAGCAAAGCCAAGGAGATGGGCCTAGCAGAAGGTGATCCCCTGGTATTGGAGAGCGTATCTGGCATTACAAATGGCTATGCCGTGCTTCGCGAAGGTATCCGACCAGATACTGTAGTTATGATTGGCCAATTTGATCATTGGAAAATGCCTGTCGCAAAGGACCTCAAATTGGCAAGCTTGAATTCCCTAACGTCCTTATCTTTGGACTTAACCGATTCAACGGGAAGTGGTTCAGATATTGCAAAAATAAAAATAACACGAGGTACTGGGCCGTCACGAAAATTGGACGCGTCAAGCCGCGTCGGTCACTGATGAACGAATTATTGCCCGGCAACTCAAATCCCGATATCCCGAGATGGGGAATGGTCGTGGACGTAAATCGTTGTGTGGGTTGCCAAACCTGCACCGTTGCATGCAAACATGCTAATGATACGGTGCCTGGAGTTCAATGGCGAGGAGTACTAGATGTTGAAACAGGAACGTTTCCCGATGTTGAACGCATCTTTCTCGTTGTTGGTTGTCAACATTGTGCCGAACCTCCTTGCGTACCTGTCTGCCCCACTGGTGCAACCGAGCAAAGAGGTGATGGCATTGTCACCATGGATTATGACCTCTGCATCGGGTGTGCGTCTTGTGCCGTAGCTTGTCCATACCAAGCCCGTACCATTGTCCATGAAAAAAGTTTTTATTTTGGCGAAGAAACTATCCAGGAAAAGGTCGTTTCTCATGATGAACGCCTTGGCGTAGCCCAAAAATGTACATTCTGCGTGGATCGGGTGGACGGGGGTATTGAAGGCGGATTAACACCAGGAAAAGACTGGAAAGCTACGCCCGCGTGCTCTTCAGCCTGCATTGCATCAGCTATCAAATTTGGCGATTTTAACGATCCTAATAGTGAAGTCTCTAGGCTCACTACAGAGCGCAATTATTTTCAAATGCATGCTGAATTGGGCACGGACCCGCAAATTAAGTACTTGTATGAAACCCCCTCGGTTCCAGGTCGGGAACTTGATGATGCTGAGATAAGGGATGCCGCCCTTTCAATGTCAGATAACCCGCTTTCTGGAAAACCTCAGACATTCTGGGATTTACGAGCCGCCATGAATTTTATCATGGGTGGACTGGGCGCTGGTTTCATCATAATGACTTACCTTTTTTACCTCACGAATAATTTAACCGAAAAAGTTATGCTGAATATTTTCCTTGTTTCCGGGATCATTATAGCAATCGGATTATTTTTTGTTTGGCTTAAAATAGGTAGAAAGCTCCGGGCTTTTTATGTGGTACTGAAACCACAAAATTCGTGGATGTCTAGAGAAGTATATGCGGCTGGTCTTTTGTACCTTGCTGGACTTATTGATTATTTTTCACCTTCAAATTTCATGCATTTGATTATTGCCATTGCGGCCTTAACATTCCTTTATTGCCAAGCGCGTATTCTTCATTCTGCTAAGGGTATACCCACATGGAGAGCACCAAAAATACCTTGGATACTTTTAGCCACGGGCTTTTATGAGGGATTTGGATTATTAGCTATATACTCTTTTATCTACCCCCAAAGCATACCGCTCCCGAGCATATTACCAGTAGGAGGATTAATCTTAGCCGCAATTAACGCCCTGCTGTGGCAAAATTACGTGATGTCGTTAGGAGATGTGGGTGTAGGGCAAAAGTCTCAAAATTTATTACTAGCTTCGACTTTAAAAATACAATTTATTTCCTACCTACTCCCGTCAATCCTAGCTATGATATTTTTAGTGTGGGGAAATGAGGGCAGTTGGACGTTGGCTGTCGCCGGCATTTTGGTGGTTGTCGGTAGTATTAATTGGAAAATTCTTTTGATTACTAAAGCCTGCCATCAGCAGGGATACGCCATTGCCAAATTTCCTCAACGCGGATCAGGCCGTTACGCAGCCCCTACACTTTCAAAAAACTAATTAGTTCCAAAAATATCCGATACTGACTTTAGAACCTTGCGAGTATCGCCGGAGCGCCACGTTAGACCAGATTTGTCAAAAAACTCTAAAATCTCTATAGCCAAGTTGCGACCAATCTTTGTTTGGTCTCTAAATTCCGCGGCACTAAATCCTCTTTCACCATTTGACTTTCCTAAGGCTACAGCAATTTCAGCTAAACTGACCACCGCCTCAGGCCGAAAAAACCGATTTTTTGCGACTTGCCTTACTCTCCCTAATTTGGCGATTTTAACAAGGAATTTTTCCAAGGCCTTCGGATCCAGTTTTAATTGATTAGCGAGTTCGCTTACGACTGGCGCCTTCATATTTCCTTCTCTCAATATTGGATCTATCTTATTCCAAAGAGCCGTATCTTTTTTTGAAAGTGCCGGCTCAAAACCTGGAAGACAGTAGCCAGGACCAAGGTTAAGGATGCGTTCTGAGTTAGTTAGACAATCCAGCACATCTTGGAAAACCGTCATTGCTATCCGTTTGGATGTGGCAGTCCGTAATCCATGAGCATTAAGATTAGAGCGATCGGGGTTTGCCTGGTGCCAGGCGTTAAGATTTGTAATTACTTCACTTTCCAGTGTTTCCCAATGCACTTTGGAAAAGATGGAAGGTTTTTTTTCGGGTCCAGCCATTTTATGCTCAACTATTTCCAAAAGTGCCTCAACATCTTCTTGTACAAGGTTCCAAGAGACAGAAAACTGTCTCAGATTAACGCCTTCTGGATTATGTTGAAGCAGACGACTTAATGCATAATCCGGCTCAGAATACATCATGTCTTCTAGAAATTTTATCCTAACTGGCTTCGCTCTACCGCGAGATGGTGAGAAAGGATCTACGACCTTTCCTCCCGCTATTGTCCGTTGAGCAGACTGATCCCGCAAAATAAAATGATCGTCCTTAAGGATACCCATTCGTCGATCTAGAACAACTTGCACAAAACCCTCCGCACCAGGAGAAATTTCTTTTTGACCAAGAATAGCAATACGACCAGGAATCTCTGCGGCTCCCGCATGAACATGCACAGGGGTCCAATGGCGTAAAGGCTTTTTCTCGTTGGGCAGTACTTTTAGGTTTGCATCGAATCTTGGAACTGGCGCGTGTATTTGAGGTGTTAACAACCACCCACCACGTTTCACCGCCGAACCCTTTAGATTGGCGCCGGTAATATTAATTGCACATCGTTCCCCCGCGATGCCTGTTTCCGATTTCCGGTTTTGAGAATGTATGCCGCGCACCCTAACTTCGGTACCGTCCGGAGAAAGTGTTAGTGCGTCACCAACTTTTACTTTTCCAGAAAAAACAGATCCAGTAACAACCAGACCTGCTCCCTGTATTGTAAAACAGCGATCAATAGACAAACGAAAGTAGCCGTTACCTTTACGTTTTTCCAGCAGGTCAGTCATCGCCTCGAGGTGATCTCGGAGATCTTCAATACCACTACCATCAATAGCTGAAACTGGCATTATATCGGCGTTATTGAGACAAGTGCCCGCTACCATTGTCTTTATTTCATCCTCAACCTCCTTCAAACGATTTGTTTCAACGCGATCTATTTTTGTCAGAGCGATTACGCCATCTGATACACCAAGAAGATCCAAAATTGATAGATGTTCCTTCGTTTGCGGCATGGGGCCGTCATCAGCCGCTACAATCAACATAGCGCTTTGGATCCCGGTTACACCTGCCAACATATTACGAATAAAACGCTCGTGGCCGGGAACATCCACAAATCCCATCACACGGCCGCTATTCAGAGGTTGATATGCAAAACCTAAATCAATCGACATCCCACGTTGTTTTTCTTCGGGTAGCCGGTCCGTATCTATACCTGTTAAGGCATGCACCAACGCGGTCTTACCGTGATCAATATGACCGGCAGTAGCTATAATCATCGATTATAAATCCAGTTTTATTAGTTGTTTCTCAAAACCTATCACGTCATCAAGGCATCTTAGATCCAAAATCAAAGCATCATCTTGAATTCGACCTATAACCGGTACCGGTAGTCCCCGGAAGGCTTTTAATAAATTATTTAGAGCTGTTCCTTTTCTTTGGCCATCAGGTTTAATTGACAGACCTGCGCTATTAAGTCTTTCTACAGGAAGAGATCCACTCCCAATCTGGCTTTTACATGAAATTATTGAAACACTAAAAGTTTGACCTAACGCCTTAGATAGCGGTCCAACCAATGATGTAGCTGCTTTACGAATTTCGTTTTCAGGTTTTGTTAGAAGCCTCAGAGTTGGCACCCTTTCTGCCAATCTGTCAGGGTCCCGATACAATTGCAGAACAGCAGAAAGTGCCGCGATAGTCACTTTATCAACCCTTGTGGCTCTTTTCATTGGGTTCTTTTTTACAGCTGCAATCAAGTCTTTTCGTCCAATGATCAAACCTGCCTGAGGGCCTCCAAGTAATTTATCGCCTGATGAGGTCACAATATCAACGCCATTGGAGAGCGTCTCTCTTGCAGTCGGTTCATACGGCAAGCCATACTTAGTTAGGTCTACAAGCGTACCGCTTCCCAAATCCTCGATAAGCGGTAAATCGTGAGCCTTGGCCAATCGAGCTAATTCCTTACCCGCAACCTCATGAGTAAATCCTTGGATGGTATAATTGCTGGTATGAACTTTCATCAATAACCCCGTTTTGGATCCTATAGCATCTTCATAGTCTCTCAAATGGGTTCGGTTGGTCGTTCCGACTTCTACTAGTTTAGCACCCGCCCGTTTAATAATATCCGGCACTCGGAAAGAACCGCCAATCTCGATCAATTCACCTCTCGACACTGGAACTTCCTTCCGGTTAGACAAAGTATTGAGGACTAACAATACGGCAGCGGCATTGTTATTAACGACAGTGGCGGCTTCAGCACCAGTTAACTCGCATATAATATTTTCTATATGATTATCACGGTCGCCCCTTTTCCCTGTGGAAAGATCAAATTCTATATTTGAAGCGCCTCTGGCTACATTTACCATCGCCTCTATTGCCTCTTCGGGTAAAGGAGCTCGACCCAAGTTTGTATGTAAAACTGTACCGGTAAGGTTATAAACAAG
>Ga0209089_10002531_pt1 | contig 16132 bp, 8 predicted proteins | sample ArcticOcean_MG_C_FD_187431 | JGI IMG/M metagenome (GOLD analysis project Ga0209089, IMG submission 187431) | Marine microbial communities from western Arctic Ocean - ArcticOcean_MG_CB2_150 (SPAdes) (version 2) | ecosystem: Environmental > Aquatic > Marine > Oceanic | place: Arctic Ocean: Canada... | reverse complement strand
GACGAATTAAGCATGGGTTATAATCCATTCAATTATAATTCTATTTGCTATTATGACAATCCTACGCCAGGCTTTAGTAATGAAAGTAGCTGGTGTTATAGTGGTATAGAGGACGAGCCGACCTTCACAATTCCTTCAGGTTGGTATGATGAGGATATTGATGTTACTCTACAAACTTATAACCCAGATGCCATTATCAAGTTTACTCAAAATGGAGATGAGCCAGAAAATAACGATGAAGAATATTCCTCCCCAATTTCATTGTATGAGACGTCTATAATAAGCGCTAAGTCTTTCAGTACTAGCAATAATCTCCCTAGCTCAACTTCAGATGCTATATATCTACTCAATGAGCAACAATCAGGCATGAATGTATTTTCAGTTATTACTGATTCTTTGAATTTGTGGGATTGGGAAACCGGGATATATGTTCTAGGTGAAAATGCTACTTCTGATTATCCATATTTTGGAAGTAATTTTTGGCAGCCATGGTCTAAAAAATCAAGATTAAAATATTTCAATTCTGATGGTATACTTAAGTCAGAAGAGATTATTGATTTGGAGATACATGGAGGTTGGTCTAGAGCTGAACCTCAAAAATCTTTTAGATTAGATTTTAAAAATCAATATTCAGGTTTATTTGAGCATCCTATAATGAGCAATAAACCAGAGATTTCGAGCTTTAATAATTTAAATCTTAGGAATGGAGGGCAGCATGTTTGGAGTGATAAATTACAAGATGCTATAATTTCAAATATTGCAAGAGGGACTAAGATTTCATATTCATCATGGGAGCCAGCTATTTTGTATTTGAATGGGGATTTTTGGGGAATTTATGGGGTTAGAGAAAAGATTGACGAGTATTATGTGGAGAATAATTTTTCTGTTACTTCTGAATCAGTAGATTTAATTAACTCATTCGGAGTACTCAATGGAGAAGGTTTAAGCTTTAATTCCGATGCTGAGCAAATTCTCAATTTAGATCCTGAAAGTTCCGGTTTTATTAACGCCTTCGGTTCTGTTTTTGACTTAGACTCATATATAGATTATTTCATTTTTGAAACATATACCCAAAACTCAGATTGGATGGGTATTTTTTGGGGAGCGAATAATATCAAACTTTTCCGTAGTGATGAATTGGACGGAAAATGGAGGTATGCTATGTATGATATGGATGCTTCATATGGTTACTTTGGCGCTGGGCTTTCGGATAATTATATTGATTATGCTAGAAATCCAGGCTTTCCAAGTTATCACAGTATGATATTCGATCACGTTTTAGAAAACGATGAATTCAGATGTTTGTTTGTTAATAGATATGCTGACTTGCTTAACACAAATTTCAGGCAGGGCTACTTTAATAATGTAGTTGACTCTATGTATTCTTTACTTTCCTCAACAATGCCTTTACATATTCAAAGATGGGGTCAGGTAGAATCCTATAATGATTGGATTTCTTCTGTTCAGGCGATTAAATATTACAATTACAATAGATTGAATCCTGCGAGAAATAACGTGGTTAATTCGTTCGGTTTGCCTGGCAGAGTTGATTTGCTTCTTAACGTATTCCCAAATGGTGCAGGCAAAGTGAAGATATCTACTATAGTTCCTGAGACCTTTCCATGGACTGGAGAGTATTTCAAGGGCTGTCCTGTCCAAATAGAAGCTATACCAAATGAAGGCTTTGGGTTTATTGAATGGCAAAATAATACTCATATTAATCAAGGCGCTATGGATGCTTACTCTCAAACAGTAAATTTAGAATTACTTGATGAGGATGAGTTTAAAGCGATATTCGAACCATGTCTAAATTCTATTTCTGTTTCAATTCAAAATATTGGTGACCTCTTTATTCCAGTAATAAATGATTCATATATAGTATCCAGTTATGAGTGGTTTTTAGATGGAGTGCTTATAGGAAATGGTTCTTTTTATACACCTATATCATATGGTGAATATTACCTTGTAGTTGTAATTAATGGTTGCCAATTTCAATCAGACATTTTGGAGTATGATGCCAATGGAATTAACGATATAAATGGTATTCAGATCTCAATCAGCCCTAACCCAGCTTCAGAATATATCATAGTTAAGAAGTATACAGACGCGAGTTTATCTCTTTCTATTACAGACATTCAGGGACGTAGCACACATATTTCAAATTATCATCTCGACAATATAGACAACAGATTTGACATCAGTAATTTAAGTAGCGGAATGTATGAGATTATTCTTGAATCAGATAATGGACAAATCAGTTATCAGAGATTCATTAAAGAATAAAGTAGTTATTGAAAAACCCTAACGTAATCAATTGCCATATATACCGGAAATAATGTTGATTCATCCGGAGATCCAGGCCAATTGCCCCCAACAGCTACGTTTAAAATAAAGAAGAAGTCTTCGTTGAATGGATATGCTTGACCATTCATCTGTGAAGAATTTATAGTAAAAAACTCAACATCATCGATCAGCCAAGTTATCTGGTTTTCTTGCCAATCGATTGAGAACACATGATACTCATCTGCAAATGTCTCTGGAAAAGGTAGTGATACACCGTTACCATTTGATTGATGAACGGAGTTGTTTGCACCCCAATGTGCTGTACCATGAACCCTTCTTGGATTTATTCCTACAAGCTCCGCAATGTCAATTTCTCCACACGCAGGCCATCCTATACTTTGAAAATTTGAACCTAACATCCATATAGCGGGCCATAAGCCTTGACCTATAGGCAGTATCGCACGCACGTCTATTCTACCATAGGTGAAGTTCTGTAACCCCTGTGATTTCAATCTCGCCGATGTATACTGTCCATTAGATATTTCTCTTGCTACTATAAATAGATTGTCATTTTGTAAATACGAATTGTCTGGAGCTTGAACATAGTTCTGTAATTCATTATTCCCCCATCCTGAGTTCCCAGTTCCTAAATCATAAGTCCAATTAGAAGTATTTATAGTAGTTCCTTCAAACTCATCAGACCAAACTAATTCCATCCCGTCATATGAATCTGCTGAAGTATAACCTTCATTAGTTATTTCCACTTCGGAGTCATCATTTTTTATTGTACCTATAGCTTCCTGAATATTGTTTTTAAGGTAGCCATTAGTTGGATTAGTCAGGACGACCTTAAACTGCTCGTCACTTTCAAGATATGCGTCAACAACTATTGCGACAGAGATAATCTTCTCAACTTCTCCCGGGCTAAACATAACAGTCCCATTACTTGAGATATAATCTTCTCCCTCAGAGGCAGAGATATCCTCGGTATAATAATCTACGGTAACAACATCAGTATTCGGAGTGTCTAGCTTAATTGTAAAATCAAAATCACTATTGCTTTCATTTTCGAAAGCACTTCTATCGTTAAGAAATTTTATTTCTGAATTAAATGGGGCGGTTCCGGAATCTCCACAACTCTCACAACCAGTTAATAGAAGCAACGTAGCTATATATAAAGAAATGTTTTTCATAGGTTTACCCCAGACAATTATTTATTGGGATACAAAAATATAGGTGAAGAATCCCTCTCCTTGTATGCAATCACCATTACGTACTGTTGAATGTAAAACTAGTCTTGTCTCGGTAAGCTCTACAATATCATATGCGGGACCGGAATCCCATGTTCCAATAAACCAACAGAATTCATCTACAGTTGGTATTATTATTTGATTTTCCCCACTAGTTCCTGTTCCTTCAGTGTAAAGAAATGTTAGTTCGGGAACTACTAATTCATTTACGATATACCCTTCAAAAGGATTAATAGTTCCTCCATTATTGTTGTAAATAAATCCCCCATCAAATGTAAATTGATAAGAATCATCATATTGTTCATCAACTAATCCTCCTTGAGGAGAGCTGTACCAAGACGTAGAGTATGGGTCTGGCCCTACAGCAATGGCTGCAATCTCTGATGAAAAGATCCATGTCTTTTGATTATCACAACCTGTAAGTAGTTCCAGATCGCCATCACATGGTAATTCTAGAGTCTGTGAGATAGATAAGGTTTGGGAAGATTGTGCCATTCCCCCTGCGTTGTGTACCGTATACGTCACTTCATATTCCCCTGCTTGCGGATAAAATGCAGTGTCAGATTCAAGTACAGAGGTAAGCCCATTTCCGAATTCCCAAAGATGAAGGAATGAATCCTCTGAAGCTAATCCCGTAAATACTACTCTATTAGAATCATTTTCAAGATAACTCCATGAAAATGTCGCACTTGGTCCGTCAGGTAATTCGATCCCGTCTTCTTCATATGGGGTACAAGCATAAATTAATACAACGGCAGAAAAAATAATAGCTATGTTGAACTTATTCATTTTAGTAACCTGGATTTTGAATTAATAATCCTCCTGATAGAGATATCTCGGCTAAAGGAATAGGAAATAACTCGTGAATTCCTGACATAAAGCCCTCATCACCAAGAATTTGTTGACCTCTATTTTGACGCACAATATCGAAAAAGCGATGCCCCTCTAGGCCTAATTCTACTCGGCGTTCATGATATATCGCTTCTAGAAGATAGGGTCCTCCTGCGGTAACATCTGGTAGAATAGCAAGATCGCCACCTCTTGCCCTAGATCTAACCTCATTAATCATTTCTAGGGCAACTCCAGTTGCACCAGTATGATATGCAGCCTCAGCCCTAAGAAGCAAAACATCAGCGTATCTAATGACTCTATCGTTTGCTAATCCATTAGGATTGGGATCTCCTAAAGAAGCTGATTCCTCCGCGGCGGTGTTAAAATATTTTTTACAGTAGTATAAATGTGGCATTCCTGTAGCTTCAAGTGTGAATGGACCACGATCACCCATCAAATCTCCAACTTGAAATATAGATGCACTAAGTCTGGGGTCACCGTCTTCAAATTCATCAACTAAATTTTGTGTTGGGATGTTAAATCCATATCCACCAAATTGACCTCTAGCCCTTTGAAATACATTTGTAAAAGTACCCTCTAATTGATTGCCCCAATTACCACCGGAACCGTTCATATATTGAATCTCCCAAATAGAGCCTGAACCATTTTCGCCTAAACTGGTAAAAATGTTTGCGTAATTCAGATCTAAGAAATATTCGCCGGAATTGTATATTTCATCAGCTACAGCCATTGCATCAACCCATTTCTCCTGATAGACATATGACTTTAATAGAAGACTTGCGGCTGCGCCCCAATTTGCTCTTCCAGTTTCGCTTAATGGCCTCTCGCTTCTGCTGGGTAAACTTAACATTGCTTGAGATAAATCCTCTTCAATGAATGACCAAGTTTGTTCTGCTGTAGATTTTGCTTGTTGATATTCACTAGGAGCGAGTAACTGATCAATAATGGGTACTCCACCAAACATTGTTGTAAGGTTGAAATACCAGTAAGCCCTAATAAATCTAATCTCACCCAGTAACATAACCTTGGTATCACTATCCATATCAATTCCTGGTATGTTCTCAAGTGCTATGTTGCAGTAAGCAATTCCTTTATACGCAGTTTGCCACTCTCCTAAAACTAGTTTACTATCACTAGTTCCTTGGAATGATTCGAATTTCAACAAATCTGGCTCATCTCCATCTCCAGACCCTCCTTTATCAGTGTCATCGGAAACAACATCTCCAAAGTACCATCTAAAGTGAGGAGCTAATCCGCCTAAGCCTTGAAGGGGAGACACTTCTTGTTGAAGATTGTTATAGCAGGCTATGGTTGCAGATATCGCATCATCTTCATTTTGATAAAAATTAGCTTCTGTAGATCCTACTAATGGATTAATGTCCAGGAAGTCCTTTTTGCAAGAAACCAAAGAAATTATAAGGGCAAAAATTATGCTGCTATATGTAATTATTTGTTTCATGTTGCGCAATTAAAATGACACGTTTAATCCACCCATAAATATTCGTGGGGAAGGGTAGAATCCTCTGTCTATGGATATTTCCAATGTTCCCCTGGAACCTATTTCAGGATCTAATCCGGAATAATTAGTTAAGGTTAATAGATTCTGAGCTGAAAGGTAAATTCTTAAACTTGACGCTCCTATCTTCTTAGAGGTAGTATTATTTAGAGTGTAACCTATCTGCAGGTTTTTAATCCTGAAATACGATCCATCTTCTACAAATCGGTCAGACACTCTATTATTTTGGTTAGGGTCTGAATGAGATATCCTAGGATACTCATTAGTAGATCCTTCACCAGTCCATCTCTCTAGTGCTGATATTGGTAGATTAGTAGTGTTTAGGTCATATCTAAAAACACCATTATATATATCGTTTCCTTGAGAGCCTTGAAGAAAGACGCTTAAATCGAAACCTTTATATTTCACTTCACAATTCATAGCATATGTGAAGTCTGGATGAGGATTTCCAATCATCACTTTATCCTCACCATCAATCATTCCATCGGCATTTTGATCTACAAAAATAACATCTCCTGCTTGCGCATTAGGTTGAGAAGTGTTTGCTTCAGCTTCGTCATTAGTTTGGAAAATACCGCCAGTCTCATATCCATAGAAATATGCTATAGGCATACCAATTTCAGTGTATGAAACAAAATCACCTGCTCCAAACACATTACCACTTGAAATAGGCTGTCCACCCTCTCCTAATCCAGTGACTTCGTTTTTAATGAAAGAAATATTTCCTCCTAAACTATAGTTAATCGGATTGTCGTAATTTTTATAACTAACCTCAAGCTCTATACCTGAGTTTTTTGCTGATGCTACATTGGTCGCAGATGGGTTAAATCCAACTACTCCCGGTACAGGCACGACAGCTAACATATCGTTTGTGTTTTTAACGAAATAATCACAAACCATATTTAGCTTTCCTTGAAAAAGATCAATATCTACTCCAACATTGGTCTGCTCTACTGTTTCCCATTTCAAATCGGGATTAGAAGTATTAACTGGGCCTGCTCCGTTGACAATTTGCTGATCTGTTCCGAAAGTATAGTTCAGACCATTATAAATAATAGAAGTGTAATCAAAGTTTCCAATACCATCAGCATTACCATTTCTCCCCCAACTACCTCTTAATTTGACAAATTCAATCCAATCTTTTTCAATAACCCATGGCAACTCCGTTAAGTTAAATGCCGCAGAAAAAGATGGGAAGACACCGTATCTATTGTTTTCCCCAAATTTTGATGACCCATCTCTCCTCACAGTACCTGAGAATGACCACTGATCTCCTATTTCGTAATTTGTTCTTATAAACGTTGATAAGAAAGCAGACTGACTTATCCCACCACTAGATTGAGGTGCTTGTTCTGCAGAATTAATGCTGTTATTTAAAAATGCTTGGTCTGGGTCATTAGTAGCTAGGCTATCTCTAACTCCGACAAGATTTGAGTATTCGTTATATAGGGCGGAATACCCAGCTATAATACCTAGCTTATTTCCATTTTCAAGGTCTTGATCATAGGATACAAGATTTTCCCATTGCCAATTTGTGTATTTATTTTCAACTTGAATGAGGACATTGGTCTCTCTCCATTCATATGCTGGTCTATTTGGATCATTATAGCCAATCCCAAGATCAAATGTGGGCATAAATATCTTTTGAGACCCAAGCGATAAATCAGCTGAGAAAGTGGATTTGTATGAGAGATTATGAAGAATATCATATTCAGCAAAAGCACTCCCGACAAATCTATTCGTAGTCCAATTATCAAACGTGTTGGCAATTTGATTTGCAGGATTTGCAATATCTGAGTCAATGAAATTAGAGTATGCAAAAGACCCATCTGGACGAGTCACAGGGGTGACAGGATCCATATTCAAGGCTCTTACTACAGGAGTTGCGAATTCATTATTTTCACCCAAAGCATTACGGTTAAGATTCGTAAAATTAATATTCTGTCCCATTCTAAATCTGTCAGATCCATCTTGAGTGGAGGATATTCTAAACGTATATCTTTCAAACTGGCTTTTTTCTCCACCAATTATCCCATCCTGAACAAAATAGCTACCCCCAACCGCGGTTGAACTTGATTCCGTACCAGTAGTAAAATTAAAGGCATGGTTCATTATAGGAGCTCTTTCGAAGATTTCCTTTTGCCAATGGGTGCCTTCACCCAAGTCTTCTGGAGACAGCAAATCAGAATATGGTGCATAGCCTGCAGCGGATCTACTTTCGTTCATCAAGATTGCATACTCTTCAGCATTTAGCAAAGACATGTATTTCGATGGCTCCTGCATTCCATAATAAGTGTCGTATTGAATTTGAGCCTTCTGATTTTTCCTGCCTTTTTTTGTAGTAACTAGAATCACTCCATTTCCTCCTCTAGCACCATATATAGCAGCAGATGCAGCATCTTTCAGCACAGTAATAGATTCAATATCTGAAGCATTTAGATAATCTATTCCAAAACTAGGAATACCATCGACTACAAACAGGGGCTCAGAATTGTTAAGAGAACCAGTACCTCGAATTCTAATAGATTGAGTACTTCCGGGCTGTCCAGAATTTTGTGAAACTTGTACTCCAGATGTTCTTCCTTGAAGTGCTTGTTCAGTCCTTAGAACTGGAAGTGAGGTTATCTCTTTTGTGCCAATAGTTGCGACGGATCCAGAGATTTTACTTCTTTCCTGATTTCCATATCCCATAACAACAGCTTCTTCTAGTCCAGCAACATCAAGTTTAAAATTTATATTGATAACCTTAGATTCTGTCGAAGATGCAGATTCTATAGTAATTTCCTGTTTAATATATCCAATAAATGAAAACAGGAGAACAGGAGAAGTTGAAGAAGTAGTAATCGAGTAATTACCGTTAAAATCTGTAAAAACACCATTGTATGTGTTTTTTTCTAAAACAGTGACTCCGGGTATACTTTCTCCACTAATTAAATCTTTTACTACTCCCGATATCGTAATATTTTGTCCAATAATCTGTGATGAAAAACAGAAGAAGAAGAAAACAATAAATAATTTATTAATCATTTTTAATTGTGTCATTTAGACTTTATAAGTCTAATAGAATTAGATTGTATATCTGTAATTACACTTAGTATATATAATCCAGAATCGTAAGAACTAACATCAATAATTTCCTCATCAGCAAATCCGCTTATCTCTTTTCTTAGGATCATCTTTCCAGCTATATCATGTATGATTAGCACTTTATTTAAGTGATTATTTCCATGGAATTTTAATGTAGTAAAGTCCGTTGTTACAGTAGGATAAATGCTGAAAAGGGGTCCGTGAGTTCCCTCAATTATATTTTCAACCTCACATTCATCACACGAATTAAAGCATACTGTGCCTACTTGAACTTCAGATACAGTAGCCTCTAATTCGATTACCCTATTTGTAAATCCATCTGTAGTTACAGTACACAGGGCATCTTCGGCAGGGTCAAGATTCTCTGTGCCATCCCATCCTCCGTTATTGAACTTGTATTCGTGTGTCCCTTCCGCCAGATCAACAGTTACTTCATAGACACCATCTCCATTATCGTCCATCATTTCAACGGATGCCCCATCCCAGCCGTCAATACTGGCTCCTGTAATGTATAAAGATCCAAGTATAAATTCTTGACTCATATCTACACTAAACGTTACCGCCACGTCATCTTTCACGGGATCAGTATTGCAAGCATCACAAGAGTTAAAGCAAACAACATCAAGAATTAATTCATCGCCAGAAGTTAATTCGAATACTCGGTTAACAAATTCATTATCCCCATCAACAGTTGTAATTGTACATGCTCCATCTTCTTCGGTTTCTAGAGATTCAGTGCCATCCCATCCCCCATTATTGAACTTGTATTCGTGTGTCCCTATACTTAATTCTGTTGTGTAGGTGTATATGCCGTCACCGTCTGCATCATCCATAGTTTCACATGTACCACACCATCCATCGATATCTTGTCCCGTTATGTATATAGGACCAGAAATCGTTTCTTGCGACATATCAACTTGAAATGTTACGCTAGCAGAATTGACACATTCTCCCATAGTATATGATGTTACTCCACCTTCATTAATAGCAAAACACGCGTTCGTATATGTCACACCATTACAACCACATACGTAATCTATGACTGTTGGACATATAATATCAGGATTTATCAATGACTCATCAATACACCCAACACCGTTGCAATCATCACAAGAGTTATAGCATACCGTATTAAGAATAACATCTTCAGTGCCAACCTCGATGTATCGATTTGTAAATGTCCCAGAAGTAAGAGTACATGCGGCATCCTCCTCTGGATCTAAAACTTCTTCGAGTCCGTTCCATCCTCCATTTGTAAATTTATATTCTACACCACCTGGGGGTAAGGTCAGTGTGACTTCATATACTCCATCTCCATCAATGTCTGATAGAGGTGTACAGTTGCCGCACCATCCATCAATAACTTGCCCTGTGATGTAAACATCATTTACAACTGGCTGATCATTCATGTTAACAGAAAAAGTCACATTCACATCTGATAGCTCAGCACAACTACCATCAGTTGAGCATTGACCAAAACAAGTGCTAATAGTCATATCACTCATTACTGGATCAAGAAAGCGGTCATTATAATTAGCCGGGTCACCACAAGGAAGGCCTCCAAGATTTTCTTTACATCCCCAAGATGGACAGATTCCGTTTGTAAAAGCATAATAGGTTGAATATCCTTCCGGAACGGTTACGGTTATTGACCAAATATCATCTCCATCAGCGTCACTCATAACATTCTCACCAGGATCACCAAAGCCTTCAGGTCCACCACCAGCTAAACAAGCTCCCTGATCAGATGTTATCTCGGTTGCCATATTTACTGTGAATGTTACATCGTATGTTGTTTGAGAAAAAGCGTTCAGCTGGATAAAGAAAAGAGAAATGTATAAAAGATGTTTCATGACGATTGAAATTGGGTGATGTAAATTAACAATAATCTAATAATTGATAAATATACAATTAAGTTTATTGTAAAATGTACAATAAGTCTTATGTTTTCAAGACTTAATTCGTCTATAATGACATCTTTCTTATTATTTGATGAGATCAAATGTCTTTGAAAGCTTATTAACTCGGATTTTAAAACTCCCAGATTCAATGATATAGGAATTGTCAATTCCTATAAAACCTAAATTCTTAAGAGGTATTCTCATTGTAATCTCTAATGTCTGATTTGGACCAATGTTAACCCTCTTATATTGTCTTAATCTTTCTACTGATGGAGTGATTGAGGCAACAAGATCTGAGATGTAAACTTGAATTATTTCTGTTGCATCACAATCATTTTTATTAGAAACTGATACTTTCAATTCAATTGTATCATCTATTAAATAAGAGGATTTATCTATTGTAATAGAATCAATACTTGTTTGGCAATAAGATAATCCATAGCCAAAATTAAACTGGGGATTAAAAGCATTTAAAGAGAAATCAGTATGGATATCCTCGGTGTGTTTCCTGAAATATGGAATGTGAGAAGAGGCATGTTTAGGCCAAGTGAATGGTAGCCTGCCTGTAGGGTTCACTTCACCGCTAATAATTTTTGATAACGCTACACCACCATAATCACCAGGCAAATAAGCCATTATAATTCCATCGGCCATAGATTCAATATCATTGAATGTCCTTGGCCTTCCTTCAATGAAAACATATATTATTTTTATACCTGTAGCTTTCAGCGCTGTAGCTAGATCTTTTTGATTTTGAAATAACTCTAGATCTTCAATGTTTCCGGGAGTCTCGGTATATGGCATTTCTCCAAGAAATAAAATGGCATAATCTGGTTTTTGTAATTTTATTTCCGATACAATTTTCTCAATGTCGGATTCATCAAAGTCCATCTCTAACGGAAAATTTATTACATGATCTTCCCCAAATTTTTGTATTAACGCTTCCGCTGCATTTGGCCTTCCTGAATTAGAATATTTAGGGTTATCTCCCTGCCAAGTGCCTGACCATCCCCCATTAAGTGCTAACAGGCTGTTTGCTGTTGGTCCAGTAACAAGAATTTTGCTATCCAAGTCTATCGGGAGTGCCTCAGATTCATTTTTTAGCAGGGTTATAGATTCTTGAGCTGCTTGGAGTGTGTAATTATTTAAATCACCTTCTTCAGAAGTTAAGGCACTGGTTTTAGGTATAGGATTTTTGAATAATCCTAATTCTAGTTTTAAATTAAGTATCCGCCTAACACTTTCATCTATTCTAGCTTCTGAAATTTCACCATCTTTAACCAAATCGAGAAGAATTCCAGGAAATTCTATATCTGTAGGCACCATGCTCATATCTATTCCAGCATCTATAGCTAACTTCACAGCGTCCCTATAATTCTCAGCTACTTTATGCCTTGATACAAGGTATTTTATATCTTCCCAATCGGTGACTAAGACACCCTCAAAACCTAGTTCTACTCTAAGTAAATCGTGCAGTAATTTTTTATTTACATGTACAGGGATTCCATTTAGTTCACCACTATTAACCATGATAGTCTTAGCTCCTGCATTTATAGATCTTTCAAAAGGGGGAAGGAAATATTCTCTTAATTGCCTTTCAGGTATCCATGCTGGAGTTCTATCCTTTCCGCTTAACGGCATGCCATAACCATAAAAGTGTTTTAATGTAGCAGCTATAGGATAGGGGCCTTCCTGATAACCTAATACCATTGCTTCACCCATATCGGATGTAAGTAATGGATCTTCCCCAAAGGTTTCCCAAAATCTAGGCCAACGTGGATCTATCCCTAAATCTAAAACAGGAGAGAAATTCCAAGGGATTCCTGATTCATAAACATCTCTCGCTGAATTTTCAGCAATTTTTCTAACAAGCTCGGTATTCCAAGTCGCAGCTAAACCAATTTGTTGAGGGCAAAGGTCAGAACCTGAAGTATAGGTAGCTCCATGAATTGCATCTATTCCATATAGAACGGGTATCCCCGATGTTTTTTCATTTATTGCAGCAGCTTGAATGCTCTGGATAAGAGCGTTCCATTTTGACGGAGAGTAAGAGTGGCCTCCTGAATTTAATATGCTCCCAATTTTTAAATCAACTATGGCTGTTTTTAATTTCTCTTCATTCAGAGTATGTGGTTCATCTAAAGTGTATGGCCCACTGCCATCACACAACATACCTAATGTTAGTTGAGTCATTTCACCAACCTTATCTTCTAAAGACAAAGTGCTAATAAGGCTATCTAAGAATAGCTTATTTGAATCTTTTGTTGTGATTGTTGAGCTGTTGTTACAGCTGAATAAAAACAAAATAGTGATAGCCAAGCAGGCATTTATACAAATGAATCTATTGCTCATATTTGATAAAATTTGTCAAACTTAGTCAAAAGCTGTGACTTAACTCACTAAAAAAATATTTATTTAGGTGGTGGCGAGGAGTTGATAACGTTTAAGTATCTAATCCCGGACGCAGCGAGCAGAGACCCCGTTAGCTTGACTGTAGTCGCCTTGGAGAACAGTGTCGTAGTAGTAGCTCAGTAGACGTAACCAAGAGTAGGAACCGGCCTCTGTGGACGACCACCAATATCCGTAGTACCCTATGTTGAAAAAACCACCAGAGTATCGGAAACCGCCTGGCAAGCCTGTGAAATCGCTGGAATTAGTCGCTCCTGTATTTGGTGAAATCCAGTGGTCATAACCGGCCTCTTTCATCTTACCTCCGCCTACACTTACTCCGCCAAGAAAGTCAGTTAATTGAGTCCATTCATCGTCAGATGGAATATGCCAATCACTTGGGCAAATGCCTTCTGTCATAACGGCTGGCCAGTTGTAAAGGACTCCATATGTCTCGTAGTTATCCGTTGCTTTAGCAGCTGCAACGTCAGTACCTTCGTAACCATAAACGTAGTAGTAAGGTACTGTTTCGCTTCCTGTGTTAAAGTCTGAAGCCTCAGGTAGATAGCGACAGTTCTCTGCAAACCAACATTGGTCACCGATTTGGACAGTAGAGTAATCGTATCCATCGTGGGAGACGAGGTTACCACAGGCAGCTATAGGAATAATGTCAAAAATAAACTCTTGAACATCAACATCACCGAGCTCAGCTGTTAGTGTACTCGTAAAAGTAAGAGGACCTCCTTCAGGGTTAACGAATAGATCGTCAAACGTTAAAGACAGATAATATGCCTCAGCAATGTAATCCTCATCTTCAGGAACCTCCGTATAGATATTTATGCCTGATTCAGTATTTGAAATCACAAAACCTCCTGCAACATCTCCTACGGAATAGGCCGGTGAGGTAGATGCTGTTACATAATTGAATACTGTGTAGTAACCGTTATTGATGTTAGATACGACCAAGTTTGATGTAATATAGAAGTTACCCGCATAAAGCTCAAGATATAAAATCCCTGAACCGATAACATCACCCACTAGAAGTCCGGAAAGATTAAAAGATCCCAAATCTGAGACTACTGAAGAAGAGAATATCTCCGACTCTCCATTATCTTGAGACATAGTGTAAGTGAGACTCGACGCACTCTCCCCCATAAAGTCAGCGAGCATTATATTAACTGTCGGAGAGAACTCTGGAAAAGCTGTACAATCAGACTCATCACAAACTAAAGCACCATCCCAACATGCGTATGACGGTCCTGAACCATTACATACTCCACACTCGTCAAGCAAAGAACTCCCATTGAGAACACAAGCACAATCTATGTATAAAGTACAACTACCATCATCAACATTTGCTAAAGGGTTATACTCAACTGCATAAGAATATGTACATCCCATTATCACATCTACATTATCCCAAGAAGAACCAAATGTTGAAAGAAAACCAAGTAGATCAGAAATGTCAATAAAACTATTCCCGTCATAATCAGGATTGTAATTCGGATTTATCTGCCCAAATGAATTGAAGCTTAAAGCAACTAATAAAAATGTAATTAAATATCTCATACACATGTATTTATAAATATAAAAACGAACACTGTTTTTACATAATATATTTACTTTCTATAACAAAAATACCACTATTTTAACATAAAAACTAAGTTTTCTATAATTAAAAATATATATTCATAGCTGAACGTAATGAAACAATGAGAATTTAAGAATTAAGTTATTGAAAACAGATCTACTTAATATAGGTAACTTATATAACAAAAAACCGATATCTCAATGATAACGAGGTTTTATAATTCTCCCGCTGTTTGAGCAACGTTCTTCTTTTCTTTGCTAAGTTCTATTGTATTGAGTTTAAAACTTGCTGTAAATTTCCTTCTCGACATATTGCTAATTTAATTAAGCAATCGTATCTTAACTCACTGTCCAGTTATTTATAGTACATCCAATTTACGCATGAGATAAGTATCGTGAGAACATTTAAGGCTAAGATAAGATTTGGTGTTCCGTTTTTACCCCACATCCATTGCTGATTTATTAAAAAAAATAGCTTATACTCCATATAATTAATTTAATCTTAACAAATATGTTATCAAACAATATCGAGAAGGCACTCAACAATCAAATTAAAATAGAGGCAGAATCATCTCAAATATATCTGGCAATGGCTTCATGGGCTGAGGTAAAGGGCCTTAACGGTGTTGCTACTTTCATGTACGCACAATCAAATGAAGAAAGAGACCATATGCTCAAGTTGGTGCGCTATATAAATGAAAGAGGTGGACATGCTCTCATTTCAAAACTCACTGCTCCGTCCGTTGAGTTTGGTTCAATCAAAGAAATGTTCCAAACCTTATATGAACATGAAGTATTGGTATCTAAAAGCATCAATAAATTGGTCGACATCACTTTACAAGAAAAAGACTATGCTACCCATAACTTTTTACAGTGGTATGTAGCCGAACAAATCGAAGAAGAGGCACAGGCAAGAACTATTCTTGATAAGATAAATCTAATAGGGAATGACAAAGGTGGGCTGTACCTTTTTGACAATGACATCAAGCAATTTACCACAGCCTAATAAGAAGTTTGAAATAAATACTATGTTAGTTCAAGTTATACGTGCTTCACGGATAACTAAATAATACAGAAACTTGTTGTGTTGGGAATTCCGTTGAAAAAGCCCTCGATTTCTACAGAGAAATGGAAGAGTTCGAAAAAGAATAAATTCTATTTTCTCCTCTATCCCTTTACTATCAAGGGATTTAGCGAAAATAAAAAGCGGAGAATCAGTTGATTTCAACCAATTCTCCGCTAGAGTGACCTCAGGAGGTACCGGT
>Ga0209089_10002526_pt1 | contig 16149 bp, 9 predicted proteins | sample ArcticOcean_MG_C_FD_187431 | JGI IMG/M metagenome (GOLD analysis project Ga0209089, IMG submission 187431) | Marine microbial communities from western Arctic Ocean - ArcticOcean_MG_CB2_150 (SPAdes) (version 2) | ecosystem: Environmental > Aquatic > Marine > Oceanic | place: Arctic Ocean: Canada... | reverse complement strand
CTTAAAGGTCAATCAGATTTTACAGATTATGATTTTGAAGGTTCTGGTCTTAATATTCTGTTAGATACACTTGCTTACAATACACATTACAATGCTTTTATGGCCAATATGTTGGCTAATGAAATGTTTTTGGATACTGCTGTTAAAAGGGATTCGGTAACCTCACATGCGAAGTCATTGGGTTATACTCCCACCTCTGCTAATGCAGCAACTGCTAGTCTTAAAGTACAAGTTAATGATGCTAATACTACTACGCTTACAATGGCAGAAGGTTTTGTTTTTTCAACAACGATAAATGGTGTTGGATATCAATTTGTTAATATTTCTGATAGAACCATAAATCCCACTGAAGGGGAATATATTTTTGGTACTGATACTCTAGGTATCTCTGTTTATGAAGGAACTTGGGTAACTACAAAATATACTAAAGATTCCACAAATGCAGACCAAAAATTTATTATTGAAAATGATAATGTTGATATTTCTACATTAGCGGTCCAAATACAAACAAGTGCGACCGATACTACTAAAACCACTTATACAAAATCAACTACATTGGTTGATATTGTTTCTACCACAACTGCTTACTTTATTCAAGAAACAATTGATGGTAAATGGGAAATTTATTTTGGTGATGGTGTATTGGGTAAAGCTTTGACTGATGGTAATGTTGTTATTTTAAAATACATCATTACAAACAAAACAGATGCTAATGGGGCAACCGCATTTACTCCTAGTGGTAATATAGGGGGTTTTAGTGATATTACGGTTACAACTATAGGTGTAGCGGCTGGTGGTGCAAATGCAGAGACTTTAGAGTCTATTAAGTATAATGCCCCGTTTAATTATGCTGCACAGAATAGAGCAGTTACAGCTGCTGATTACAAAACTATTGTTCCAACAATTTATCCCAATGTTGAATCTATTTCTGTATGGGGCGGTGAATATAATAATCCTGCCGTATATGGGAAAGTGTATATTAGTATTCGACCTCAAGCAGGTAATACATTAACAGAGGCGACTAAAACTTCTATTATTACTTCATTGGAAGAATATAATGTAGTTTCTATTACTCCTGTTATACTGGATCCAGAAACAACAAAAATTATTCCAGTAGTTAATTTTAAATATAATGAAACTATTACTTCTAAGAGTAGAGAAACTTTAGCAGCTGAAGTTTCTACTGCTATAGTGACTTATTCAGATGATACTTTAGAAAAACACGAAGCAATATTTAGATATTCTCCGTTTGTTAATTTGATTGATGAAGTAGACCCATCTATATTATCTAACATCACAACCATTAAAATGAGTAAAACTTTTCTACCTACATTAGAAACAGCGACAAAATATACTATAGATTTTGCTAATGCGTTTTTTAATCCCCATTCTGGTCATATGGCATCTACCGCCGGCATAACACCGGGCGGCATTTTATCGTCAACTGGCTTTAAATATACAGGTGATGCTACTAATGTTTGGTATTATGAGGATGATGGTGCTGGGTTAGTTAAAGCCTATTATATTTTAAGTTCTGCTAAAGTATATAAAGCGGCTAGTGTGGGTACTATTGATTATTCTACTGGTATTATCGTTATCGCCAAGGATAATATTGACTCCGTAGAAGATTATAATGGAGCAACTCAAACCTACATTAGATTAACAGTAGTACCGAGTTCTAATGATATTGTTCCAGTAAGAAATCAAGTTTTAGAAATTGATACTACAAATATGAGTATTACAGGAGCAGCAGATAGTATTGCGGGTGGTTCGTCAGATGGCGGTACTACTTATTCTACTAGTGCTTCATATGCCTAAATTTAAAAATGTCTACAATAAAAAGTAAAGTTTCTATACAAATAGCTGGCCAACAACCAGATTTTGTTCAAGCGGATCATCCAGATTTTTTAGCTTTTCTAAAAGCTTATTATGAATTTTTAGAATCTGCTGAATTACAACTAACTACTTTAGGGTCTGTTGATTCTCTTTCATTAGAGGCCTCTGCTGGAGCTAATTCTCTTCTATTACAAGAGAGTCTTAATCGTTACCGTACTGGAGAAATTGATACTGTCCTTTTAGAAGATACTACTTATGGGGCTTTTCTTAATGGTGAAACTATTACAGGACAAACATCAAAAGCAACCGCAGTTATTAGAGTCCAAGATATTAATTTAAATTCTAGACTCTTTATTTCATCGCAAAATAATTTTATTATAGGTGAACAAGTCATTGGTGCTGACACTAATGCTTCTGGAGTTATTGGTGGTTATACAGCCAATCCTGTGCAAAATATTACACAGTTGATGGAATATTATGATGTGGATGATACCATAGATACTTTTTTCACAGAATTTAAAGAATCATATATGCGGACTATACCTAAAGGTTTGGCTGCTGGTCTTGATGAAAGAAATCTTCTAAAAAATATTAAAGACCTTTATCGTGCAAAGGGTACTAGGGGCGGTCACGAATTATTTTTTAGAATGTTACTTGATGAAGATGCTATTATTACATATCCCACTAAAAATATTATGCGATTGTCTGATGGTACTTGGACAGATGATACCATTCTCCGTAGTTATGCTTTAGATTCTACTATTGTTATGGAAGATTCTTCCTCTGCTAATGGATTTATCTATATTCTTCTGGAAGATGGTGGTCAAATAATGACGGAAGATAATGTTAATAGCAATGATGATTTAACAGGATTAGTAGGAGAAACTATTACACAGGCGGCTGTTACAGATTTGAGTATTCTTATCGGTGGTGCATATTATAACCAAGGATTTGAGGTTATTTCAGAAGCTACTGCTATAGTAGATAGTATATTTCAATATAATTTAAGTGGTATCACAGTAACAGAATTTATATTGAATCCAGGCAGTGTGGATGGAACATTTGTTGCTGGCCATAGAATTTCTGGTCCCAATAGTGTAACAGGAGTAACATTGACTGGCAAAATTGCTAGTATTTTAGATAAGACGGTTACTACTTTAAGTGATTTTAGTTCGAGTCAATATTTCAAAACTACTGATGGTCTAACTGTTACATCTGATGTTGGGGCCGATGGCATAGCAACTATAGATAGTGTTTCTTCGGGCACTATTAGTAATATAATAGTAGATAACGGAGGTTCTGGTTATGAGATTGGAGATAAAGTTGTTGTTAATAATACAAATACTAATGGTGCAGATTTGGCCGGGGAAATTTCCTTAGTTAATGGTGGATTTGCTCCCGAAACAGGAACACTAACTGATAATTTTAGAATTACATTAGAAAGTGGAACTCCAGGACAACCCGGAGAGATTTTACTAGAAGAATCTATTATTACATATGAACTTCCCACAGGAACTTTTAATATCGGAGAAACTATTACAGGAATTACTTCTGAGGCTACCGGTACAGTTGTTTCTATAGAACTTGATGTAACAACCATACTGTATGTACCCCTAACTGGAACTTTTACTTTGGGAGAACGCATTGTAGGCAGTGTTACTGGTTTTAAGTCTACTGTGGTAACAAATACAATAAACATTTTTGTTGCCAACGAAGAAGATTTGGGAATGGTAGCTGCTGATAGATTTATATTAGAAGGTGAGACCACAATGGACTCCTCTTATCTCGGAAGAAGTATTGCTCAAGAAAGGGACACCGGTGGAAGGGATATTACTAATGTTAGAGTAACCAAAGAGGGTTGGGGATATACAGCTGTACCCACCTTAACGATTACAACATCTGCTGGTACTAATGGTACAATACGAGCCAAAGGTACTAATGTAGGTAAGATTTCTGCCGTCAATATAGTTGACCAAGGTATTCATTATACCGATCCAGCTTCTACTAAAATTGTAGCAAGTACTAATTATCTATGTACTGCAATTTCAGGTATTTTCCTTGTTGATGAAACAATTACTGGTGCCACATCAGGTGCTACGGGTAAATTTAAAATCCAATATGATCCGACTGGTATCATAGAATTGAATACAGTAAGTACCACTCCATTTATAGCAGGTGAAACAATCACCGGTGGAAGTTCTGGACAAACAGCTAAAATAGATTCATTTACTTCAACGAGTATACCCGTTAGTATAGATACAGTTGTAAATCGAACGGGTAAATATCTTACTGAAACTGGTTGGTTAGATTCTGCATCAAGTAAAATTATAGATAGTTATTATTATCAGGATTATTCGTATGTTGTAAGTACAGCAACATCTATTGTGGATTGGAGAGAAGAATTATTAGCTGCAGTTCATCCGGCAGGTTGGGCAGTATTTGGTGAAGTAGATATTGGCGGTAATTCGCCTGCATTGGGTTATCTTGCTAACATCACCTCTGTAACAGGTCTTGGAGCTCTTTACTCACAAGTATGGAATGCTCTTATTGGACGTAGATTGGGCACAACAACCCAGGGACCAATTAACCCAACTCCAATGGCAGAAGCAAATGAACCGGATGATAAAGCCAATCTTTATAATCCTGCTCTTAAAGTAAGTCCTGGTGGAGGTGCTTTTACTTTATACGAAACAATTACAGGTGCTACTTCTGGAGCAACTGCTAAAGTAGTTTTGGATAATACCACAGACGAGGGTGTTCGTATAATTACCTTTGAACAGGGATATAATCAAGGTATTTTCCAAATCAATGATGTTATTACTGGTTCTATTAGTGGACGGTCAACTACTGTCCAAGAAGTGTATGGTTTGCGTGGTAAACGAGATGTTACCTTGCGACAAGTTCTGGAAACTAGATTCCAAATGGGCCCGAAAGGGAATGATGCTGGTGTTCCTCCAAATCTCGGTGATCTTAATAGATTTATGTTTTCACCCAGTATGGTAGCTTCGTCTGCTTCTTCACTTACTTTTAGAAGTCACAATGTATATGTAACGGGCATTCCTTTTAGCACATTAAGTAGTGGTATAGATACAAGTGTAACAACTATTCCTGTAGCTTCTGATACTAGTTATCCCACAGCAGGTACAATTGAAATAGATAATGAATTAATAGATTATACAGGTAAAGCAGGTAATACTCTTACTGGGTGTACTAGGGGACAACATTCAACTGCTGCAGCTGCTCATTTAACAGGAGCTGTTGTTGATGCGGTTCGGTGGGGAATAAAACAAGATGAAACAAGACCTGGATATAGAATTAGTGATTGGCTAACAGATTATCAAGGTACAACCTTAACAATTGGGGATATAACTAATTATCCCAACAGAAAAAACGATATTAGTCCTCCATTACAGGTTACGATATATAAAACGTAATGAAAGTTTTATAAATAGTGGATATAAATATACGTAGGAAATAATGCTATGGCAGCTATTGTAACACATCAATTTAGATATAATAACGCAGATCAATTCTATAATGAATGGGCACTTGCAAATCATTCTTTTTATCTGTATGTAGGGAGGCCGCAACCCTTTTCTGCTGGTACAGGAGGAGGCACAGATAGTGCACCACCCACACCATTAGACAATGTAGATGATATCTATATGTATTGGCGAGATATGCTTGCAATTAAACGAGTGCCAGCGGCCGACCGACAATATGCTATACCTAGGCATGATTGGACTAGTGCTACTGTCTATGATTACTATAGAGGTGATTATGGAGCAACTGTAAACGCCGCTACTGTAACAACTGTAGCAGGTGGTACAGATATGTTTTCTACTACTACCAAAATGTATGTTAAAACTACAGATAATAATGTTTATAAGTGCATGGGTAATAATGGTGGTGCCGCTGGGGGATCAACTGTTATGCCAACGGGTACTAGTAATAATGAGTTTGTCACTGGTGATAGTTATATTTGGAAGTATATGTATACTCTTTCCACTACACAAATTACAGATTTTCTTACTACAGATTTTATGGGAGTTGCTACAAATTCAACGGTTTCAACCGCGGCGGTAGATGGGGCGGTTAGACAATACAAAATAGAAAATGGTGGTTCTGGTTTTTCAGCTGCTACAGTTACTGGCCAGACCCTGCGGGGCGATGGTTCGGGTGCTACATTTACTATCGTAACTTCTGGCGGGGCGATTACTTCGGTAACGTCCACCAATGCAGGAACAGGATATACTTTTGCCGATATTAATGTTGGTGGCATTTCTGGTATTGGTAGTGGAACCGGTGCAGTAGTTACTCCAATTATAGGACCTAACGGTGGGCATGGATCCAATGCAATCACAGAATTAGGTGGATTTTATATAATGACTAATACGACAATTGCTGGTACGGCAGGATCTGGTGATTTTGTTGTAGACCAAGATTTTCGTAGAGTTGGCATGGTATTAAATCCTTACAATTATGGAACAACAACTGTTTCTACCGCGGATACATTAAGTGCTTTGAAGTCAGTAACATTTGCTGCTTCACCTACTCCAGGCACATTTACTGCTGATGAAATAATTACAGGTGGTACTTCGGGTGCTAAAGGTGTCGTTGTGGATTGGGAATCTTCTACAAGAGTTTTGAAATATATCCAAACACAATGGACAGGCGTTTCTGTTACAGTCGGTGCTACTCAGGGTAACCTTGTTGCCTTTGCTGCTTCTGAAGTAGTAACAGGAGCTGATTCGGGTGCAACGGGAACCGTTTCTGCGGTTACTGCTCAAGAAGTTGCATATTATTCTGGCACACAACTTTATGTAGAAAATAGAAAACCAATTACCAGAGCCTCAGACCAAACAGAAAACATAAAGTTAATCATCGAATTTTAAGAGTATAAAATATGCCAGCTAAAACAGATTTTAATGTATCTCCTTATTGGGATGATTATACTATATCCGATGATTTTTATCGAGTATTATTTCGTCCAGGATATGCAGTACAGGCAAGAGAACTAACAACATTACAAAGTATTTTACAGAATCAAATTGAACAATTTGGTAATCATGTATTTAAAGATGGTGCTCTTGTTATCCCAGGCAGTTTGGCGTATGATAGTAAATATTATGCTCTAAAACTACAATCTACATTTGGTAGTAATACTGTTGCTACCTATTTAAGTCAATATGTTGGTGCTATCATCACTGGCGTCACTTCTGGTGTTACAGCTCAAGTTATAAATTATTCGGCTGCAGATTCAAGTACTGGAGATCCAGACACTTTATTTATAAAATATATTACTACTTCTACACTAGATAATTCAACAGTAGTTTTTAGTGATAATGAAAATATTTCTGCAAATAAAGCAATTTCATCTTATTCAGTAGATGCTGCTTCGGCAACTGGTCAGGCAACTAGTGCCACAGCAACAGGTTCGGCAGCAACCGTACTGGGTGGCATTTATTTTATTCGTGGGTTTATGGTACAAAATACCGAACAAACCCTAATTTTAGACAAGTATACAAATACACCATCGTATAGAATTGGATGGACAATAACAGAATCTATAATTACATCAAATGATGATACATCGCTTTTAGATAATGCTCAAGGTTCTTCTAATTATGCAGCTACCGGCGCTAATAGATTTAAAATTACTTTAACTTTAGCGAAAAGAACCTTAACGACAACTGATGATAGTGATTTTGTAGAATTGGCTAGAGTAGATAATGGTCTTTTAGTTAATAAAATCATGGCTACGCAGTATAGCATTATTAATGATATGCTTGCTCGCCGCACAAATGATGAATCTGGCGATTATATTGTAAAACATTTTGATATAGAGGCAAGAGAGAATTTAGATGACGGCACAAACCGAGGTGTTTATACTGCTGCAAATGGCGGTGTGGAAACTAAAGAAACATTTTCCATTTCACCCGGTAAAGCTTATGTTGATGGATATGAAGTAGAGTTGCAAGGTGCTTCTTATATTAACTTTGATAAAGCTCGTACTACAAGAAATGTGCAAAATGATACAGTGCCAGCTAACCTTGGCCAATATGCTAAGGTGGATAATGTTTATGGTCAACCAGATGTTACCCAATCTGGTTCTACTTTGGATGCCTTTAAAGAGGTACAACTCTATGACCAACAAACCTCAAGTAGAGGTTCTAGTTCTGGTACACAAGTTGGTTTAGCTAGGTCCCGTGCCTTTGAGTATGGCTCTGGTGATGCAGATGCCGTAACTGGAATTTATAATCATTATTTGTTTGATGTTACAATGTTTAATACGATTGATGTTTCTCTTGCAAATACACTAACATTAAATGCTTTAATAACTGGTGTTACTAGTGGTGCTACTGGTTTTGTTGTGGCTGCTATTTCAGCTGCTGCACAATTTAAAGTAATGCAACAATCTGGTTCCTTTATTACTGGTGAAAGTTTTACTAGTAATGTTTCAACAGATACAGTAGCGGGTACTATTTTAGTTACTACCAATTCTTCTGCTACTCAAAAAGTTTTTGCTCGTGATGTAAAACAAATTTTTATGGATACTTCTGCTTCAGGTGCCATAGATTATACAGCGGATCTTTCTTTGACAGAAGATAAAACTTTAGCCGGTCAAGTGAGTTGGGCTACTCTAACAACTGTTACTGGTTTAAATACAGATTTTGAATCTGATTTAGTAGTGGGTGATATTGTAGCTTTCCCAAGTGGCGCCGCTGGCGCTTTAGAAGAAAGACGAGTTACCGCTATTGGTAGTGCTACCACGCTTACTATTGCGTCTGTTTTAAGCAATGCAGTCACCAATGTTAGTGCTACTAGAAAACGAGCCAAATTCCATGATGAAGAAGAAGTGGTATTACTCTACAAAATGCCGGAAGATGGAGTTAAGACCCTTTTAAATTCTGGTGGCGCTACAGATACAAGTTTTATTTTTAGAAAACAAATTACCGGCGTAACTACTAACGCTTCGGGCGTGTGTACATTTACTGTACCTTCTGGTCAAACCTTTACTACTCCCACTGTTGATAGAAATTATACTATGACTATAATAGTGGCTGGTAGTGGTACAGGAGCAGTTGGTGATGTTGTAGACATTACGACACTAGCAACGGGTAGTGGTACTACCACGTTGACTGTCACAGCATTGTCTATTTTAGGTAATGCTGCAACTGTAGAATTAACGGCATCTATTAGTGTTGCCGTTGCTACTCAGAGAAGTAAAACTGCTCAGAAAATGACAAATAAAGCTATCGCTTCCAGTGCAGCAACAGGTACTTACCAACAGATTTATGGTGAACGTATTGGTGATTCTGATATATCCTTATCATATGCAGACGTTTATAAATTACACGCTGTGTATGAATCAACTGCGATTGGAACGCCAGCAGTTGCTCCCACTTTAACTATATCTGGTGCCACGGGCACTTTTACTGTGGGTGAATTAATTACTGGATCTGCTACAAGTGCAACCGCCAGAGTAATTTCTATTGCTGGTTCTACTTTAACTTATGTAAAAATTGCGAGCACGTTTACAACCTCTGATAGAATTACGGGAGCTACATCTGGATTTAGTGCTACTATTACCGCAGTCACGCTTGGTGATAGAGTTGTCACTAACAATTTCTTATTAGATACAGGACAACGTGATTCTTTTTATGACGTTGGTCGTATTTCTAGAAAACAAGATGTACAAACACCTATAGGTGCATTATTAGTAATTTATGATTATTTTACTCATGGCACCGGTGATTATTTCTCTGTTGATTCTTATACTAACCAAGTGGATTATGATGAGATTCCAGAATATCAGGCTTCAAAAGTGGATCCAGAATCTAGAACTCCAAAGGGAGTTTATCAATTAAGAGATTCGTTAGATTTTCGACCGGGTGTTAAAAATCAAACCGCACCTGCCATTTCTCCTTTTGTGTTTGTAGCTAAGGATTTTGAAGGTACTGGTTCATCAAATGGTAATTTAGTACAACCTGATGGAAATATTACTAGTGATTATGATTTTTATTTGGGAAGAAAAGATTTACTTTATCTAGATAAATTAGGTAATTGGATTATTGTACAAGGTACACCGGCAGAACAACCAATCTTTCCTGCAACTGAAAATATTAATATGTTGGTTGCTAAATATACGGTACCTGCTTATACATTTGAATCCAAAGATGTTGAAGTCCTTTATCAAAAAAATAAAGGATATAATATGTTAGATATTGGTAATCTTGAGGAAAGGATTGCTAAGTTAGAATATGCTACATCTCTTGGTCTTTTAGAAAGAGAAACAGATTCCTATATGATTCTAGATGGTGACGGACTTAATCGTTTCAAATCTGGATTTATTGTAGACAATTTCGTAGGTCATAATGTGGGTAATAGTCAATATCCAGATTATCAATGTGCTGTAGATTCGGCATTAGGACATTTACGTCCAGTTGGCATACAGAATATGGCAACTTTGTCCGAAGAAAATACTACGGATTCACAACGAACAGTTGATGGGTATAAGAAAACTGGCGATTTAATTACATTACCTTATACTGAAACTGCTGAAGTTACTCAACCTTATGCTACAAGAGCTGAAAGTGTTAATCCATATAGTGTTACACAGTGGATTGGTAATATTCAACTTGATCCAGAAACGGATATTTGGATGGATGATGCTCGTATTCCTGCCATTACAATTAATGTTGAGGGTAACTATGAACAATTGCTTCGTGAACAAACAGAAGCTGGTGCTTTAGGAACTATTTGGAACTCTTGGAATACAACTTGGTCAGGTAACAGACGAGCGACATCATCGGGTTCTGGCGGTTCGATATGGGGTGCTGGCGGTTGGACTAGTACTACGACTTCTGTAGATTTAAAACAGAAACGTACAGGACAAAATACTCGTTTAGTAGAACGTATTGATAATATAAGTGCTGGAGATCGTGTAACAAATATTGAAATTGTTCCGTGGATAAGAACTAGGAATGTAGATTTTGTAGCTCAGAATTTGAAACCCAATACACGGGTTTATGCTTTCTTTGATAAGGTGGATGTTAATGCTAATGTTAAACCAACAGGTACAACATCTAGCAGCACAACATTAAGTAGTAATTTACCCAAAGTTGATACTACAGTAACAGTTGCCTCTACGACAGGATTTCCTACTACAGGAACTATTGCTGTGGGTAACTTAACAGAGTCGGATCCTTTTGGTCCTGGATTTATAACTGCTGAAGAAATTACCTATACTGGGACTACATCTACCACGTTTACTGGTTGTACTCGCAACAGTAATTTTGTTTTAGATGAAGCAAAGAATTGGCTTAGTGGCACAACGGTAACTGACCAAGTATATGGTTCAGAACTTATAACAAATAATATTGGAACTTTACACGGCCGATTTAGAATTCCTAATACAGATGCTAAACGATTTCGGGTAGGACGTAGAAGTTTTAGATTAACTGATAGTGTAAATAATAGTTATGTTGTCGGCCTTGTTAATACAGCTGGTGAAAAAGAGTATCAAGCACTTGGTCATGTTCAAACTAAACAAGAACTGATTATGGCTACTCGTAATGGCCAAATAACTGTTAAAGAACTTGAAGAAGAAAGGGCATTTACACAAACTACTACTACAACGAGCCGTGGGGGTTGGTATGACCCATTGGCACAAACAATAATGTGTGATAGAGCGGGTGGCATGTTTATTACTAGTGTAGATTTATTCTTTTCACAGAAAGATGCTACTTTACCTGTTTGGATAGAAGTAAGAACCGTTAAAAATGGTTATCCAACTCAAGAAATTCTTCCATTTTCAGTAAAGCAATTGACACCAACAGATGTGAGTGTTAATGCTACTGATGGATCAACAGCAACGACATTTACTTTTGATTCTCCTGTTTATTTACGACAGGGTGAGGAATATGCATTAGTAGCAGCATCTAATTCTCCTGATTATAAGATTTGGATATCACGATTGGGTGAAGTAGATATTGGCGGCGTTCGGGCTGTAACAACACAACCGACATTGGGTTCACTGTTTAAATCACAGAACGCTTCTACTTGGACGGCATCACAATATGAAGATATGAAGTTTACTTTAAAACGAGCTTCATTTACTACAGGTGCTACAGGCCAATATACTGTTGTTAATAATGAATTGACTGTGGATGATGGATATATTCCTTTACTTGCTACTAATCCTATAGTAACAAATTCTACAACAACGGTTAAAATTAATTTCGTTAATCATGCTAACTATGATGTTGATAGTAATGTTATTGTTTCGGGAATAATCTCAGATGTAGGAAATACGGCGCTCAATGGTGCATTAACGGCAGTTGCAACAACCATTACTATGGATGATGTTAGTAATTTTCCAACTGCGGGTACTGTAAAAATTGATGATGAAATTATCACATATACAGCCAAAAGTGGTACAACCCAATTAACGAGTTGTACTAGAGGTGCGGTTGACCAAACAGGTGCTAATACTACAGCAGTTGCCCATGATGATAATAGTATTGTAAAACTTTATATGTTTGCAGGTGTTCCTCTTATAGAACTTAATGCTACTCATGTTGGAATTGGAAATATTGAATTAGATAGTTTTACTGTTACAACTACAACGGCTGCGACAAGTACGACAACTGGCGGCGGTTCAACAGTTAGAGCTACAAAGAATATTCCGGCAGATGTAATGCAACCCCTTATCCAAACAATGGAGTTGCCCAATACAACCCTGACTGGTTTATTACAAACAACTACGGGTAAATCGGTTAATTCAACTACCCAGAATGCTTATACACCCACAGCATTATCTAATGCTTTTGCTTTACCATTAAATGAAGATTATTACTTTAATGCACCGCAAATAGTTTGCTCACAAATAAATGAGACAAACGAATTGGCCGGTGCTAAGTCATTAAGATTGTCTGTAAATATGACTTCTAGTTTAGAAAATCTTTCACCAGTTATTGATACTCAACGCATGGGAATGATATGTGCTTCTAATCGTCTTAATAACATTAATTCTGCGTCAGACATTGGTTCATTGAGTAATTATACTCCGATGACTAATCCATCTGGTGATAATAATAAAGCACTTTATCTTACGAAGAAAGTAGCTTTGGCACAAAATGCTACTGCTCTTAAAGTTTATTTTGATGGTGTTAATATGGCTGATGCTAATATTAAAGTTCTTTATAAAATTCAACGTGTAGATGAAACGCAACCTTTTGATGATTTACCTTGGGTGTTCTTTACAGGCTCTGGTGGTACGGCTGATGGATTATCAAATCCAGCTGTTCTTGTTTCTAAGAATAGAGATGATTTTAAAGAATATCAATATCTGGCCGGTAAGGCGGTGGATGGAACAGGAACCGCTTTAGACGAATTCGTTTCATTAGCCATAAAAATTGTATTACAAGGAACCAATTCTAGTTTACCACCAATGGTAAAGGATTTGAGAGTAATAGCTTTAGCAACATAATATGTATAATGTAACGGATAGAATAGATTTAAAACGAGATCCTGCGTCAGGAGCTATTATTAATGTTGATACTGATGCTTATATGGCTTCGGTTATGGCAAGTAAAAATAGACAAGTTTCCAAGAAACAGTTGGAAGACAATACAAACGATATAAATAGTATAAAGGAAGAAGTATCGGAAATTAAAGATATGATGAAACAATTATTAAACGGATTTAGAGACAATGGCAGATAGAAACGTACCTACAACGGCGACAATAGAAACATTCCGTACAACATATAATCTCTCCGCAGTAGATATAGGACCTATTGCCGACTTGAATAATACATTCTCAGGCACACCAACAAATTTAGTGGAGGGTGTTAATGCAGCTTCTTCCAAAGGATTTACTATTGCTATGGCAGTAGCATTAGGATAAGGTAAAGAATTATGGCAAATGATTTTAAAAGCGTAGCAAAACAAAATATCGCAATAGACAGTGGTACATTTGACACGATGTACACAGGACTAAGTGCTAAGGAAACCATCCTTCTAGAAATAGATATGGCTAATACTACAGTAGGAGATGTAACTGTTTCTATAAAATTAGCCAAGAGTGGGGGAGATACAGTTTTCTTAGTTAAGGCTGCTCCAATACCCGCCGGCGGTGCATTGAAAGCAATTAGTGGTCAAAAAATTGTAATGGAAGCAAGCGATGTTTTATCGGTTGGTTGTAGTGCAGCAAGTTCTGCTGATTGCCTAGTATCATTTTTAGAGGACGTATAATATGTCAAGTTATATTGGTTACGCTTCTGCTGATAGAGTTCAGATTGATGCTGGATCTGTAGACGGTGCGGCGCTTGCTCTAACCAGTCAAGCCCAAGGTACCGTTATGTATTATAATGGCAGTACTTGGGTCATCTTGGCACCAGGGACAAGTGGCGAAGCTTTAAAGACTCAAGGTGCTGGTGCTAATCCAGTATGGGGTGCAGTATCATCCACTGGCGATTTTGCTGATGGTGGTGATACCGCTGCGGCGGCCAGAGTATTAGGTAATAATAATGCCTTTAATATGGGTATAGAAACTAATGCTGTAACTTGGTTGGATATTAATACAAATGGCATTCCCCTAATCACTGGTGGAATGGATGCGAATAGCGATACAGCGGGTGTAGCAAGCACAATTAGTAGTGGTATTGATGCTTCTGTTACGTCTATTCCACTTGCTTCACTTACTGGGTTTCCAAATGCAGGTACCCTATTAATAGGAACAGAACAAATTACATACACAGGTAAGTCTGCCGCTACAGGTGCTGGCAACTTAACAGGCGGTACAAGAGGAGCTAACAGTACAAGTGCAGCTGCTCATTTAAGTGCCGCAGCGATTGGTATAGTGTTTACCACTCCATCTAATTACAATGCTCTTTCAGGCGGTCCTATAGGTATCGCCGCTGGGGCACAAATTACTATTGGGACGGATTCAACTTGGACGGTTATTTAAAATGAGCACATTAAAGGTAAATACTATTACTCCAGAATCGGGCAGTACTGTTAGTATAACGGGTGAAATAGTTATGACTGGTGCTAATATGAAATATTTTTCTAATCCCAATAATTTAACTAGTAATGTCACAGTAAATTATGGTTCAACGCACAATTTTGCTGTCGTTGGTCCAGTACAAGTAGTATCACCCGCCGTTTGGACTGTTAGTGGTGGTACGGTCAAAATAATCTAATAAATAGTTAAAATTATGAGTACATTAAAAGTAAACGAATTAGACACTAAAAGTGGTACTACTATTACAGTAGCCGCTGGTAAAACTTTAGCCGGTACTGATATTATAGGTGCAGCTCAGATTGCAACAGATGCGGTAACCGCAGATGCAATTGCAGCTAATGCTGTTGATAGTTCAGAAATTGCAGCTGGTGCTGTTACAAATGCTAAAACAGATTTTCAACCAGGTACAATTTTTAAAGGTGATGGTAGTTCTGCTGATGGTAAAATAACTTTAAATTGTTCACAGAATACACATGGTGTTTCTATTCAAAGTCCTGCTCATGCAAGCGCAGCATCATATACTTTAACTTTACCAACAACTGATGGCAGTGCCGATGAATTTATGCAAACGGATGGCGCAGGTGTTTTAACCTGGGCTGCTGCTGGTGGAACAAATACCCCACGATTCCTTGCTTACAATAGTACAGCAAACAACGATATTTCAGACGCTACGCATACTACAGTCGTTTTTGATACAGAATCTATAGATAGTGATAGCGCTTTTGCAACAAATACCTTCACGGTTCCAGCAGACGAAGCTGGTACTTATTATATCGTTGCTAGTTCTAAACTAGGGGCTTCAGCTAACGGAAAATATATTGATGGTAGCATTAGGCTTAGAAAAACTCCAGATGGTGGCAGCGCATCAACAATCGCATTCTCTGGCACGTCTGCAACATCAATGACATATGGGGCTGGTTGGACTGCCACGGATTATGGGTATTACCTTTATTCATCAGTCGAGATGGTTGTTACGCTTGCTGCTCTTGATGCTATCCATGTTGAAGTATATTCTAATAATTATTCTGGAACCTCTAGGTATTATGGTGGTAGTGATGTGATAACTAGATTTATGGGGTTTAAATTACTATGAGTATCGCAAAAGGATTGAAACATTTAGGTTTTACTTCATTGGTTGATTTTGTGCTGCGTGATGATAATGGTACTACTGTATTTGAAGAGTGGAATTCAGATCAACCGCAACCAACACTGGAGGAGATTCAAGCTGCTAATGATGCGTGGCAAACAGAGTACGACAACGACTACGCTCGTAAAAGGCTA
>Ga0209089_10002523_pt1 | contig 16181 bp, 22 predicted proteins | sample ArcticOcean_MG_C_FD_187431 | JGI IMG/M metagenome (GOLD analysis project Ga0209089, IMG submission 187431) | Marine microbial communities from western Arctic Ocean - ArcticOcean_MG_CB2_150 (SPAdes) (version 2) | ecosystem: Environmental > Aquatic > Marine > Oceanic | place: Arctic Ocean: Canada... | reverse complement strand
AGTACGTTGAGACCCTGTTGGGTCGGCGGCGCTATCTGCCAGACATCAACAGCCCCAACTTCAACGTTAGAGGCGGGGCCGAGCGGATGGCCATCAACATGCCCATCCAAGGCACTGCAGCCGACATCATGAAATTGGCCATGATTCGAGTGCAAAATCGCTTGGACGAAGAAGGCATGAAAACCAAAATGCTCCTTCAAGTGCATGACGAACTGGTCTTTGAAACACCTAAGGAAGAGATGGACGCCCTCAAAGACCTGGTCTTCGACGAGATGCCCGCCGCCATGGACCTGGACGTAACCCTGAAGGTGGACACCAAATGGGGCCCCACCTGGGGAGACATGGAATAATTCAATGATATGTGGCACGACAATGATATATGTGCCATAGTTGAACTAATATGGCAGAGCAGAGATACAACGAAATAACAGTTGGCCCCCAGGGTAGGTTTGTGATTCCCGCAAAGATCCGAAAAGAGATGGGAATCGTGGCGGGGGAAACTTTGATAGCAAGATTGAATGCCGGCCAGCTTGTGTTGGAGAAGCCCGAAACCGTATTGGCCCGGTTGAAGACAATATTTTCAAACGTCTCCTCAGATATTAGCTTGGTCGATGAATTGATCGCCGACAGGCAAGACGAGGCCAGTCAGGAAGCCGAGGCGTGAGCCAGCAGGCTGATTTGGAAGCTTCAACGTCTTACGTACTGGATGCATCGGCGCTTCTGGTGTTGCTTCATGGAGAGCCAGGACAAGAGATAGTCGAATCTGCCGTCTCGGTATCGTCGATATCCAGTGTCAACTGGGCTGAAGTTCTCCAAAAAATCATCGTACAGAGTAGCCGAAACCCACGGGACGTTGGCAACGACTTAGAATATCTGGGACTGAATATAGTCCCGTTTACGGCAGAAGATGCTGAGACCGTAGCTGAGTTGTGGGCAATGGACCAGCGGAATGGACTTTCCCTCGGTGACGGGGCATGCTTGAGCCTGGCGAAACGACTTGGACTGCCCGCTCTGACAGCAGATCGAAGTTGGGCCACCCTCAATTTGGGAATTAACGTACGTTTGATTCGATAACCTATCATGCGGACTATGCTAACTTTCCAGCATCTCCCAAAAAATCCATCACCTACTCAAACGAGGTCTTCATTGGAACTCTACCGCAGCTTTATATTTGTGCCTGGCAACCGGGAAAACATGCTGGAACGGGCCAGGTCGTTCAAGGCCGACGTAATAGTCGTGGATTTGGAAGACTCCGTCCACGCCGGTGGCAAGACCAATGCCAGAGAGCTGGCCAAGAAATGGGTGCCAATCCTGCACCAGGAAGGGCAACGAGTCATTGTGCGTGTGAACTCCCTGGATACCGGCCTTACGCGGACCGAGTTGGAAGAGCTGGTTTCTCCAGACCTCTATGGCATCAGCCTGGGCAAGGTTGAGTCAACCTGGAACATGCGCGACCTTGACCACATGCTGAAGGCGATTGAACCCTCTGCCGGCGTTGAGGTTGGCTCCACCAAGGTAGTGGCCTGGGCGGAGACCGCCAGCGCAATGGTCGATGCCAGAGACATTGCTAAATCGACGTCGCGGGTCATCGCATTAGCCTTTGGGGCCGAGGACTTCACCAACGACATGGGCATCGAACGGTCCGACACCGGAGAAGAGGTCCAGGTTCCCAGATCACTGGTGCCAATAGCAGCCAGGGCGGCCAACGTGGCCTCTTTGGACTCACCATTTGTCCTCTTCCAAGACCCGGACGCTCTGCGGGCCGACGCCATGCGGGCGCGGCAGATGGGCTACACCGGCAAGCATGCCATCCACCCTGCCCAACTTGACATAATCAACGAAATATTCAGTCCGTCTGTTGAAGAAGTCGCCTACGCCAGGAAGATCATGGAAGCCTGGGACGAGGCAGAGTCTGCAGGGCGCGGCTCCCTCGCCTTGGACGGACGCATGGTTGACGTGCCAGTGGTAAAGCGGGCCCAGAACCTGTTGGCCCTTGCCGACGCCATCGAAGCCAAAGGCCGGTAGGTACAGAACCATATTGGAAGAAGATTTTCAGAAAGCAGACCGGATCGTCCTTGAAGGCATGAGGTTCTACGGGTTCCACGGCGTGAACCCCGAGGAGCGTGTTCAAGGCCAAGAGTACCTGGTGGATCTGGCAGTGGAGATGGATCTGAGCGTTGCCGGTGGCTCAGACCGCTTGGAAGACACCGTCAGCTACGCCCATATCTACCGTGCCGTTAGGGACGTTATGGAAGGCGAACCCCAAAACCTGTTGGAGGCTGCCGCGCAGTCAATCGTCGACCGAATTTTGTCCGACTTCCCAGTGGATTCGGTCTCGGTCAAAGTGAAAAAACCCCACCCGCCAATCCGTGGTTCAGTGATTGAGAACGCCACCGTTGAGATTACGCGCCGCCAAGAGAAGTAGCATGCCAGGAGCGATAGCATGAAAGTACACGACTACCACCAAGGCAACCGAGACCTACAGGACAAGTTCGGGACTCGCAAGCTGGCTGATCGGATGGCTGAACGGGCTGCTGACACTCTGGGGGAAGGCGAGAGCTGGTTCATTGAAGACGCGAATATGTTCTTTCTGGCTACCTGCGATAAACGCGGCCTGCCGACCTGTTCTTACAAAGGCGGCGAGGTTGGGTTTGTGCGCGTGGTAGATGAGCAAACGCTCGCCTTTCCCAACTATGACGGCAACGGTAAATATCAGTCGATGGGCAACCTGCTTGAGAACCCCAACGTTGGCATGCTGTTCATCGACTTCGCCGGGCAGCAGCGACTACGCATTCAGGGAGTGGCGACAATCGACGAAAACGACCCACTGATGGCCGAATATCATGAAGCGCAGTTCATAGTGCGAGTGCGAATCACTGAGTCTTACCCGAACTGCCCGCGCTACATCCACAAGCAAACATTGGTTGAAAAATCGAAGTACCTGCCTGAAATAGGTCGAGAAACGCCCGAGCCAGACTGGAAAAGTAGACCAGAATATCAGGCCTAGTCAGGCTGGTGTAGGCGCGGGTTTTTAACCCGCATTTACTTGGTTGAACGTGTTTATTCTCGGTTCGCCAATTCTGCAATCTGTCAGGCAGTGCGGGTTAAAAACCCACCACCGCAATGGCCACACGAAATAACGCTAAGCTACTTCAGAACAAGAAAAAGCCCCTGAGATTAACTCAAGGGCTTTTTTAAGAACTGAAGTGCCGAAGAATTATTCGGCGGCGGTAATGGTGATGTGGGACATGTAAGAATTGGCCGTGGCACCGTGCCAGTGGTTCTCGCCTTGTAGGACGTGGACCACGTCTCCCACGGTGATCTCCTGCTCGTGGCTTTCGTCAGCGACGACACCCACTCCGGCAGTGACAACCAACATCTGGTCGCTCTTGTGGGTGTGCCAGCCAGTGGTGGCCCCTTTCTCAAAGTTGACGATGCTGCTATTGAAAGTCTTGCTGGCGCCTTCGGGTAATAAGTTTTGCCTGGTGCGCTTCACGTCTCCGCCGGTCCAGCCTGGAATTGGCGTGGCGGTGGCGATGGGGACTACTTCAACCTCGGCAATTCTGATCACTTTCATAAAAACCCTCCTGTGGTTAACGCGGAATTAAGACATAAAAGTCAGAGAGGATAATACACCGCTGGCCGAGGCTAGGATACAGTCACTCTGTTGTTCGCCCAAAATCAGCTCGAATCGTAAGTCAGGTCTGTGCGCAGCTTTGGTAGATAGGAACCGGCCTGAGGCCGTGGGAGTTGTTTGAGCGTGGGGAATGTGTTAATCTGAAAACAATCAACGGCATATAAACGACCTACGATGCTGTCTGGCTTTGAGCCTGATCAGCAGTAAACGAGAACAACAATGCGCTGTGAACTCTGTCTAAAAGCTGGAATGACCGGCAACAACGTCAGCCACTCCAACCGCCACACCAAGACCCGGTTTGAGGCCAACGTCCACAAACAGACGCTGATGCGCGAGGGCAAACCCGTCAAAGTAAAGATTTGCACCCGCTGCCTGCGCTCCCTGCACAAGTCCAAGAAGGTCCAAAAGGTCTTCGCCGCACTATAGCCAGCCAAGGCAATTGAAACATAAAATGCCCCTTCCCAGATAAATGGGAAGGGGCATTTTTTATTTCCTAACTACTGACCGCTGAAAGCTTATAGCTGTAATCTGCCAGCTACTACCCGAAGAAACACCCTCGCATGCCTTTCATGGCATCGGGGATGGTCTCGTGGTCGTTAAAGATGGCTGATCCGGCCACCAGGATAGTCGCACCGGCCTTCACCGAGTCCTGGGCGGTCCAGTCGGCCTTGATCCCGCCATCGACCTCTATCTGGGCGCTGTGGTTGCCTTGTTCAATCATGGTTTTAAGTCGGCGAATCTTGTCCAGGCTCTGGGGAATGAACGATTGGCCAGACGCTCCGGGGTTCACCGACATAATCATGACCATGTCCAGCAGTGGCAAAACGTCCTCTACGGCACTCAAGGGTGTACCCGGGTTGATGGCCACACCAACTTGGTTGCCCTTGTCCTTGATACGGGAGACAGTCCGGTGCAGGTGTCCGCAGGCCTCGGCGTGGACCAGAATCTGGTCGGACTCAACCTTGGCAAAGGTGGACATAAGATTATCTGGTTCCTGGATCATCAGGTGGATGTTCAGAGGCACGTCAGTGTTGGCCCTGATGGCGTCAATTACGACCTCACCGAACGATATGGCGGGCACAAATATGCCATCCATTACGTCCACGTGAATCAAGTCAGCGCCGGCGTCGGCCACCGCACGAACCTGGCGACCCAAATCTCCGAAATCTGCTGACAGCACCGATGGGGCGATGAGAATCCTGGCCTCAGAAACCATATCCGGCAGCCTCCAATATCTTTTTGGCTTCTATTAATGCAGCCGCAACCCGTGTTGGGGCAGTTCCGCCGGGGTTATCCCGGGCGGCAGCAGACGACTCAGCCGTAATGTCATAGACGTCATTTTGAAACAGGTCTGACATCTTCTGGTACTCCGCCATCGGCAGGTCCTGGAGGCTGACGTGCTCGTCGTCGCAGTAGCGGGATAATCGCCGCATGATTCCGTGGGCCTCACGGAAGGGCATACCTTTGCCCACCAAATAATCGGCCAGATCAGTGGCTAGCATCTGACTCTCGCTGGCCAGGCTTGAGACCCGTTCCTCGTTTAATTGCATACCGGGCAGCATGGCCTGGAAAACGTCCAACGTGGTGGTCAGGGTGTCGGCGGCGTCAAAGAAGCCTTCCTTGTCCTCCTGCATGTCCCTGTTATAGGTCAATGGCAGGCCCTTCAGGGTGGTCAACAAGCCGATTAGGTCTCCGTAGACCCGGCCGGTCTTGCCCCTGGCCAGTTCGGCAAAGTCTGGGTTTCTTTTCTGCGGCATGATGCTGCTGCCGGTGGTGAACTCGTCTGACAGCCGTATAAAACCAAATTCGCCGCTGGACCAGAGAATCAACTCCTCAGACATGCGGGAGAAATGCATCATGCAGACCGATGCTACAGCCAAGAACTCAACCACAAAATCGCGGTCGGACACGGCGTCCATGCTGTTGGCGCTGATACGGCTAAAGCCCAACTCTGCGGCCAAGAAATCGCGGTCAGTCTGGTAGGCCACTCCGGCTAAAGCACCACTGCCCAAGGGCATGACGTCGGTTCGTTTGTGGCAGTCTTCAAAGCGGCCAATGTCCCGTTGGAACATCTCAAAATAGGCCAGCATATGGTGCGGGAACAGCACTGGTTGGGCTCGTTGCAGGTGGGTATAGCCGGGCATCACCACGCCCTGATGCTTCTCAGCCAGCCCTAGCAACGCTGCCTGCACGCCTCGCAATCCTTTGACCAAGTCCATGATGGTGGCCTTGGTGTAGAGGCGTAGGTCCACGGCCACTTGGTCGTTGCGTGACCTGGCCGTGTGCAACCTGCCCGCCGCCGCACCTATAAGTTGGTGCAGGCGACTTTCTATATTCATGTGCAGGTCTTCCAGGGCGGGGTCCCAGGGGAATTTTTCTTCCCTGATCTCCTGCTGTATCAACGCCAGCCCGTCAGTGATCTGAGTGGCGTCTTCCTGGGAGATGATGCCCTGCTTGGCCAGCATCTTGGCGTGGGCCGTTGACCCGGCAATGTCCTGCTTGTACAGGCGTCGGTCATAATCGATGGAAACGGTGTATCTGCTGAAATTAGTCATGCTACTAAGACTATAAACCCGCCAGTGCCCCGGCTCAAGGTAGTGTGCCTCAGTTTGGCCGTATCCTCAATTCAAAAAATAAGAAAACGCCCCAGCCGTAAGTCGGCTGTGGCGTGTTTATTCGGCTCGGAATGGTTTTGTTAAAACGTTAAGCTGATCGTCGCCGCCAACGGGCAGTTGTGCCACCTGTAACGGCCCCTCTTAAGCTTCAAACGACTGGGAGAAGTCGAGAATTTCCTGGTCGGTCTGGGTCTCTAGGTCGATGGTCCGACCGAACCCTTGTTTTACGACAAACCCAGTTTTGAAGTAGACCTCTCCCGCGTTGTTCTCTGGGTCGTGGAAGTAGATGCTGCAGGAGATACCGTGGGTGACGGTACGCAGGATATCGATTTTTTCTCCTTTGAACCGACGATTGAGCTCCCCCAAAGCCGCCATATCTGGCCGACGTTCTCGGTGGCAGGTCTTGCACCTTCCGGATGGTCAGCGCCGCGAGCCTGGCTTAGAGCCAGTTCATGGTGCTCATTTTCCGGGTCGGCGCTGAGGAAGCAAATGCCCCGCTCTAGGTTCTCGTCGGTGACGGTTAGGCCCATAACTCGAGTGTAGAAGTCCCGAACCTTCATGAGGTCGTCACAAATGATGCCGACGTGTCCAAGGTTTGTAATCAGCGATATGTTCTTTCCTCTGTTATCTGTATGTCCTCTGCTGGCCAATATTGGCACCCCGATATTACCACGCCGGGTTAGGTGTTATTTCTAAAGTTGTGATTGACCTGCTAGCTACCCCATTCCCACCACGCGGACCCGGTGGTTAATCCCGTCTGCGATATATAGGGTGCCGTTTCTGGCTACTCCACAGCCGTGGGGGCGTTCCAGACCGCAGCCGATGGCGTTGCCGCCGTCGCCGTCACCACCCTGATGTCCACCGGCGATGGTGGTTACGATGCTAGTGGTAACGTCGACAAACCGCACTGCGTTGTTCTCGGTGTCAATCACAATCAGGTTGTCCTGGTTGTCGCACCGAATGGCCTTGGGGGCGCCCCAAGTGGCAGTCAGGGCTGGCCCACCGTCTCCGCTGTAGCCACGCTCACCGGTTCCGGCAAAGGTGCTCATGATGCCGTTGGTGTCCACCTTGCGCACACCGTTGCCCTCCCTCTCGGCAATGTAGACGTTGCCTTTGCTGTCCACACAAATCGCCCTAGGGCCTGCGAGCGAAGCCTCTGGGGCCGGCTTACCGTCGCCTTCCCTACGCAACTCGCCGTTCCCGGCAAAGGTTGTGATGATGCCGATATTCAAGTCCAAACGGCGAATCCGTTGGTCTTGGATGTCGGCAATCAACAGCCCGCCTTTGCCGTCCAGATAGCAGTCATTGGGCTCGCGCATCTGAGCCAGAGGGCCAAGGCCGCCGTCGCCGCTGTAGCCAGACTCTCCTGTGCCAGCCACGGTGGTGATGATGCCAGTGGCAGCATCTACTTTGCGAATGGCCGCGTTGAACCGATCGACGATGTAGATATCGCCGTTGGTGTCCAGGGTCAATGAGTACAGATTATCCATGGTGGCTTCCGTTGCTGGCCCGCCGTCTCCGGAATAGCCTGCTTCACCGGTCCCCGCCACCGTGGTGATGATCTGAGTGGTTTTGTCGATGCGCCGAACTGTGTGATTGCGACCGTCGCAGATGTAGAGATTGTCGTCAGCGTCAAACGCGCAGCCGTAGGATTCCCCAATCATGCATTCTAACGCCGGTCCGCCGTCACCGGCGTAGCCTTCCTCTCCGGTTCCGACGATCGTCTGGATTTTCCCAATCTCAATCTGCATTTCTTGTCTCAAACTTTTTCAAAAATTGCGTCGTTGGAAGCCGAGCCCTAATGGACATAGTGCGTGATTCGGGTTCGACTCTAATTGCCGCTGGTCTCGCGGTCAATCTTTTTCGAGTTTGGCTGCCAATGGCCCTAAAAAATAAAAATAAAATACGGGCCGCCCTATGCTAAAATCTTCCAACATAAGAACAACTCAGCGCACCGAATCATATTAAAGCCCAAATCAGAGAAATCCGCTGAGTTGCCAGAGGGAACAAAATGGCCGGTTTGAACAACGAAAAATGCGAGGCCTGTCGTCGGGACTCACCCAGCGTCACTGATGAAGAGGTGACCAAGTTAAAACCAGAGGTCCCTGACTGGGATTTGACCCACGAGAATGGGATTCCCAAGTTGGACCGGGTTTTCAAATTCAAAGATTTTAAAATGGCCTTAGAGTTCACCAACGAATTGGGCGCTCTGGCTGAAGACCAAGGGCACCATCCGCGCATGATCACGGAATGGGGACGTGTCCAGGTTACCTGGTGGACCCACAAGATAAGAAACCTCCACCGGAACGACTTTGTCATGGCCGCCAAATCTGACCAGATTTTCCTAAACATAGAAGACGTTAATCGGGACTAATCATGCACGTTACCTACCGGCTGGCTACAAACGACCTGGCCTCGGTGCCCTCTGAAGCGGCCTGGGCGGAAGGCATGGGCTACGATGCCATGTCCAGCAACGAGACAGCCCACGATTCGTTTTTGCCGCTGGCCCTGGCCGCGACATCAACCAACCGGGCAATCCTAGAGACCCGGGTTGCCATCGCATTTCCCCGGTCTCCAATGATCACAGCCTACCTTGGCCGAGACCTTCAAGACCTATCAAAGGGCCGGTTTCGACTGGGTTTAGGCACCCAGGTCAAGGGCCACATTATGCGTCGGTTCTCCACGAATTGGGAAGCGCCAGGGCCGCGACTAAGGGATTACGTCAAATCATTGAAGGCCATCTGGCATAGCTGGCAGACCGGAGAGAAACTGGAATACTACGGCGATAGCTACAATTTTTCTCTGATGACCCCGTTTTTTGATCCCGGTCCCAGTGAATACCCTGCGCCGGAGATTTTCACCGCAGCGGTCAATGCCTACAACTGCCAGGTTGCCGGAGAGGTTTCAGATGGGTTGATGCTACATAGCCTCACCTCGCCGGAATACGTGCGCCAAGTGGTGCGACCTGCGCTGGAGAAGGGCGCGCTGAAGGCTGGTCGAGATGCCAGCGGGTTAAAGGTCACTGGCGGCGGGTTCATCATTACGGGGCCAAACCGTGCCAGCATCGTGGCCATGCAAGCTGAAGTACGCCGTAGAATCGCCTTCTATGCTTCTACCAGGTCTTATTTCCCGGTCCTGGAGGCACACGGCTTCCAGGAGATTGGCCAGGAGCTGCACGAGATGTCGCTGAAGGGTTTGTGGGCTGAGATGGGGGAGTTAGTCAGTGACGAGATGCTTGACGCCTTTTGCGTTTCTGGTGAGTACGATGAGATTGCCGACAAGTTTGTGGAGCGTTACGGCGGTTTGCTAGACGAGGTGAGCTTCACGCTCTATAGCGAGAAACCACCCGAAGAAGCGCAGTTGAAAAAGATGGTTCACCGTCTCCAGGAGCTGGGATAGCACGTCTGCCAGCTTACGGCGCGGATTAGATCAGTTCAGTAAAAAAAGCCCCCGGCCGCTAGGCCGGGGGCTTTTTTAGTCTTGGGTGTAGGCGTTCAGCGATAATGGGACATTTTTAAGGGGAGAGAAAAAGGTGAGAGAAACATGAGGGAGATGGGGTGTTTGGACTCCTGGTGCAGGGTATAGATCTACCCCACCGAAGAAGGAGCCAGAAGTGTCCCAGAGCAACACCAGTCAAGCCCAAGTAGCAGAGACCTCAACACAAGAGACCAAGACTTTCATCCGGCAGGTCCGGGCCAAGACCAGCAGGAAGTACGCGCCAGATGACAAGATCCGCATCGTTCTCGAGGGTTTCCGAAGGGAGATTACCGTCAGCGACCTTTTCCGGCGGGAGGGAATCAAGCCGGGCGTATTCTATGCCTGGACCAAGGAATTCATGTAGGCGGGTAAAGAGCGTCTCACTCGATACACGATAAGAGACGCCACTTGTCAGGAGATCGAGCATCTCAAGCAGGAGAATAACGATCTGAAACAACTAGTGGCCGACCTTTCTCTTGAGGTCCACCGCTTTAAAAAAACAGCCATCCTAACCTTCGACGGAAGTATGGGCGCATGAGAGCCCAAGAGAAGTCGGAGGTCCTAGCTAGGGTGGAACAGACCCGGTGGGAAAAACGGGAGCTGCTCGCTCAGCTGCAAGTGCCCAGGAGTACTTATTACCGGTGGCGGGCCCGTGAACTCGACGGGAAGCAATGAGTGCCTTGCCGTCAGTACCCGGATCCCCTGGAACAAACTTGGCCCATTAGAGGAGGCCGCAGTCTTGGCGTCGGCCAGAGAGTCTCCAGAGTGGAGCAGCCGGCAACTGGCTACTTGGATCACCGACCACCTGGGCTTATCAGTGGCCGAATCCACGGTGTACCGGCTTTTGAAGAAGAAAGGCTTGATCAAAGCGCCCATGATGCAGCTCCTAGCTGGCAAAGAGTACCAACGTAAGACCAGTGGTCCGCATCAGATGTGGGCTACGGACGCTTCGTATTTCAGAGTATCAGGCTGGGGCTATTACTACATGGTGACCGTGATGGACGACTACTCCCGGTCCATCTTAGCCTGGAAGCTGCAAGTGGACATGACTGCTGATTCCCTGATTGAAGTGGTCCAGCTAGCCGTCGATGTCACCGGTATGACCGAAGTGCCCTTGGAAGACCGCGAACCAAACTGCTGAGCGACAATGGGCCGGGCTACGTCTCCAGGGCTTTTCGTGACTACCTGAACTTGGTGGGGATCCGTCATATCCGGGCGGCACCTTACCATCCACAAACCAACGGGAAGTTGGAGCGGTACCATCAGAGCATAAAGAACGAGGTGAACCAGGTGCCGTATGAAGTCCCTGGTGATTTGGAGGTGGCCATCACCGGCTTCGTGGACTACTACAACCACCGCCGCTATCACAAGGCCCTGAGTAACGTGAGCCCTGATGACGTCCTGAACGGAAGACGAGAAGAGATCTTGATCAAGAGAAGGGAGGTGAAAGCTCAGACGCTAGCTAGCCGCAAACGCTACAACCGCATGTTGCGGGAGTCCCAGAACGCCGACATTTCCCTCTAATCTCTCCTTTACGAAAGTGTCCCACTTTTGCTGGTTGCCAACAGGTTCTGCAGTGGTTATGCCTGCCGGGATCATGGATGAATCTGCCGGCGGACAGATTCTGGTTTCTGAACTGCTGCGGCAGGTGGCTAATGGTCCCTCCAACTTGGAGCACGAGTACACAGATTTTGGTCAGCGCACCCTAAAAGGGTTCGATGAAGAAGAGCATATTTTTGAAGTCTTGTGGCAGGAAAACAAACCCTAGCATCTGACTTCTAGTTTTAGCAGGTATTTAAAAAGCGCCCCGGCTTAATTGCCGAGGCGCTTTCTTGTTACTTGGTTGTTGCCTGAAATTTTGGCTAAGGCGAGGGTTGCCGCTATCGGTGCATCAACTGCCAATCTAGAGATCCCAGGTTGAATGTGATCCGGCGAAAGCCTTCCGAGTATTTCAGTCCGGTCTTCTCTTTGTGACGGCCCGAGTTGTTCTTAATCCGTTCCAACCTTTGTTCTCGGTCGGAAGACATCTGACTAACGTGGGCACCAAGGGAATCTACTTTGATATCCAGGTAAGGCTGGATATCAACAAAGACGTCTGGCTCTTCACCGCCCCACAAGTAAGCCTGCTCCACGCGGTGTGGCTCTAGTCCTTCTTCTGTTAACTGCTCCGGAAAGTGTTGGTAGCTCCACGCGTAGCTGAAGGCTGCGTCCAAGGCCACCTGTCCACTCTTGCGGTGGTCACGGTGAGTGTGTGAGGTGCTCCGGTACGGGTCAATACAGAGGATAATGTCTGGCTTGAAGCGGCGTATCTCCCGCGTAACCTGACTGCGAAACAGCATAGTGTCTTCCAGCCCGCCGTCTGGGTGCCCAAGGAAAACAACGTCGGTAACACCAACTATGTCAGATGCGTTGTGCTGCTCTATAACCCTGGTGGCGGCCAGCTTTTCTGAGGTCATATCCCGGTCGCCGGTGCCTTTGTTGCCGTTGGTGCACATGACCACAGCAGCCACGGTGCCAAATTCCTTGACCCATTTGGCCAGAGAGCCGCCGCATCCGCCTTCGCAATCGTCTGGATGGGGCGTAATAGCCATGGCTCGCTTGGGCGCAGTTGTTAGTATTTCCATCCAGTTATTGGTGCTCTCCTCGCAGAGGTTGGTGGGCCACAGCTAGACTGCGTCCCGCCAGCCATTATACGTAATCCAAAACGTATGGTGTGGGAAAATTCACAGGATACTTTCTATATATAGAAAGATACCCAGCGTATCTGCGCCAAATAAAAGGGGCCTAAGTCTCCGAGCAAGTTAACTTGCGGAGAGGGTCTTGGTGATGCCGAGGGGTGTTGCGGCATAGCGGCCGGAGCGGCCGGGTATTCGTTCTAGCCAGCCAAACTTGGAGCGGGCTGCATTGCGTAGAGTCTGTGTGAAATTACCCGGTTTACGCCAGCCGGCCAAATCAAAGAGCCAGGCTAGGTGGTCGGCATTCACCCCGTCTACCCCAAAATGGTGGCTGGCGGCAACCGCGGCCACCACCACTCGGCGCATGTCGCCCAGAGGATTGGCTTCCCGGCAGAATGCTACAAAATCTGCTTGGCCACTTTCGGATAGAAACTCCGGCGGCACGGACGGCGCTTGGCTGTTGCTATTTTCTTCATCGGATCTAGAGCTGGCGAACCCGGAGTCGGCTGACTCAGCGTTGGCAGACCCTGCGTTGGTTTCAGGGGCTGGTTCAGGGATTGGCTCAGTGGGCGGTTGAACGGGTTCTTCGCTGACAACTGGTGGCGCTGGCTCGGGTTGCTCAATGGTCTGCAGAGCGGCAGTTTCCGGCGCTGCTGGTGCCACAGGCTCCGGGGCCGTTACGGCTGCAGAAAGCACAGTCGGCGCAACGGCGGTACTTTTTTCCGCCGCGCTGGTCGCCACAATCCCGTTGGCGTCGCCGCCGTCAGACGATGCTGCCTGCATCAACTCTCGAGGGAGGTCTCGCAGTACCATCCCCACAACCTCGTGCAGCACTTCTGACTCTTCCGACTCAAAAGTTATATGTGCGTTGTTGGGCAACGATATGGAGACTTTAACCATGTTTACACTTAAACCAAAGGTAAGAGGATACCCATGTAGGATACTGAATAGTATCGTACCGCACGGCCTGTACAAAGGCAAACAGTGTACTGGGTATAAGTGTAAGTCTGAGGACTGCCGAGTTAGGCGTGCACCAGGCGTGCGTTAGGTTTGGCGGAAGGCGGCAGGCTAGATGGTCTGCTTGAGCCTGATGGCCAGGGATCTGGTCATGCCGGGTACCGATGCCAAATCGTCCACGGCAGCCTCTTTGATACCCTTTAGAGTACCGAAGCGACGCATGAGCATTCGCTTCCTTTTGGGACCGATCCCAGTGACGTTATCAATGGGGGATTTCAAGCTGGCCTTGCTGCGCAGATTCCGGTGGAAGGTGATGGCAAACCGGTGGGCTTCATCCCGTATTCGCTGCACCAGATAAAGGGCTTGGGAGTCTCGTGGCAGAATGATCGGCTCTGGAGTGTGGGGAACGAACAGCTCCTCATTCTCTTTGGCCAAAGACGCCAAGGGAATGTCATCAATTCCCATTTCCAAGAATACTTCCAAGGCGGCGGACAGTTGTCCTTTGCCGCCGTCGATGAGCACCAGATCTGGAATTACTCCAAAGCTATCGATGCTGGCAGCTTTGCCGCCCTCTCCAACTTTCTCCGCATCTTTTTTTGATTCTTTCTCCGCGGCTCGTGCGGTGGCCAAACGCTTGAAGCGGCGTCGCAGCACCTCACGTATGCTCTCAAAGTCGTCAACGCCGTCCACCGTCTTAATTTTGAAGCGGCGGTAGTGGGCCGGTTTGGGTTTGCCGTCTTCAAACACCACCATGCTGGCAACGGTGTTGTTGCCCTGGATGTGGGAGATGTCGTAGCACTCCATACGGCGGAGGGGCAGGGGCAGACTTAATTCTTCCTCTAGGTCTGCGGCGGCCTGCTGGACGATGTCGTTGTCACCCATCCAGGTGACTCTATGCTGGGTTAGCCCCTGCTCTGCGTTTGCGACCACTGTATCCAGCAACTGCTTGTGGATACCCCTCTGGGGGGAAATAAGCCGCACAGCGCCCTCACGGACCTCACGCAGCCATTCTGTGATGGCCTCCCAGTCCTCTGGCATATGCTGAATTACTATTCTTGGTGGCACGACCAGGGCTGCTGTCTGGTAGAACTGCTTAACAAACTGCCCGAGGACCAGTTCTTCAGGGTCGTCCTGGGTGCCTTCCATGAAAAAGTGGTCGCGGCCAATCAGTTTGCCCTTACGGATGAAGAACACTTCCACCCAGCTCTCATTGCCGCCCTGAGCCATGGCAATCACGTCCATGTCGCTCACTGGGTTGGCTTCAACCTTCATGCGTCGCTCTTCAACCACCCTGTCTACGGCCTTGATGCGGTCGCGGAGGACGGCTGCGCGTTCAAACTCCAGGTCTTCCGACGCCTGTTCCATGTTCTTCTTCAGGTCGTCGGTCACTTCAGCGGTGTCACCGTTCATGAACATGACCACCTGGTTGATTACCTTGGCGTAGTCTTCCTTGCTCGCCTGGCCCGTGCAAGGGGCCACGCAGCGGTTGATGTAATACTCCAGGCAGGGCCGGGCATCTTTGCCGGTGATGGTCTTGGTGCAGGACCGGTAGGGGAACAACCGTTTGACTAGGTCCATGGTCTTACGAACGGTGCCGGAAGTGGCAAAGGGGCCGAAGTAGTTGGCACCGTCTTTGAGTACTCGCCGGGTGATGTACACCCTGGGGAATTCCTCGTTGACGTCAATCTTGAGGTAGGGGTAGGTCTTATCGTCCTTCAGCCGGGCGTTGTAGCGGGGTTTGTACCGCTTGATGAGTGTGTTCTCAAGAATTAACGCCTCTGAAGCAGACTCGGTAACAATGTACTCAAAGTCATGGAGGTGCCCCAACATGCGGCGAATCTTGTTGGGCAGGTTTTTGGGCGAGCCAAAGTACTGACGAAGACGGTTGCGGAGGATGGCAGCCTTGCCCACGTACAACACGGTACCCCGAGGATCCTTCATCAGATAGACGCCAGGAAGCTCTGGGGTCGCCCGTAAACGCTCTTCAACCAGCGGTAATGCCATGGAGAATCCTAGAGGACTATTCCCAGGACTATTAGGGCAGCCACAATCACTGAGGTGAGGGTCAATATGCGGCGGAACTCAGCGCCGACGTACAGGTAGGCCGCCGGGCGCTCGCCCCGAAGCCGATTCTGTCCCTGTCCGGCGAATTCACCACGGGGAGTCCGGGCTACCGGTGAGGGTCGAGGTTCTCTGGGGGCTCGTGCAACCGCTGCTACGGCACCGGCGTCTTCCCCTTCAGAAGCGGATATCTCAGCATCATCTACGCCTGCAGTAACGGCAACCGCGTCATCATCCTCGGGTACGTCAAATTGCTGACGTGTGCCGGGTATCCCGCTGGGTCCTTTTTGAATCTTTTTCCGCTTCAGTTGTCCCTGCCGGGATGCAGTGCGACGACTTTTTCCAGCCATGAGCAGGTATCTCCTGAGAGGGTGTAATGTTATCTAAAATTGGGCCGACCAAAGCAATGAAGGAGTCTAACATTGGACTCCAACATACGACTCTAATCAACCAGTCAACTATATCAGCTATCAAAAAAAAAGGGCAGTCCGCAAGCACGTATTAATGGCATAACTTCCGTTTTCGTCGTGCCGGACTGCCCTTTTGCCATCACCTGATAATTTAATCCCTGACGTAATCCCTAAGGAAGAGATTCACGTTTAATTCACGTTAAAAATCAGGCTCTGGGGTGACTCTTGGCGTATTCCTGTTGCACGTAACCGGTGGTCAGGTGCGTGTACACCTGAGTGGTGGAGATGCTGGAATGGCCGAGCAACTCTTGAACGTGCCTAAGGGAGGCCCCGTTCTGCAGCAGATGGG
>Ga0209089_10002521_pt1 | contig 16182 bp, 16 predicted proteins | sample ArcticOcean_MG_C_FD_187431 | JGI IMG/M metagenome (GOLD analysis project Ga0209089, IMG submission 187431) | Marine microbial communities from western Arctic Ocean - ArcticOcean_MG_CB2_150 (SPAdes) (version 2) | ecosystem: Environmental > Aquatic > Marine > Oceanic | place: Arctic Ocean: Canada... | reverse complement strand
CCAGCTCACCACCTTTGGTGGTGGTTGCGTTGAGTTCGGTTGCGATGATGTTCAGTACGCCGTCTTGGAGGCTGAACGCGACGATGATGACGATGACGATGACGATGATAACGATGATAACGATGACTACGACGACGATGACGACGACGATGAAGTTTCATTCCTCCACTTCATGCCGGACGCCTCTCCCCCGGAGCCGATGATCGGTGGTCCGGTAAACGACACCGAAGTGGAGCTGGAACGCATCCAAGGTGGCGTGTTGATCGAGGGTGAAACTTCTGAGTTGCTTCCTGGGCACGCCTACACCATCTGGGCTCTCGTCTATAACGACCCGGATGGATGTAACGACGGATGTGACATCTTCGACGACATGGGTTCCCACTCGGAATTCTCAGCATTGTGGTCCGGCATCGGATTCGTGGCGGACGAAGATGGAGAAGCAGAGTTCGAAGCGGTCATGATGGAAGGGGACCCGGCAGGAGAGGTCCTCATGGGTGAGGGACTCACCGATGCCGGAAACGCCGAGATTCACCTCATCGTCCGCCATCACGGTGCCGCTGCCTATGATGATCCAGATCTGCTAGAAGCACAGCTCACCACCTTTGGCGGCGGCTGTGAGGAGTTCGGTTGCAACGACGTTCAGTACGCTTTTCTAGTGGCTGACGATGATGACGACGACGACGATGGCGATGGCGACGAGTACTCATTTGTCGAGTTCATGATCGGAAGCCCTCTTCAAAATTCAGATTCCGGGGATGCCATCGCTGGATCCGAGATCCGTTTCGAACAGTTCGATGATGGGTTCTTCATCGAGGCGGAGACCTCCGGTCTCGAGCCGGGATTCACCTACACCATCTGGGCCGGGGTTTTCAATGATCCGGGAGAATGTGCTGGAGATTGTGACATCTCTGACTTCGGTGTCGATGGGTGGTCGATCCTGTGGACCGGTGTGGGCTTGGTTGCCGATGAAGATGGGGAACTCGAGTTCGAAGCGATCGTCATCGAAAACGAACCTGCGGGCGAGATTGTCACCGGACCTGGGCTGACCGACATGGACAATGCCGAGATTCACCTGTTCGTTCGCAGTCATGGACCGGCATCCGATGATCCAGAAGTTCTGGAGGCTCAACTCAGCCAGTTGATGGGAGGGTGCGACATCTACGGCTGTGGTGTTCCTCAGTATGCGGTGCTGGTTGCCGGAGATTGAGCTGGTTGCATCCGATGGAGCGGGTGGCTCAGTAGCGGGGCCTGGCTTCGCTGACGACCGGAACCGAAAGGGTGGCACCTTCGGCCATCTCGACCTCATCGAGATGGCCGGAAATCCACTCGTCCCCGTTCACGATGATGGCGTGGATATGTAGATTTGATCCGTGATGGGTCATCACCCCATGTTGATCCCTGGCGAAGAAACCCACCACCCGCAGCGCTGTCGATACGCCATGCTGCCGCCACGGTTGTTCCTCTGGAGCCAGATCGGGTGTTGCAACGGGGCAGTACCCGTTGATCACGTGCAGCTGGTAGCTACTTGCGATTCCCTCGATGAAAAATGGAAAGGGTTTGTCGGTGTCGATGCCGTGAGATCTGGCGACCTCCTCGATGGATTGCTCGAGTGAAGGCGAGTCCGGGAGCGGGTCTTGATGCCAGGTTTCGACGTGCGCAAGCGTCATCAGGGTTGCAGAACCGGGGTTCGGATCGTCTCTGGTGGTGGAAGCGCGGATTCCATCCGGTGTGGTGGCGACGAAGATCTGGCCATCGAAGACTGTGATCTCCCCCTGCAGATCGGTCAGTGCGCCGACACCGACGGCATGAGGCTGCTGGCGAATCTCAGCGAAGGAGATGCGTGATTGCGTGTTTCCCATCCGAAGCACATCTCGCATGCCGCCATATTGTTCGACGAGATCGTGACTACCGGCGCAGCCGCAAAGAGAGATGCCAAGGAGCAAGAAACGGATCATTCTGCAGGTCCTCTCAAACATTGAACAGGAAGTGACACACATCCGCATCTCGCATGCTGTATTCCTTGCCCTCGACGCGTAACTTACCCGCCTCTCGGATCGCCTTCTCCGATTTGTACTGTTCCATGTCGGCGATCGAGTAGATCTCGGCACGGATGAAGCCGCGCTGAAAGTCGGTATGGATGACACCGGCGGCTTCCGGTGCGGTGGCTCCCTTGGCGACGGTCCAGGCGCGGATCTCCTTCTCGCCGGCGGTGTAGAAGGACTGCTGGCCGAGCAGCTCGTAGGTGGCGCGAGCCAACTTGGCGAGTGCCGGTTCGTTCATGCCGTAGTCGGCGAGCATCTCGACGCGATCGACTTCATCGAGTTCTGACAGTTCCTCTTCGATACGTGCGCAGACTGGCACCGCCTGACTACCACGTTCTTTGGCCAGTTTTCGCACCGAAGTGGCCATGGCTCCTTCACCGATGGCGTCGTCATCGGAGACGTTCATGACGAACATCTGTTTCTTGGTGGTGATGAGTCCGAGTCCCTTGAGCACACCAGGTGTCCGCGGATCCGATCCAAGATCGACCTCACGGGCGGGGCGGCCTTCCGCCAGTACCGGATACAATTTCTCCAGCAGGGCCAGTCGCAGAATCGCTTCATCCTCGCGACTGCGGGCCGCACGCTTCGCTTTATCGAGGGCACCTTCGACCGTCTGGAGATCTGCCAGCACCAGTTCGATCTCGATGGTCTCGATGTCTCGCAGCGGGTCGATGGTGCCATCGACATGAGTGATCTCTTCGCCGCCAGGGGCTTCCTCGAAGCAACGCACTACCTGGATGATGGCATCGGTTTCGCGGACATGGCTGAGAAACTTGTTACCGAGACCCTCCCCGGTACTGGCACCTCGAACCAGGCCGGCGATGTCGACGATCTTCAACGAAGTGGGAATCAGTTTCTGCGTCTCGATGTGGTCATTGAGGATGGCAAGTCTGGGATCGGGAATCGCTACGACACCGATATTGGGTTCGATGGTGGCAAAGGGGTAATTGGCAGCGTGAGCCCCGGCGGCGGTCAGCGCATTGAAGAGAGTCGACTTTCCCACATTGGGCAATCCAACTATTCCGGCTTCCATCGTTGTAACTCCTCAATACTGGATCCAGTTTGCTGGTCGGTCCTGGTGGATCAGAAATCGACGATCAGTGTCGGCAGATGAAGTGTCAGGATAGCGTGGAATCGACTGGTTGGGTGCCAATTTGGGTCGTATTCCTCCATCGAGATCGGGCTGTATTGCTCGATGAACTGCTCGATGAACTGCTCGGCATTCATTTTTTGGCTGAGCGCTCGATCCTCCTTGGTCGGATCTCGGGGATTACTTGCTGACCATCGGTGTATCCCTCTCTCTCCCAGCCGATTTGCAGAGGTGATTTTCCGACCCACTCGGTCTTCTTGCCCGCGACCTGCACCGAGCCACCTTTTGGATCAAAACTCAAGGTCGTGAACAGTGCTTCTCGATAGGGGCAGGTGTGACCGATCCATGGATGGGCTGCGTGAACTTCTGCGGGGTAACTGATATTTTTGTGATCCCCCCCGACCCATTGGTAGGAGGCCGAGTTGATATGCAGATGAGTGACATCTCCGGCACGAATCAGATCATCGATGTGAGTATGGCCGTTGATCACGAGAACGATCCGATCGGCAGCGCTGTTGAGTATCGCCTGCACCTCCTTGGCATTGTCGATGCAGGAAGGCCCTGCCAGAGGCTGGTGGCAGATGACCAGCATCGGACCTTGGTGGCTTTCGAGCTGCTCCTTCAACCACTCCATCTGCTCCGGGCCGATGTGAGATGGATAACCACCTTTGTGTGAGGGGGGTCGTTCGTTGCCATCGAGGACGATCAAACGAAGGCCCTTCACATCCCTGGTGTAGTAGCGACTCTTCATCTTCCACTCCTCGAGCAGTTGTTCAAAGCTCACGCCGCCGTCGGTGTCGTGATTGCCGATGACATGAAGTGCCATTGGGTGAGCTTTACGGAACTGCTCGAGGATCGGCCGATTCTGTTTTTTTGCCTGGGCGAAATCGCCCATTTGAAGGATGGCATCGGGGGGATCTGCAGCCATCGCCTCGAGAAAGGCATCGAGTCTGGCTGGGGCGTCATGCATTACATCGTGGTGGAGATCGGCGATCAGGCCGATCCGCACCGGTTTGGCCAGCCGTCGGGTGGCTGCGTGTGCCATCGACGGCAGTGCCAGCGAACAGGCGGCGGCTCCCACCACCTGGATGAATCGACGCCGCGGAAGGCGCATATTCCCTGATGGCAAATCGCAATATCTCGTGACCATGTTCACTCCTTGCAATGAGTCCGTGGATGCGACTTCAGGGTAGTCGATGGAAGACCGGACGACGAGGAGCCTCTGTTTGGCATCGGCAGACCATGGTCCTTCGTGGATCTCAGTAGTGCTGGGTAGGGATGGTCAACCACCGCTTGTTGGCGCTGAATAATCGGGTCGAACAAGCCTGGAATGCTGTCGATGTTCAACGGAAGCGTCGTCACGAGCTGATCCCACAACTGGTCGAGTGGGTGAAGGGCTATCAGTTGCATGAGATGCGACTCGATGATCGGCGGATTCTGTTACGCAACGAGCAGCAGATCGCCATCGGTGAGGTTGCGACCGCTGGCATTGCTTCGGTGAAGGCGCCCAAGGTCGCCCATTCCGAGTGGCGAGCCGACGGTTTGTTCCAGGTTCTGCATGAGGAACCGATCCGTACCGAGGAAAAAATGCCCCTGGCACGCGGCGACTACCATGACATCTTCGAGGATAAAAATAAGCAGGTCGACCAGGTGGCGTAGAAGAGTTCATCTGCCGAGGAGCGGCCATGTGCTGAGCCCGATCTTCGGGAGAATCGGTCGATGCGGCAGAGTGGATCGGTGATCCCTTCCAGAGACCCGGGGGTCGTGTTCAGATCTGTCGGATGTTCGAATCCTCTCGATTCAACAGCGCGAACAGAGAGGAGCACCATGACAAGTAAAATTGAGGAACTCCCCGAAGCACGATTGCAGCAGTGGAAGGTTCCACTGCGCCGTCTCGTCGCGATCGGTTCGATGGTGCTTTGTTTGAGTTGTGTCCAGCAGGGACGACTGAAGGATGGAGTTGCAGAGGAGTCACCGATGGAAGACCAGACCAAACCAGGTTATTGCACGATGATGGTGCTTCGTCATGCCGAGAAGGGATCGGGAGTCGATCCGGATCTGACCGAGGAGGGACAGCAGAGAGCAAAAGCACTGGCTCAACATCTCTCGGGGCAGCCGGTCCATCGCTTGTTGTGCACTGAATACCGTCGGACTCGGCAGACCCTCGAGCCGCTCTCTTCGAGGGTCGGTGTAGAAATCGAAACGATCCAGGCTGGCGATGCCCCGGCATGGCGAGAAGCCATCGCCAGCATCGGAGCAGGGCAGTGTGTCGTGATCTGTGGCCATCAGAATACCGTGCCGATGTTTGTCGAGGAGGTGGGAGGATCGATCGGGGGCACCGAGAGAGTTTCGGGGCAGAACTGGATTCCCGGACATCTCTTCGATCGACTGTATATTTGCAACTGGCCGGCAGGAGGTTCTTTGCCTTCCTCTACAGTTGTGACAAGAGAAACACAATATGGCGCTGTCTGTGATTAGTTAGCGATTTGACGCGCTTCATCGGTGCGATAAGATGAACTTACCCTGCATTGGGGATTGGTGCACTGCAACGAGGCGCCAAGCTTTGGTGTTATCCAGGTTGGGACAGGAGTCCCGATCCAATAGTTGCGATATGAATACTACTGTCCTGTGGGATCAGACTTGCATGGACAGATCAGAAGTGAGGATTTCATGATGTCTCGAATCAAACATGCGCTGGTGCTGGTGCTTCTTCTTTCGACAGGCTTGAGTGCCTCATCCGCACTTCCTGGATCACACCTGTGGGATCTCAACGAGGTCTTCTCCAACTCGGATGGAACGATTCAGTTCGTCGAGGTCTATCAACCGACCAGCGCTTGTTGCGAGAACAACCTCGGCACCAAGTGGATCGAGAGTACTGCGACCAGTAGTACCTTCACCTTCCCGAGCGGCGTCGCTGGCAACACGGGCTTCAAGCACATCCTGATCGGCACCGCCGCCTTTGCCGCCTTGCCAGGAGCCCCCACTCCAGACTTCGTCTTGCCGGACAACTTCCTCGGACTCAGCGGCGATACCATCACCTTCTACTTCTATGACGAGTGGATCTATGCAGCCAACGAACTGCCCCTCGATGGGGTCACTTCGCTTCAGGTGAATCTCTCTTCTGGATTGCTCGAGACCGGAGTCAATTCACCGACCAACTACAGTGACGTGACCGGCAGCGTCGATGCCGGCGGCCCTCCTCCGGCCCCGATCTCCGTTTCCTTCTCGATGGCCAGCGACAGCGTGACTGAAGCGGCGGGAATCTACACCGCTACGGTGGTGCTCTCCTCGGCTCCGACCTCCGACATTGCTGCTGGCCTGAGTTTCTCCGGTACAGCGAGCTCCGGGGGATTGGACTACTCGGCCAGCGGAATGCTCCTGATTCCGGCCGGATCCTTGACGGTGGATGTGCCGATCACGATCATCGACGACAGTGTCATCGAAATGGATGAAACGGCGATTCTGAACCTCCAAGTACCTCCAGGAGTGGTTCTGGGAACTCCATCCAGTTTCACACTGACCATCGGTGACAACGATGCACCACCGGTGATCGACTTCGTCAGAGGCGATGCCAATGCCGATGGAGCCATCGGAATCGCCGATGCGATCTTCCTGCTAACCCACCTCTTCTCCGGTGGGAGTGCCAGTTGTCTCAACGCTCTCGATGCCAATGACGACGGCGGTAACGATGTCGCCGATGCGATCAGCCTGCTCACCTATCTGTTTGGTGGAGGAGCGGCGCCGACCGCTCCGGTGGTCTGCGGTCAGGATCCGACTCCCGGCCCACTCGACTGCGGAGGATTTGCTGCTTGTCCCTGAGGAGATGCTGGTGGCTGGCGCTTTCGCTGTTCATAGCGGCGTGGGCTGGTTGTCAGCAGGGTGAGATGAGGTTGGGTTCAGTCCGGCAATTGGATTGCTCCGGTTGCCTCGAGGCGTTGCCGATCAACGGATGGTGTTCTTCCTGTGAGCACGGTCTGGTGGCAGGCCTGGTGATTCCGTCGCTAGAGTTCCATCAACTACTCGATGCCCATGGGCATGATGTCGAGATCGATACCCTGCAATGTGGCATGTGTCGCATCGTTGCTCCTCAAGATGAGTTTTGTACTCGCTGCCGCAATGGCTTTGTCGCCGGCCAGTTGTACTTCTCCGAATTGACCTGGTCGCTGGCACTCGGTGTCCACGATGGCTCTGGCGGAGATTGCCCCGGTTGCAAGTTGGTGGTGGGTGAGGTGGGGAAGTGTCAGTCCTGTGGCAGGCCCTGGGTCGGCTGTGTAGGATTTGATTCGAAGGAAGCGGCCTCCAGAGCGGCACAGCAATACGGTCGGCTGGTCGAGGCGCTGACGCGGCTTGAGTGCTGTGAGGAGTGCGCCATCGCAGGCTTCTTTGGCTCACGCTGTAGAACTTGCCATCGAGACCCGATCCCAGACCCCTTCAATTAGCCGATTCTGATCTGAATTTGGCGATTCCTGAAAATATTGAACCAATTGAGGATTTTCGGTCCGATCTCCGTCTGGAGCCGGATCTGTAGTCAGGGAAGGGGGGACGCCGAAGGCGGGCTGGCGATCCCCCCGACCCTGATCTGAAAAACTGAACACCTCCTCACCGGAGCCTTTGGGCTTGTTGCCCAGAGGCTCCGCGTCTTTTTCATCGAGGTTCAGTGGTTCATCGAGGGTCGTGGAAATAGCGGGGAGATCGATCGCATCCGTCACGCAGAAGTTGTGACATTTCTGCAGTGAGCGATGGAATGGTGCGGGATGGATAGTACTGAATGGACAGGCTGAACTAGCCGCTGGCCAGCACCGGGCGAATCTCGCCGCGGTCGACACCTCTCTGAAAGATTCCCGGGTAGTCATGCTGAATCCACTGGAGAAGATCGGTCGGCTGCTGTTCTTGTAACAGGAGACGGAATCGGTGAGGGCCGCGGTGCTTCGCGGGGCGGTGGCCAAAGGGGATCCAGCGTAGTTGCTGCCACGCCACATCGAGCGGCTCTCGCCGCACCAGGTGTCGGTACAATGCCGATCCAAAACCGGTCTTGTCCTTGCCTCGCTTGCAGTAGAGAAGAAGGGGTCGAGGGGCAGCGTCGAGTAGTTGGCTGAACTTGAGCAGCGGCTCTGGATGAGGAAGATCGGAGGAGCGCAGGTGGAGGTTGTGATATTCGATGCCGAGAGTTTTAAAATCGATGGTGCCTTTGGCTCCGTCGCAGCGGCCAGCGCGCCGAAGGTCGACAGCAGTTCGAATCTGTAAGCGGGCCAAGGTCCGGCAGAAAGATGCATCGGAGCTGGATCCTCGGGCGATACGCCATGCGTGGGGAGGGTCGAGTGGATGCAGGTTGGATTGCATCCAGTGACTCCAGATCCTTTTCAAGACGTCCGTCATCCGGGTTCCCTTCTGCCGATCGAGTCAGACTGGCAAGGTCGTGACCCTGTTCCTCGGGTATGATCTTGGCAATTCCATTGGCCTACGGAAAGAGGATCTGATGATCTCGCTGTTTTCCTCGCTGTTGCTGGGTGTCTTTCTCTCTGTCGGCCTGTCTGGACCAGCGGACGAGTTCGATTCAGCAGCGGTGACAACGATCCCCGATCTGAAGATTCAGGCGGTTCCCGATTCTCTGTCGCAGTTTCAGCAGCAATTCAGCCAGTACACCGCAGTTTTCGGGGTTCACGTTTTTGCCACCCGTGGGGTTGCCACTGAAAAGGTGAGACACGTGGCCGCCGTGCTGGCGGAGTACCTCGACAATGATGAGGACGGAGTGGCGGACGATCCCAAGGTCGTGGAGGCGATGGCTGGTCGACAGATGGGAATGGTGCTGTTCGCCAGCGAGCGAGAGATGGAGCGCCTCGACCGTTCAGGGATCGATCAACTGGGTTACCACCATCTCCAGGGTCAATTCGCCGAGGAGACCAAACCACCCGGCGAGTTCGATGCGACCATCGAAGAGGTGTTGCATCTGGTGACCACCGGATATGCCGAAGCATACCCGCGTATTTTTGGCCCCAGGCCAGGCACCGCGCTGGGCGACTGTCTCGATCGAGCGAGAGGAGGTCGATTCGGATCGGTGCCTCGGCGATACCCGGAGAAGGCCTGGTTTCACTACGATGATCGAAGCTGCGATTACCCCTGCATGGCGGTCGAATATCTCTACTGGGCGCTGACTTCGTTGCTGGAAGCACAATCAGACCCCGAGCGGGCTCGCCAGATCTCCCACGAATGGGAATTGACCAGTAGAGAGATGGTACGGGAACGGGATCCATGGATCACTGCATTGCTGGAGGATCCCCAATACCACTGGGCTACCCGGCTTCCCGATGGCCACTATGGTCCGGCACGGGGTAAGACAAAAAAACCACAACAGGACGAAGGTGAGTCACGCCGATGAGCCGTCCTGTAGCACTGGTGACCGGTGCCAGTTCTGGAATTGGTCTCAGCTTCGCTCAGCAACTGGCCCGAAAAGGATTCGATCTGGTGCTGGTGGCCAGGCGAGTCGATCGGCTCGAGAAGATCGCCGCCGAGCTGTCTCGTGAGCATTCCATCGACTGCCGGGTCGAAGGGCGGGACCTGTCCGACCCATCGGCGGTTTCAGATCTGGTCGCCGATCTCGAACGAGACTCGGTCGAGGTCGAGGTGCTGATCAACAACGCAGGATACGGGCTTTCAGGAGCCTATCTCTCCCAGCCCTGGCAGCAGCACGAACAGTTCATCCGGGTCCTTCTGACTGCAGTCTGTGAGTTGACCCACCGCTTGCTTCCAGCGATGAAACAACGAGGAAAAGGACGCATCATCCAGGTGTCCTCGGTGGCAGGTTTCTTGCCGGGAACTGCAGGCCACACCCTCTACGGCGCAGTCAAGGCTGCGTTGAACCTGTTCACTGAATGCCTCGCCCTCGAGTGCAAGGGCAGTGGAGTTCATGTCACTGCGCTATGCCCTGGTTTCACCTACACCGAGTTTCACGATGTGACCGGGACCCGGGAGAAGATGTCGAAGATGCCCGGCTACATGTGGCTACAGGCGGACCGGGTGACCCGAGAAGCTCTGGAAGCCTGTGACAAGGGGAAGCTCTACTGTGTACCCGGGGTGATCTACAAGAGCCTGCTCTTCATCCTGTGGCTGATTCCCGCCCCTCTGCGTCGCTGGCTGGTAGCGAGACAGGGTTCATCGTACCGCGACGCGTCCTCGGAGAATCAGGTGAATACAACCTGACTCTCCGAGCACCCTGATCTAGCGGAGTTTATTCAGCGGGTCGCTACTGCGAGCACTGCAGCAAAGTCGGGTTGATCCGCGACTTCTGTCACGTATTCGACATGCGTGAGTTGACCGGACGCGTCGATCACGAAAACAGCCCGGGCCAGGCATCCTTCGAGAGGACCACTGGCGATCTGAACCCCATAAGCTTCTCCGAATGCAGCAGAGCGATGGCAGCTGAGAGCCGTGACATTTTCAATGCTTTCCGATCCACACCAGCGTTTCTGGGCGAATGGAAGATCTGCACTCACCACCATCACCTCGACGGCATCGTTGCCTGCAACCTCTTCGTTGAAGCGCTTGGTCTCCTGCTGGCAGACAGGTGTATCGAGAGAAGGAACAGTCGCGATGATTCGAACCTTACTCTCGTAGGAGGAAAGGGAAACCTCATCCAGGCTGGTGTTGAGAAGGACGAAATCTGGCGCCATATCGCCCACGGCGAGCGGCAGACCGATCACATCGAATGGGTTGCCTTTGAGGGTGATGGCTGCAGTTCTGGTGTTGGACATGATTCTCCTGTGGATCGGTAATTGGGGGTAAGACTACCGACACTCTCCGGGTGTGGAGAGGATGAATCAAGCAGGAAGGGCGGAAGGAATGGCATATTTGGGATATTTCCCAGGGAATCCGCTCTGAAATGGTGACCGATGATCGTTGCTGAGTTCGTACAAGAAGAGATTTCTCTGGTGAGAAAGCCGGAGTGTCGTGGAATCGATCTATTTCCATAGATGTCAAATGTGAACAAAGTGTATCTGGTAGATATGGGTTGAGAGAGGGACTCTTTCATAGTCGAATATTGAGCGTGGAAGAGGTTCTTTAAATCAACATTCGTTGATATCAAATAGAAAGAAATCAGTCGAACGATGGCGTAGTTGTGGTGCGGAAATATCAAGATACTGCTTGCAAGATCGAAGCTAGGAGCAAAACAGTGAGCCACCGGATGACCTGATTCCAATATAGACAATTCAATCAGCCTCCAGTTTGCTTTGTGTGGAAATATAGATTCAGTCAGAGTTATGAGGTCGATCTTCTTCCGGGATCTCGAATACAGTCTCGGAGTTACTTCGTGCGGTCGTTGATACAACTCTCTGATTTTGATCCATCAAGGTGATAACAATCCCAGCAATGGGAACCCAGATTTGGCCTTCGCTCCGCTGGACCGACGACGTTGTGGTCGATGCATGAGTGATTGCTGAAGTACAATTCCAGGGAGACCTTTGATCGATGATCGGAGGTCTCCTGTTTCAATTACTCGCCCTGCTGGGAATCACCGGACCGGTTCAATGGTTGTATTCTGAGCTTGCGGAAGGCCACGGCATCTCCGTGTCCGAGAAACCCGATGTGCCCCGATGCTCTCTTCAAGCCGGGGTGCTCACGACCATCGATGGTCCCCCCCACGCTGACGGAATCCAGGTTGGCGTCGATGATGACCTGTCCATTGAGGATGATCTTCACCTGGCGACCATCACAGCGAACTTCTTGCTGGTTCCATTCTCCGACCGGTTTCTGGAATCCACGTCTGGCCGGAACCACTCCATAGATGCTGCCGTGATACTGATAGGGTTTCAGGTTGGCCCACTTGTCGGCAGAGTTGTCGAGAATCTGTGCTTCCATTCCGGCATAGGCAGCGTCTCCTGATGATGGTGTTCTCAACCCGAGTCCGTTGTTCGCTCCTGGCGAGAGTTTGAATTCGAACCTCAGGATGAAGTCGTCAAATTGATCCTCGGTATAGATGTTTCCACCGTTGCCTGCAGTGCATTGGATCTCTCCTGCGGAGAACTGATAGCCATCGGTGTGTCCGATCCAGCCCTTTGAGCTGGATCCATCGAAGAGTGACTTCCAGGAACCCAATTGCTGACGTAGTCGAGTGGCAATGACACGTCTCTTCTCGGGGACCCCGGATGTCAACAAGAGTGCATCGAGCAGGTTGCGGGCATAGATCTCATGGTGATTTGCATCGAGGCGCTGCGCCAGTTCGATGACCCGTTGAGAGTGAGCCCCCTTCTGATCGGGATCCGCGGCGAGGAGCAGATCGATGGCAGGTTTCATCGCTGCCGCGGCGCCGAGTGCCACCAGGGCATCGAGCGCTGCGAGCTGTACTCGCTCATCATCTTCTTCCTTCAGGGCTGTTTCGAGCACTCCAATCACCGCTGCAGAGCCGTTCCTGGATGACAAGGCCTGTGCAATGGCAGGCTTCCAGCGAGTGGGTGCATCGAGCATCAAGGAGACGAGAGCCTTTTGTGCCGTTTCCCCTGAGATCGACCCGAGCGAGCGAATCGTTTCATCGGACCAGGGATCATCGGACTGGATCGAGTGGGTCAAGGCATCGACGGCCACGGAGTTTCCTAGTGAACCGAGCATTCTGGCGAGAAATCTGGAGACGCCGTCAACAGCAGTGCCAGCGTATTGCTGGGTAAGGATGGCTCCGAGTTGGGCACTCTTTTGTTCCCTCCCGGGGGCAGCGGCGAGCATCACCAGTCCATGGATCGAAGACCGAGCTGCCACATCGGAGTTCAAGAGTTGTTGCCACTCTACTGCGGTACCGCGAGTCGCATTGCGATCGACGACCTGCGACAGGACCGCCAAGACCAGTTCTCCATCACTGGCGAGCGCCTGATCCAGAACATTTTCCTTGTCAGAGGAGTCGGTCCCGCTCAATCGGGCGAGTAATTGTTTCGCCGGATCCTTGTCGGAGACTGATTCCTGGTGGCCATTCACTGGCTGGAATGGAGTGACCATCGAGATCATCAGGATCAGGTATGAAATCCAACGCATTACATCTCCAGATCTAATTCCGAGTGGTTGCAGGGGGATCGAACCCATTCGCGCTTCCTCTGATTTCCGGTTCGAGCATCCTTCATGAGCCGAAACCAGCGTCAATATACCTCGACTTCTTGAATTCGGTACAGGGTGAGTGGGCGAATAAAGATGGAGAACTGGTGAAGTGATGGGATGACGGTACCCGGTTCCGTGCGGTCCATCTGATCGATCGAAATCCGGGATACCGGTGGTCCTGCTGGCGGATAGAGGTGGTCACCGGGAGGCTTCAGTCCAGACTCCATCGCAATATCCATCGGTTCCCTTGAGGGGTGGATGGTGAAGGCCGTCATCTAGGTGAGATGGTGAAAGTTCTTTGTGGGTCCATCATTTCAATGATTTGTTGGCTGCCGTGAAGCGCCGGATCGTCTCGTCGGCGATCACCGCAATCAAGATGATTCCACCGATGACGGCGAACTCTATCGAGTCAGGGATGCCGTCGATCAGCACGATCGCATTGCGAAGGACCTGAACCAGCGTGGCTCCGATCAGCACACCGATGATGGAGCCTTCTCCGCCACGCAATGAACAGCCCCCCAGTACTGCCGCTGCGATGGCGTACAACTCGTAGAAGTTGCCGAAGTTGGAAGGTTGTGCGGAGCCGGTGTCGAGTACAAATAGTAGCCCCCCGATGCCGGTCAATAGACCACACAGGGCGTAGGCTCCAACCTTGACCCGATCGACCGCGATGCCGCAGTGACGAGCGGCGGTTTCATTGCATCCGATCGCCTTTAGATGTCGCCCCCAGACGGTTCTGTTCAGAAGAAGCCAGCAGATCACTGCGATGACGATGAGAATCACCAGTGGAGAGGGTAGAGCAAATCCATCGATTCCTGGCAGGTGAATTCGGCCATTTCCGAGGGAGCGTAATGCGCTTCCTTCGGTGCCGAATCCGACCGTGTTGTCGGCCAAGATCCCTCGGGTGAGTCCTCGATAGATGAACAGGCCACAGAGAGTGACCAGGAACGGTTGCAACTTCAATCGTGTCACCAGCATGCCGTGGCACGTACCCAGCGCCGTGGCGAGGATCAGTAATGCTGGCACCACCAGCCAGGGAGTTACGCCGACCACGGTGATGAGCCATGGGGTGAGGCAGCCGACCAGGCAGATCAATGATCCGATGGAGAGGTCGATACCACCGGTGATGATGACCAGCGAAGCACCGATGCCGATGATGCCAAACAGGGCACTTCTTCGAAGCAGGTTCTCGATGTTGTAAGCACTGACGAAGGATGGGCTGAACAGTGCTGTCACCATCGCCACCGCCACCAGCACTCCCAGGATGCCGAGCAGTTTTCGCTCATCTCTCATCGTGGATCTCCTCCGGTGGCCAGGGCCATGATCTGTTCCTCGCTAGTGGTGCTGGTGGTGAGAGTACCGGTGATCCGTCCCTCGTGCAGTACCACAACGCGGTGGGAAAGAGCGAGTACCTCCTCCATCTCGCTCGAAGAGAAGAGAATCGCCACTCCATCTTTCGACAGTTGTATCAGTCGCTGGTGTAGTTCTTCACGCGCACCGACATCGACTCCTCGGGTCGGCTCATCGAGCAGCAGGACTCCCGGGTGGAGGGCGAGCCACTTGCCGATCACCACCTTCTGTTGGTTTCCACCGGATAGATCTGAAACGGCCAGATCAGTCGCAGCAGGGCGCACATCGAGGCTCTTCACCAGTTGCTTGGCGACCTGCTCGCCGGCACGGCGCTCGAGCCAGCCGAAGGTGCGACCATGGCGGTGAATGCCGGGCAGGACGGCGTTCTGTTCGACAGTCATCTGGAGAGCCAGTCCCTGAGAAGCGCGTTCCTCCGGGACCAGTGCCAGTCCCATCTCGACCGACCTTGCGGCATCGAAAGGAGGGACGGCAATTCCGTCGACCTCCACGACTCCGGTTCGATCGCGTAAACCGAACAGCGCCTCGAGCAGTTCACTTCGGCCGGCCCCGACCAGTCCCGCCAGGGCGACCCTCTCTCCAGCTTTCACCTCGAGATGAATGGGATCGGAGTGGGCTGAACTGGTCAGATCCTCGATCAGCAGTCGTACTTCCCCCGAGGTGGTTTCCTGTTCTTCGATCGGTTTCAGATCTCGACCGACCATCAGGCGTACCATCTCAGAACGTTTGATCTCATCTCCTGCGAGGGAGGCGACAGGATGACCATCACGCAGCACCATCACCCGATCCGCCACCTGCTCCACCTCGGCCAGTCGATGAGTGATCAGTACGATCGCGGCTCCGGCGGTCTTCATCGCATCGATCTGATCGAGCAGGATGCTGGTTTCTGCCGGAGAGAGAGTGGCGGTGGGTTCATCGAGGAACAACACACGAGCATCGCCATCGAGTGCTCGGGCGATGGCGAGCAGCTGTCGTTGCCCGTGACCGAGGTCCCGTACCGGAACATCGAGAGGTATTTTGAGGGACACTTTTTCGAGAGAGTTGCGCGCCTGGCGCAGGCATTCGTCCTCATCGATGAGGCCAAATCGTCCGATCGGTTCGGACCCGAGTAGCAGATTCTGTGACACTGACATCGCGTCACAGAGTTCGAGTTCTTGGGGAATGTGGGCAATCCCGTGAGAGCGAGCGTCTGCTGGACCATGCAACGCCACCGCTTGGCCGTCGATACGAACTTCGCCTTCATCGGCCTGGTGAACACCGCACAGGAGCTTGACCAGGGTACTCTTCCCTGCGCCATTTTCTCCGATGATGGCGGTGATCTCGCCGCTTCGTATCGACAGGGAAACGGCATCTACTGCACAGACACCGCCGAACCGCTTGGTCACCGAACAAGCTTCGATGAGGGGTCCACTAGATGTCACTTGCCCAGTTTCTTGCGCATATCCTTGCGGAACGATTCGACTTCGGCCTTGCGAATGGTTCTGGCGGGAACCTTGAAGATTCCGTTTTCTGGAATACCAGAGTGGTCGCCAGAGGTGAGCGCTTTCAGAAGTCGCATCGATGCGGCCCCGTACTCGTAAGGATTTTGCACGATGGTACCGTGAACGG
>Ga0209089_10002519_pt1 | contig 16199 bp, 9 predicted proteins | sample ArcticOcean_MG_C_FD_187431 | JGI IMG/M metagenome (GOLD analysis project Ga0209089, IMG submission 187431) | Marine microbial communities from western Arctic Ocean - ArcticOcean_MG_CB2_150 (SPAdes) (version 2) | ecosystem: Environmental > Aquatic > Marine > Oceanic | place: Arctic Ocean: Canada... | reverse complement strand
GCCACCATCCAGCGTCCCTGCCCGTCGTTGATCAGCGACGGGCGCCGGTCATCGCCGGCGTCGCTGTTGGCGTTGGTGTTGAGCAACGCCGGTGAGCTCCAGCTGTTGCCGTTGTCATTGGAGATCACAAAAAACAGGTCCCTGTCGTTTCCCGCCGAGCCGGCCAGCGAATACTCCGACGACCAGGCAATGATCCAGGTACCCTCCCCGTCGGTCTCGATGGTAACGTCGTCATCGAGGTCGACATCAGAAGCCGAATAGGCGGCCAGGGGCACGGGGGCGGTCCAGGACGAACCGTTGCTGAAAGAAGTGGCCACCAGGATGTCGCTGTCGCTGCCCACGCTGCCACCCAGCGTGTCGGCCGACGACCAGGCCGATACCCAGCGACCATTGCGATCGCCGACAATGAAAGGAAAGTCGTCATTCCCCGAGTCGGTCTCGGCGTTGGTGTTAAGAGCAATAGATTCACTGAAGGCCGGCGCCGCATGGACCTGGCTGACCGCCGACGCGGAAAACGCCAGCAGCAAGAACACACCGACTGCCAGGCTCCGACTCACATCAATCTCATCCCATAACACGGAGGTAGTTGTCAATGACGTTTAAGGCATAGACAACAATCTCTGCAACGCTCGAGGCGCGTTGTTCTCGCCGTGCGGATGTCACTGGCGGCTTTAGCGCCCATATTCGCACACTATTGTACGCCCCCGGAGCCCCTTGCCGACCCAGCCGCCCGGCTCAGCGGGGCCTGGCAAGCTCAGTCCGGCGTAAAAACATTGCCGCGCTCGCCGCCTGACTTCACGCTGCCGCTTCGTCCCACGCCCTCGTGTTCGACAAGTTCGGCCAGCAGCCCGGGGTCGCTGGCAACGCGAGAGAGAAAACGATCACCGTTGTCCAGCCTGCCCACCACGATGCCCGACTCGGGTGCACCATCGCGATCGAACTCGACCGTGTAGGTTTCTATGCTGCCGCTGCCCTCCGGTTGCTCCTGCAATGACGGGTGCTCCATTGCGTCGAGGCGCTGCTGCAACTCCCCCGCCTGTTCATCGCTATGTAACCGGGAGGCCCCGCCAGTATCACCCGCCGGCGCTGTAGCACCATAAATACCCAGCGAGTGCTTGGTCATGTACCAGCCCAGCCCGCTTACAAGGCCGAGGCTGTCGGGCTTGTCGCGCGCCCGTTGCATGAGGGTGGCTATTGCATGGGTGGTGTAGTTGTTGCCGGGCCCGCCGTGACAGGCCAGTCCACCGGTCACCGTGAGCGGGCGCGTATCGTCTTCGGCTATACCGAGTTCGTTACGGGCTATCTGCACCGCGCTGGGAAAACAGCTGTAGAGGTCGAAGCAATCAATATCGTCTATGCCCACACCCGCCATTGCCAGTGCCTGCTGTCCGGCCGCAGCCAACCCAGGCGAAGAACAGAAATCACGGCGCTCGCTCACGTACCACAGGTCGTTGGCATCACCGCAGCCGTGCAGAAACACCCAGCGCGACTCGTCGATGCCCAGTTCACGGGCCTTCCCCACCGAGGTCAGTATCAGCGACGCCGACTGGTCAACCATCAACACCGCGTTCATGTACTTGGTGTAGGGCCACGCGATGAGCCTGTTGGAAGCCGACCGTGTAGCTATCTCCTCGGCCGAGCGCCTATGCCCGAACCAGGCCAGGGGATTATCCGACGCCACCTGCGAAAACGGCGCGTACAGTTCGCCGAGGCGGCGCAGGTGCTCGCCCGGATCACGACCGGCACGGGCGCGCAGGGCGTTCTCGAACAACGGGTAGATCGTGGGCGGCAGCATGAGCCCGTGCGCGTTCTCGTGATCGCTGCTGCCCGGCCTCGGGTCGCCGATCATCTCAACCTCGCCGCCCGCGCCGCGCTCCCAGTCCAGGCGTCGCCCGTCAACGTTGGCCCGCTTGTAGCTGGCCAGTGCCTCGGCTCCGGTGATCAACACGGCCCCGATATCACCACGCTCTATCTCGCGACAGCTGCGGTTGACCAACCACTGCGGGGTATTGCCTCCTATGCTGCTGTACTGTCGGCGACGCGGGTCGATACCCAGTTGCCGCGACAGCAGGCCGGGCGCGTCTTTGTAGCGCCAGCCAATGACGCCCATCACGGCCAGCGTGTCGACCTCGCGCAGCAGGCGCTCCCCGGGACCCGCGTCTTGGCCAGCCATGCGCGCGGTCTCGGCCATAAGGTCAACCGGCGAACGGTCGCCGCGACCGTCGCGAAGGGTAAACTGTCCGCAACCTACAAGAACCGGGGTGTTGTCGTTCATGAGCCGAGCATTGAGCCTTGCGTATGCAACTGCTGCAACCCGACCGCGGCACAACGCACGGGTGTTCCATTGCCGGGCGCGTGCTAGGTTCTACGCTCCGCCTGCTTGCTGCACTTATGGGCCGGGCGGCCGATACAAGGTCATGTGCGGACGCTTCGTCATACACAGCCTGCCCCAGCGGCTGGCCGAAATGTTCGAGGTCGAGGATTTTCCGTCCTTCGGCCCTAGCTACAACCTCGCACCGTCACAGCTGGCGCCGGTGATCAGGGCCGGCGCGGACGACAGGCGCGAAGCACTGTTGCTCGGCTGGGGTCTCGTGCCCGGCTGGGCCGACGACCCGGCTATCGGCCAGCGCATGATCAACGCCCGCTCGGAAACAGCAGCCGTCAAGCCCTCGTTCCGGGAGGCCCTGCGCAGTCGGCGCTGTCTCGTGCCGGCCAACGGCTTCTACGAGTGGCTGCGGGTGGACGAGCAGCGACAGCCCTGTTACGTGCAGGCTTCCGACAACGAGCCCTTCGCGATGGCGGGCCTGTGGGAAACCTGGCGCGGCGACGAACAGGAGCTGCAGACCTTCACCGTCCTTACCACCAATGCGGGTGACGACCTGGTTGACCTGCACCACCGCGCGCCGGTGATACTAGCGGCGCAGAACTGGCAGCAATGGCTCGAGCGGCGGCCACTCACCGACGATCAGCTGCGCGAGCTCTGCGGCGCGTTGCCGCCAGGCTCGCTGCACTACCATCCCGTGTCACCGCGAGTGAACAAGCCAGCCAACGATGACCCCGGCTGTCTTGAAGCCGTGACGGCACCACTGCGACCGGCACAGGCGAGCCTGTTTGATGACGACTGATACAGCACCCCGCGACACTGCTCCCCGCCGTCCAACAAGCACTCGCAAGCTCAACCGGCGCCTGCTCGGACTGGCGGTGCCTAATTTCTTTGCCCTGATCACCGTACCACTGGCCGGGCTGGTCGACCTCGCGATGCTCGGCCACCTGGACGAGGTGTCGCACCTGGCCGGGGTCGGCCTGGCCTCGGTGTTGTTTAATTACGTCTACTGGTCACTGAGCTTCGTTGAGACCGGCACGCAGGGAGTCACTGCCCAGGCCCAGGGACGCAAGGACAAGCACGAGTTGTCGCTGGTACTGTACCGGGCCCTGGCGCTCGCCCTGTTGATGGGCCTCGCGGTGCTCGCCCTCTCGCCGGCGATACGAGCGCTTGGCTTCTCGGTGCTCGCGGGAAGTGAAGCGGCCGAGACCTCGGGCCGCGCGTATTTTGACGCCAGGATATGGGCCGCGCCCGCGGTGCTGGTCAACCTGGCCTTCGTCGGCTGGCTGCTGGGGCGCGGGCGCAGTCGGACAGTACTACTTGTGACGCTGGTGATGACCTCGGCCAACGTGGCGCTGGACTATTACTTTATTTACACCCTCGGCCTGGCTTCCCGGGGTGCCGGCATCGCCACGGCCATGGCCCAGTACCTCGGGCTGCTGCTATACCTGCTGCTACTCTTCAAGGCCGACCGCGGCTGGCTGACCAGCACCGCCGGCTTCGCCGACCGGGAGACCTTCAGGCGACTGTTCGCGCTCAACCGCGACATCATGATACGCACCCTCTGCCTGGTGTCGGTGTTCGCTTCGTTCATCAATATCAGCGCGGCGATAGGCACCGTAGCCCTGGCCGCGAACGCGATACTGATCAACCTTTTTTACCTGGTGGCCTACGCGGTAGACAGTTTCGCCTTGTCGCTGCACAGCCTCGCCGGCATCAGCAAGGGCCGCAATGATGAGCAGGCAACCGGTCGCCTGCTCTCGCTGGCGATGGCATGGGGTATGGTCATCGCGTTGCTGGCGGTAATACTGCTTTGGGCTGCACCGCAGACTATCTTTGCCCTCATGACCTCGCACAGCGACATCGTGGCCGCCATGATGGCGTACCGCGGCTGGCTCTACCCCACGATCTTGCTGGGGGCAGTGGCGTTCATCTACGACGGATTGTTTCTCGGCCTTACCGAGGGAGTGATACTGCGCAACGCTATGCTTGCCTCGACCTTACTCGTTTACACGCCACTCGCCCTGCTCGCTCAACAGCGCGCGTCGGTCAGCCTGCTGTGGGCGGCGATGGTGTTGTTCATGGGCGCGAGGGCGATAAGCCTGGGAAGCAAGCAGAAGGCAGCTATTGAACGCTGCCGCGCCCCGGTCACCGACTGAAGTGTCGCGGCCGGCGAGTGCTACTCGACCGACGGTGCGCAGTCGGCCTTGAGCTCGCCGTCGGCATCTACCGTGGCGCGAAACTCGGCATGAAACCTGTCGTCGAGCCTGATCATTGTGCCACCACCCTCTACCGGGCTGGGCTCTTCGACCAACGGTGCGCGCTCTGCCTGCCTGCTGTTTCCAGCACCAGCAGCATCGGCCTGGCCTGGAAGCGGCTCTTCGAGAAATTCGCCGGTCTCCGGGTCGAGGTAGACCTTCAGGCCAGCGTCAGCCGCAGGCGCCGCCGGCGTATCCTGCACCGCCTGTCCTTCCTGGGCCGTGGCGCAACCCACAACGCCAACCCCGGCGGTCAACAAGACCAAGGCTACCCCCAGGCAAAACTTCTGTATCGCTACTGTCTTCATATCTTCATACCCGGTGCCCTTTCCTGCAAATGCCAAGTACAGCAAACTCCAAGCCACCCCCGCTTGTCAAGCGACAGTGCTCTTTACCGCCAGGGCCGGCAGTCGGTAACCCGTTCATAGTTCACACTTCAAGTTGCGGCCCCTGGTCGTGCAGACCATCGCGGGGGCACTGGTGCAGCTACCGCTCAGCGATCCACCCACGACCACCGACAGCCACAATGAGGCTTCGCCCGTAGCAGCCTGGAGGTCCAGGTTCTTGCCCTTGGCCTTCAGCAATACGATCCCACGGCGAGTGTTCACCTTGAGCAGGGCCTTCAGTATGCCGTCGGCCAGCGTACCCGTGCGATCCTTGAACTTGAACTTGCTGCCCTGGTCGCGCACGTCCTCCCAGTCGCCCGCGGCTATGGAGGCAAAGTAAACCGGGTTGCCCAGGGAGTCGCTGAGAACCAGCTCCACTCCTCCAGATGTCGGTAGGCCAAGCATATCAGCCAACGCGGCCTGCGACTTGAGACTCAGCTTGTCTTCCCCCGCTCCGCGCAATCCGAGTTTCATGCTGGTCGACTCAAACAGTGCTCCCGCAGCGCCTACGCAAGCGCCCGAGCTGCACTGGTCGCTCTCGGTGCACAAGTCGCCGTCATCACAGCCCCCACCATCGGCCAGCGCCTCGGCGGCGCAGTTTCCGTTGGCCACGTCACAGCTGCCCAGCACGCAGTTGCCATCCAGCCCGCTGCAATCGGTGACCAAGCCCTCGCAGACACCGCTGCTGCAGAAATCGGGATCACTGCAGAGGTCACCGTCGTCGCAGGCTGTGCCGTTGGCCGATGCTGGGTCGCTGCACGCGCCCGTCAACGGGGCACAAGTGCCCGCGTCGTGGCACTGGTCGCTGGCCGTGCAGGTCACCGCCGCACAAAGATCTAACCCGCTGCACACCCCGCCGGTGCACACATCACTGGTGGTTGCCGGGTCGCCGTCGTCGCAGACCGTGGCGTTGGCCGACGCTGGGTCGTTGCAGACGCCCGTCGACGAAGCGCAAATGCCAACGTCGTGGCACTGGTCGCTGGCCGTGCAGGTCACCGCCGCACAGAGATCTACCCCGCTGCAAACCCCGCCGGTGCACACATCACTGGTGGTCGCCAGGTCGCCGTCGTCGCAGAGCGTACCGTTGCCAGCGATCGGATCGCTACACGCGCCCGTCCCCGGGTCACAGGTGCCGGCTACATGACACTGGTCGCTGGCCGTGCAGGTCACTGCCGCGCAAAGATCGGTGCCGCCGCAAACCCCGCCTACGCACTCGTCGCCCGTTGTAACGGGATCGCCGTCGTCGCAGGCTGTCCCGTTGGAACTGGCCGGATCGTTACACGCACCGGTCGTCGCGTCGCAGGTACCAGCGTCGTGGCACTGGTCGCTGGCCGTGCAGGTCACCGCCGCACAGAGATCTACCCCGCTGCAAACCCCGCCGGTGCACACATCACTGGTGGTCGCCGGGTCGCTGTCGTTGCAGAGCGTACCATTGCCAGCGATCGGGTCGCCGCACAGGCCCGTGTTCGGGTCGCAGGTGCCAACGGTGTGGCACTGGTCGCTGGCCGTGCAGCTCACCGCCGCACAAAGATCTAACCCGCTGCAAACCCCGCCCGTACACACGTCACTGGTGGTGGCCGGGTCACCGTCGTCACAGCCGCTGCCGTTGCTTGCCGCCGGATTACTGCAGACACCGGTACCCTGGTCACAGCTGCCAACGTCGTGGCACTGGTCGCTGGCCGTGCAGGTCACTGCCGCACAGAGATCTACCCCGCTGCAAACCCCGCCCGTGCACACGTCACTGGTGGTTGCCGGGTCGCCATCGTCGCAGACCGTTCCGTTGTCAGCAGCCGGATCGCTGCAAATGCCCGTTGCCTGGTTGCACACTCCGGAGTCGTGGCACTGGTCACTGGCCGTGCAGGTCACCGCCGCGCAAAGATCTACCCCGCTGCAAACCCCGCCGGTGCACACGTCACTGGTCGTCGCCACGTTGCCGTCATCGCACGAGGCACCCTCGTTGGCGGCCACGGCTTCGCAGGCGTTGCTGTTCTCGTTGCAGCTGCCGGTATTGCACTGGGTGCCCGCGCCCGAACAGTCCCTGCCGCCACCGCCGCCGCAGGCACCGGCCGTACAGGTCTCGCCCGTGGTGCAGAAGGCTCCATCGTCGCAGGCATTGCCCTCGTTGGCGACCACGGCTTCGCAGGCATTGCTGCTCTCGTTACAGCTGCCGGAATGGCACTGATCACCCGCGCCCGAACAGTCCCTGCCGCCACCGCCGCCGCAGGCACCGGCCGTACAGGTCTCGCCCGTGGTGCAGAAAGCTCCGTCGTCGCAGGCGTTACCTTCGTTGGCGACCACGGCTTCACAGGCGTTGCTGCTCTCGTTGCAGCTGCCGGAATGGCACTGGTCGCCCGCCCCCGAGCAGTCGGTCAAGCCGCCGCCACCGCAAACACCGGCCGTACAGGTCTCGCCGGTGGTGCAGAAAGCTCCGTCGTCACAAGAGCCCGGCTCAAAGGTACAGGTTGCCGAGCAGCAGTCTCCGGCGTCAGTGTTGCTGTCGTCGCACTGTTCGCCCACCTCGAGCAGGCCGTTACCGCATACCGAGGCAATCGTAATCGTATTATCCAGGGCAACAAACGCAAGACTGTTCCCATCAGCATCGCCAATGAGCGAGGGAACCAGGTCTACCGTGCTGCTGCTACCGGCAACGGCCCCGGCAAGTACCTCGAACTGGACATGGGCCACGCTCACCACTCCGGTTGGTGACGTAAGACTCGAGAACTGAAAACCACTCAGGGTCGCACTGCAAGCCCCCAGGTTCTGCACCGGCGCAGCTGTAAACTCGGTGGTATTACCTCCCGATACCGGGGGCACTATCGCCAACAACGCAGCGTCACAGTTTATATCTATCCCGTAGTTGCCCAGCGGCACGCTGGTCTCTATCAGTAGCTCACCCGTGATTATCTGTCCTGGCACCGGGTCGCCCGCTGGAAGTGAAATACTCACCACGGCTGGAGGCGGAGGAATCGTGCCACTGCATACGCCTGCCGAGCACTGGTCGCCGGTGGTGGCCGGATCCCCGTCGTCGCAGGCATTGCCCTCGTTGGCGACCACGGCTTCGCAGGCGTTGCTGCCCTCGTTACAGCTGCCCGTGTTGCACTGGTCGCCCGCGCCCGAGCAATCCCTGGCCCCGCCGCCGCCACAGGCACCGGCCGTGCAGGTCTCGCCCGAGTTACAGAACACGCCATCCTCGCAAACTGTACCGTTGGTGGCGTTCGGGGCACTGCAGACACCGTTACCCGGGTCGCAGGTGCCAACCGCGTGGCACTGGTCGCTGGCCGAACAGACAACCGGGTTGGTGCCCGTACAGGTACCGGCCTGGCAGCTATCTGTCTGGGTGCACGCGTCGCTGTCGTCGCAGCTGGTACCGTTGCCCACCGACGGGTCACTGCAAATTCCGGTGCCCGTGTCGCAGCTGCCAACCGTGTGGCACTGGTCGCTGGCCGTACAAGTCACCGGGTTCGAGCCCGTGCAGACGCCCGCCTGGCAGGTATCGGTCTGCGTGCACGCGTCGCCGTCGTTGCAGGCAGCTCCATCGCCAACCGCCGGGTCACTGCAGACACCCGTACCCGGGTCACATGTTCCAACGTCGTGGCACTGGTCACTGGCCGTGCAGGTCACCAGGTTTGAGCCGCTGCACACCGACGAAACGCATATGTCATGGAAGGTACACACGCTGCCGTCGTCACAGGCTACGCCCGTATCATAACGGATCGTGAAGTTGGCCAGGGTTCCCGGGTTTCCGTTCACGACCTGTATTCCGTCGGTTCCCGTCGCGTTCTCAATGCCGATGGTGTGCGTGCCACCATCTGGTGTGGCCGAAAGGTACCTAACCTCGATATGGTTGGCACTTTCGAAAAGTACGAGTTGAAAGCTGATCGGCGAGCCACCGCCGAAGTGCTGTATGTTGGTAAACTGCACGACGAAGCGCCGCTGCGGGGCAGCGCCCAGGGTTTCGTAGTGGATTGTTCCGCCCAGGGTAGGGTCCAGGTCTTCCCAGAAGGCCATGATCGCGGCATTCGGGGCAGCGGCGTTGGGGATAGAAGCGGCAGCAAAGGGGCAGGCGGTTGAGGTAAAGGAAAACAGGCCGTTCGAGCATACGTTCAGCGACGTGTAATCGCTGCCGTAAAAATTGAATGTAAACCCCAGCGCCGCGCCGGACGACGCGTCATCTGCCAAGGCAAGCGAGCTGCCGCTGGCGGCGATGTCGTCGTAGACAAAACTGCTGGGACCGCCCGGATCATTGGAGTCGTCGCAACGGTAGGTGCCGTCGTCACCACAACCGCCTGCCTGGGCACTGGCGTCGGTGTGACTGCACGCGCCTGCGCCGTCGCACACGTCGGCGGTGCACTCGATGGCATCTTCAGTACAGGGCGTGTTCGCGATGTCGAAGCAGTTATTGGCAACCTCGTTACAGGTGGCACTGCACTCGCCACCCCCGCTGCACGGGTCGCCGGCGTGGCTGCTGCACGCTCCCCCGCTGCAGGTATCGGCGCCGTTGCAGAACAACCCATCATCGCAGGCCGTACCGTCGGGCACCCCGCCTGAGCAACCGCTGAGCAGCTGCCAGCCGAGATCGGCCATGAGCTCCAGCGCCAGCCCAGGGTCAAGATCGGGACCGGTATGACTGGGCTCCATCAACTCGTCAGGAAAAGCGGCCGTACTCCAGTGAGACACCGACGAGCCGGACTCCTGCGGGCTGGGTGCGTAAATCTCGACGTGGCCACTGGCGTGCACGCCCGAGCTGAGTGAGCCGGACGCGGCCACCGACGCGGCCCCGGTCCAGTGCAGGTCGCCGGTATCGGTGCTTGCCGCCACCCTCTGCGCGTTAGTCATGGCCGGGTAGAGCGTGCCCGTGGAATGATTTTCGAGCAGGTTGCTGTACGCGTCGTCGACGCTGTTGAACTTGGCCCCCGTCGAAAGCGAGACCAGGCTCAGGAAACCCAGGCCGTGGCCGATCTCGTGCAGTGCCACGCTTGCCAGGTTGATGGTATTTGCCGGCTCGACTTCGTCCAGCCCCATGTACCAGGAAAGCGACTCCAGGCAGCCGGTGGTGCCCATCGCGCCATTGAACTGCATACCTATATCATTGTTCGAAGGGTCGAGATCACTGCCGGCAAGCGAGTTGGCCAATCCCTGCACGTACCAGGTCGACGGCAGTGGCGCGTTGAGAAAATCCTGATGAACGGTTTCCGGCCCCGCTGACCCCAGGGTCCCCGAAAAGGCAGTACAGCTGAGAGCGGCGAAGCTGGCGCCCACCTTTATCTCAACGCTGCTGTCTAGCAGGCCCGCCCATATCGAGGCGGCAAGTTCGAAAGTCTGCAGTGCCTGGGCACCCTTGGTGGTACCGGTGTTGCCGCCAACGGGAGTGGCGGGCGTCGTGTCGTTCAGGCCCACGCCGGCCGAGTCCAGGTTGATGATGGTTATGGTAGCCGCGCTCGCCGCCACCGGAAAAAACAGGGCCAGGCTCGAAGCCAGCAAAGCAGTGTAGAGTCGATACCGCACAAACATCACACCCAGGACACCCCGGTAGAATCGGGCCCCGGGGATTCCACAATAGAACACTGCTTAAAGCGTTGTTGTCAAGATATTTATGGGTGCCCGACACGATCAGGTGCAGCCCCGCGCGCCCAATTTGCCGGGTCTCCCCCCATCCGGGGGGGGTAGTCCAACTGCAAGGTCAGGCGGGTACCGCGCGTGAAAGAAACTCGACCACCGCCGAGCAGAACTCATCGTTGCGATCCCCGGCCACCATGTGCGAGGCCTTTTCCACGTCGACGTACTCGGCGTGGGGCACGACGTTGAGAAACTCACGCGCCCCTTCTTCGCTCACTATCTCGCTCATGCCGCCGCGAACCAGCAACGTCGGCACTTCGAGCGAAGCAGCTGCCTTCATCAAGCGGTCGTGAAAGTTTTCTCTTTCTTCCGGCGTGCCGCGCGAGGTGAGAAAACCGGGGTCCCAGTGCCAGCGCCAACGACCGTCCTCGCCCTGCCTGAGATTGCGGGCCAAGCCTTCACTGGACGGCGGACGGCGGCGATGCGGCTGGTACCTGGCTACTTCGTCGGCCGCCTCTTCGAGGCTGGCAAAGCCATCAGGGCGAGCCTTCATGAAGGCAACAATACGCTCGACCCCCTCGCTGTCCATGCGCGGGGTGATGTCTACGAGCACCACCGCCGACGCCTGCCCCGGTGCCAACTCCCCCTCGCAGATCAACGCAGCCAGGCCACCGAGCGACGCCCCCACCATGGCCACGGCTCCACCCATCTGCCCAGCCACGCAGCGAAGATCCTCTGCGAAAACCTGGAAGGTGTAGTCGCCCCTCTCACACCAGCCACTGTCACCGTGCCCGCGCAGATCAAGGGCAAGCGCGTAGTAGCCCGCGTCGGCGAGCACCCGAGCGGTGTTCTTCCAGGCGTGCCTGGTTTGTCCACCACCGTGCAGGAGCAACACCGGGGGTGCAGCACTGTCCCCGTGGGCATCACCCACGAGCTCAAGCCCGTCGCCCATGACAAAACGCACGGCCCCGGGAGTTTTTTCTGCATCTGCTCTGCTGAGACGGGAACTCATCGTAATCGGACCGCGCCCTACTGACAGCCCGTGAAGCGACCCGGGCGCGGACCGCCATAGCTATTGGGCCAACCCGACTGCGTCAAGCCAGGGCCGGAACGGGAGTGGGACAAGAAGTCTACTTCGCAGCAACCCTCGATCAGCCTGTCTTCGCTGTACCGTGAGCTCGAAGACCTGGCCCTGCCGCTGGGTTTCGTTCAGTCAACCGGCAGCGCCGCGCGCAGCACGCGCAGGGTATTGCCGCCCATGACGGCGGCAATATCGTCGTCGGACAATCCCTCGTCGAGTAGTTCATCGACCAGTGAAACCAGTCCCGTGGTATCAAAGGGGGTCTTGACCGCTCCGTCAAAGTCAGAGCCGAGACCCACGTGGCGCACACCGGCCACCTTGATCGCGTGCACTATAGCACGCGCGATGTCGGCGGGGCCGTCACCGCAGACGGCTGTTTCCCAGTAACCTATGCCGACCACCCCGCCCGTGGCCGCTATGCCGCGCAGGTGTTTGTCCGACAGGTTACGGGTGTTGTCGCAGGTGCCCTTCACGCCCCCGTGAGACACGACGACCGGACGGACGGCGAGGGCCAGCACCTCGTCTACGGTGGCAGGCGACGAATGAGCGAGGTCCACTATCATGCCCAGCTCCTGCATGCGCGCGATGACCTGCCTGCCCAGCTCGGTGAGACCGCCCTTGGCCAGCCCATGCGCCGAGCCGGCTACCGTGTTGTCAAAAAAATGAGTGGGGGCCATCATGCGGAACCCCGCGTCGAACAAGCGATCGACATTTGCCAGCTCAGCGTCCAGGGCGTGGGCCCCCTCTATGCCCAGGAAAGCGGCCACCCCCTTCTCGCCCCGCCCGCGCCGGGAAAGATAACCGTCGAGGTCGGCCGAAGTTCTCAGCACCACCAGTTGCCCGTCCGAGCCGGCCTCGAGCTCGTTGAGCCTCCGCGCCTGTAGCAGCGCGCGCTCGGCCAGGCTGGTCCAGGTGGCCGGTGGCCAGCGCTGCGCGAACGCCAACCACAATACGATGTCACTGTCTGCCGGGTTGCTTTCGATATTGATGCCCATGGGCACCTTGGTTACGACCGTGAACGCCTGCAGGGCCACCCCGCCCTCCAGCAGTCGCGGCAGGTCAACGTGCCCGCGCTCCCCGCGCTTCGAAAGGTCGCGCCCCCACAGCAACGAGTCAGCGTGCAGGTCGGCCACGAACAGCGAGTCATAGAGCTCGCGAGCCCTGTCGGACGGAACGCGCGGCATTCCGCCGCTCACCTTGTTCATGCTGCGGTCTACCGCGGGACCCAGCACGAAGAAAAACAACAGCGCCGAGCCCAGCAGCACCGTCGCGCCCAGGGCGAGGATCTTTCTCAGACTACGCGACACGCGCTAAGCCGAGGGTTCTTCGTTTTCGAACACCGGTATGACCAGCTTACCGAACCGGGTCCGCAAGCGGTTGTTGACGAGGGTCTTGAGTTCAGGGCTGCAGGTGTACTCATTCTCTATCTTGTCGTGCAGGTAGACAGAGCTCGAGTCGCCCCATCAACCAATCCGCAGGCTGCCCCCCTGAGCAAGACGAGTCAACAACAAGACGAATCAACAGAACGCGTTCTGCGTTGTTCATAACCCGCCCAGGTACCCACCCCCCTTGACACACACCCGCACGGGTCACTACAGTAGCGGCGATAACCCGAGGCCACACCTGGTTTCATAATGTTAGAATTTTCCCCACGCGCGCGAGGGTTGACGTCGGCCCTGATTGCGACACTGCTGCTGTTTGCGGCCTCGCCCACCGCCCAGGCGGCGGTCATCATCCACGAACGGACCCTGGTCGATACAAGCCGCCCCACGCCCCCGAACGGGGTTTTTCCGGGATCAGCGGACCGCAGCATGATTACGAGGATCTGGAACCCGACGGCGACAGACTGCCCGGCACTGCTCCCTTGTCCCCCCTGGCCGCTGGTACTGATGGCGCACGGCTTTGGGGGCAGCCCTGAAAACTTTGACGGCCTGGCGACCGACCTCGCCGAGGCCGGCTACGTCGTGGCCGCGCCTGCCTTCCCGCTGACCAACGCGCTGGCACCCGGAGGTTCCACGACCGGGCTGGGCGACGCGGCTGAACAGCCGGCAGACCTGGCTTTCGTGTACTCCCGGTTGCTCGCCGCGTCGGCCGATGTCGCCGACCAGCTGGCCGGCATGGTCGATGGCGGTGCCGTGGTGTCGTTGGGCCATTCGCTGGGCGGGGCGACGGCGCGAGATCTTGCCCACTCCGATTGCTGTCCATCCGTCGATGTTGCGGCCAACGTCATGGTGGCCGCCGCGCCCTTCGTAAGCAGCGGAACCCTGCAACCGGCAGGGCCCCCCACGCTGCTGCTGCACGGAACCGGCGACCAGGTAATACCGTGGTCGCTATCAGCCTCGGGTATGTCGGCGCTGCCGGTGCCCCGCACATTGGTCCTTCTCCCGGGCACGGATCATGGCAGCATGGTAAGCGGCGACCAGGAGCCGCCTCCCGCCGCGCGAGCCACGGCGACCGCGGCCATCCTCGACTTTCTCGACGCGACGCTGGGGGGTGACGGCGAGACGTGGGTATCCCGTCGCGAGCAACTGGCGACAGACGGCAACACTGTGGTACACGAGCAGTGCGTGGCAACCGACGGCAACTGCGCCGACAGCTGCGCGCTGGTAGAGTGGTCCGACCCCCCCCTGCAACCGCTTCCCGACCAGGCGCCGGCCGGCGCGACGCTCAAGTTGCTGCAGCTGGATAAGCTCGCTGGTCACGCGAGCTTGAAGGCCTCTGGACGTTTCAACCCGGCGAGTACAGCGGCTGCGGCCGATCCGTCTGCCGATGGTGCCCAGGTCAGGCTATCGGTGAACGGAGACGTATTCTTCGACATTGTCGTTCCGGCCGACCAGGAAGACTGCAAGAACCGCGAAGGCTGGAACGTAAAGGCCCATGCAGACGGCACCCTCACCTATTCCTGGAAAAACCGATCGGGTGCCCTGCCGCCCCTCTGCGTCGCGGGCTCAGCCAAAGGCATGCAAAAGCTCAGGCTGGTAGACAAGACCGTCAAGGGCAAGGGATGGAAGTACTCCCTGAAAAGCAGGCTCTCCCCGCTGGCCGACAGCCTGGCCGAGCCGTTTACGTCACTCCACCTCGACCTGGTCCTGCAGGCCCAGGCCGACCTGGGAGTGCCCGGCCAGCAGGCAACGTCGGGAGCCTGCGCCGCGCTCAGGATCTCGGGGAACCCGGTATCGTCCGACTCTCCCCGCCCGTTCTGCAAGCGCGTAACGCGGCAGGGAGAACTCGTTAAGCTCGTCTGCAGGGGCAGCTGATCGATCAGGCCGTTCCGCGCGCCCACGCACAGGCCGGGTCGAGTACGCGCTTGAGCGTATCGGCCACCGGCACAAAACCGTGACCTGTCCAGAACGGCGCACCCATTGAGTTGGCCGACGCAAAGTGCAGGGCGCACCAACGCACGCCCCTGCCATGTGCCCAGGCCATGGCCTGGGCCAGCAGTGCCGAACCCGTGCCCTCGCCTCTCTGCCCGGCTGCCGAAACGCCTTCCCACAAGTAGAGCATGCTCGAAGTGTCTAGCATGCGGCTGACGAAGAAGGGGGGAATGAGTACGACCGCGCCCTTGGCGCTGTTGGTGTCTCCGGCGAGAAACAGCGCAGCGTCGTCTCCCGCCAGCAGTTCGTTGCGCAGCCGCGAGTAGTCAGCATCGGGCTCACCGTTGTACGGCCAGAACATCGGGGGCCCCGCCTGCCAGTTACACAGCTCCCTGTGCATCTGGTCGGCAACAGCCGCGGCCTGCTCGTCAAACGGATCGACCAGGCGCGTGGCGACACTGTTGTTGGTCTCCACCGGCAGCCGGGTCTCGCGCAACACGCAGACGCTCTTTCCTCCAAAGCCCATGGCCACCCAGGCATCCGTGACCGCCCGGTCGCCGACTGCGAGATCGAGGGTGTGAGTCATAAACCCGTCTTCGAGCCAGCGGCCCGATAGATGTCCGTACATGGCCGCCACCCCGGCAAAGGGCTCTATGTCTTCGGCCAGGGCAAAGCCGTGCAGGGGCACCTGCACCGAGCGGTATTCCTGGTAAAGCGACTCCAGTTTCTCAGGCGCGTGAAGTTGTCGCTCGCCCGCGAGCAGGCCAACCACCCGTCCGCCCTGCACGAGTACCGCGGTATCGCAGCGCCGGTTTCCCGCCAGCCCGGCCACCAGCTCCAGGCAAACCAGTCGCAGCTCTTCGCCCTCGAGCGCGGCCGGTGTCGATGGGCCGAGACGCAGGCGCTGCTCGTACAGCAAAGCGGCGACCTCGTCGAGCTTGACATCGGCCAGCTTACAAATTTCCTGATTACCCACGTTATTCTCCGTCGCCACCAAGCGAGGCCGAGAGCATCCCATACAAGCGCGGGCGTCGCGATCCCAGCAGGTCAAAAAACTCTCGATACTCGCGCGCCTGTTCGAGGTTGATTTCCGCCACCGACACTTCGTTGTCACCCTCCGCGACGCCCGCGATAATTTCCCCGCTCACGGAGGTCACGAACGATCCGCCGTAGAACTCCAGCTCCCCCTCGCGACCGCAACGATTGGCCGCTGCCACGGGCACACTGTTGGCCGCCGCGTGCCCCTGCATCACCCGCTGCCACGCCCCGCGGCTGTCTATT
>Ga0209089_10002511_pt1 | contig 16214 bp, 14 predicted proteins | sample ArcticOcean_MG_C_FD_187431 | JGI IMG/M metagenome (GOLD analysis project Ga0209089, IMG submission 187431) | Marine microbial communities from western Arctic Ocean - ArcticOcean_MG_CB2_150 (SPAdes) (version 2) | ecosystem: Environmental > Aquatic > Marine > Oceanic | place: Arctic Ocean: Canada... | reverse complement strand
TATCATGCTCAATTAACACAATTGTTGTTCCAAACTGTTCATTTACATCCAAGACAAAGCGACACATATCTTCTTTTTCTTCTACATTCATACCTGCCATCGGCTCATCTAAAAGAAGCAATTCTGGCTCTAAAGCTAATGCTCTTCCTAACTCTACTCTTTTTTGTAAACCATAAGGTAGACGAGATACAGGTGTTTTTCGAATGGCTTGAATTTCTAAATAATCAATTATTTCTTCTGCTTTTTTTCTGTGTTCTTCTTCTTGTCTTCTACCCATACCCATATAAAACATTTCAAGAAATAAATTACGTTTCATTAGAATGTTGCGACCAGTCAAAATGTTTTCTAAAGCTGACATCCCTCTAAAAAGAGCTATATTTTGAAAAGTTCTAGCTATTCCCATTCTAGCAATATCGTGCGGCGCAATCTTTTTTCTTAATTTACCTTTCCATTCTACTGTTCCTTCCTGCGGAACATAAATACCAGAAATAACATTAAGCATTGAAGATTTTCCTGCCCCATTAGGACCAATTATAGCAAGAATTTCTCCTTTATTTATTTGTAAATTTACATTTAATAAAGCCTTAAGCCCTCCAAAGGACAGACTTATATCTTTAATATTCATTAACATATCAGATTTAGTAGCAGTATTTTTATCATTTATGCTCATGCCACTTTATCCTTTAAATCATAAACATTCATATCTTGAATTTTTAAATCGGCACTAATTGATCCTTTTTTCCCATCTTCAAAAGTAACTTCAGTTTCTATAAAACAATGATCTTTATTATTATAAAAAGCATTTACTAGCTCACCATACCTATCAGATATCAGAGATCTTCTAACTTTATTAGTTCTTGTTAGCTCTCCATCATCAGCATCTAATTCTTTATGAAGAATTAAAAAACGTTTTATTTGAGAATCATATAATTCAGGGTCTTGAGATAGATCTTTATTTACCTTATCTATTTCTTTTGAAATCAAATCATATATAGCTGGCTGACCAGCTAAATCAATATAGCCCGAATAAGCAACATTATTTCTTTCTGCCCAGCTCGCTACCGCTTCTAAATCTATATTCACAAAACAAGTTACATAATCTTTATTATCTCCAAAAGCTACCGCTTCTTTAATAATACCACAAAACTTTAATTTATTTTCTATATATTTAGGGGCAAACATTTTTCCTGAATTTAATTTACCAACATCTTTTGCTCTATCTATAATTTTTAAATGACCATTATTATCTATAACTCCTGCATCTCCAGTCTTGACCCAACCTTCTTTATCTATTGTCTCTTTAGTTGCTTCTTCATTTTTATAATAACCTTTAAAAACACCAGGACCTTTATAGAAGACTTCTCCATTAGAAATTTTAATATCAACACCAGGAAAGGCTGGCCCAACAGTATTAGGGTCAACATCTCCATCTCTATGAAGTGAAACAAAAACAGTTGCTTCAGTTTGCCCATATAAAACTTTTAGATTAATTCCTAAAGATCTATAAAACAGAAAAGTATCAGGCCCCATCGCCTCACCGGCTGTATAAGCCATTCTCACTCGTGTAAGACCTAAATTATTTTTTAAAGGGCCATAAATGAAAAAATAGCCAAGTCCATAAAGTATTCTAGCTGTAATAGGGACACGCTTTTTATCTAAAATAAGATTGCCCCATTTTTTAGCAATACGCATAAAAAAATTAAACACCCAAAGCTTAACTTGGGAAGCATCCTGCATTCTCACCATTAACTGCGTTAGCATAGCTTCCCATACCCTGGGAGGAGCAAAATAATAAGTAGGGCCAATTTCCCTCATATCTATGGTTAAGGTCTCTCTACTTTCTGGACAATTTATACAAAACCCTGCGATATATGACTGTGCAACACAAAATATATTATCCCCTACCCAAGCCATCGGCAGATAAGCTACTACCTCATCATCAGGGCTAGTATTTTCAATTTCACAGGCAACGCTTGATAACGAAATTATATTGTTATAGGACAACAACACTCCCTTTGGTCTTCCAGTTGTCCCAGAAGTATAAAGCATTATTGAAATATCATCTTTAGATGTTTTATTTATTTCTTCATCAAGATCAAGACTTATTGCCTGCTCATTATTAAGTAGCACGTCTAATGAAAAAATTTCTTTTTCATTATATTGCTCTAGACCTCTAGGATCAGCATAAAAAATATTTTTTAATATTGGCAGACGATCTTTTATTTCTAAGAGTTTGTCTACCTGCTCTTGATTTTCTACTACAGCAATTTTTACCTCTGCATGGTCTAATATATATTGGATTTCATCAGCTACAGAATCTTGGTAGCAAGGTACTGGTACAGCCCCTAATATTTGCGCAGCCGCAATAGATATGTACAAATTTGGTCTGTTATCTCCAATTATAGCTAGTTTATCACCTCTTTTTAATCCACTACTATGAAAACCCTTAGCCAATACTAAAGCTTTATTATAAAAATCACCCCAAGTAATTACTTGCCAAACCCCATATTCTTTTTCTCGAATACTTGGCTTGCCTTTGAAAGTAAGAGCATTATCCCTGAGAATCTTAGGAAAAGTATCTAAATTATCAAAATCTCTAGCCATCTTGAATTCTTCTCTATAAAAGTATGTATAATTAATTTGTTTTCTCATATATTTGATACTTATTAATGCAAAAAAATGCAAATTTTAATAATAATATTATTATATTTCTTTATTAGTTTATAAATATGGAAAAAATGATGCTTAAATACAAGATGAGACTAATCCTCCCATATAAGTTATTATATCTTTTTTTTCTTATGTTTATAAACTTTTATTTGACTAATAATGTTTCCGCAAACCCCACTCAAATTATTAAAAATGTTATATGTAAAGAAAGTAGTATTATTAAAAACTACTTAGAAAACAACCAAAATGAAAAACTAGCTTGGATAGGGGTTGCACAAAATGGATCAACAATAACTGAACTTTATATTTCTAAAACTACAAATACTTGGACAATATTAGAGACTGATACACAAGGGATATCTTGCGCAACTATAGGCGGGAAAGATTCAAAACTCATAGACTAAATAAATATAGGAAGATTTTTAAAAATGTTACAACAAACAAAGAAAGAAATTCAAAATCTAGTAAAAAATGATGCGAACTATACTGCATTAACTCCTATATCTTTTTTATTAAGAACCGCAAATATATGGCCTGAAAGAACTGCCTGGGTTCATGGCTCTAAAAGAAATACATATAAAGAACTATTATTACGGTGCATAAAAATTTCTGATGGACTTAAATTAAAAGGAATAAATAAAGGGGATACAATTGCGGCTATTCTCCCTAATGTTCCTGCGATGATAGAATGTCATTTTTCTATAATGATGGCAGGAGGGATTCTAAATACAATAAATACTCGCTTAGATTCAGATGCAATAGCGTTAATTCTTATTCACGGGAATGCAAAAATGGTTTTTGTCGACCCAGAGTTTAATGATGTCTTATCGAAAGCACTTGATAAAATTCCAGAAAATAAAAAGCCTATAATTGTTAGCTGTGCTGATGACGAATTTATAAAAAACAACAAATTTAGAAATGAGATTACAAATAATGATTTAGCAAAAATAGGTAATGCAGAATCTTCAATCACTTGGCCTGAAGATGAATGGGAAAGTTGTAGTTTAAATTATACTTCTGGGACGACTGGAGATCCAAAAGGAGTAGTCTATCATCATAGAGGAGCATGGCTTACATCAATAAGCAATCAAATGGTATGGTCTATGGGCAAACACCCTGTATATTTATGGACGCTTCCAATGTTTCATTGTAATGGGTGGTGCTTTCCATGGACGGTTACAGCTCTAGCAGGAACTCATATTTGTCTTAGAAAAATAGATGCTAAAAGCATTTATGAATCAATTGATAAAAACAAAGTCACTCACTTGTGTGGTGCTCCAATAATTTTGTCTATGTTAATTAATGCAAAACCAAAGGAAATTATAAAACTCAAAGATAAAGTTAATATAATGACAGCTGCAGCAGCACCTCCGCCAGCTATTCTATCAGGAATAGAAAAAAAAGGCTTTGCAGTCACTCATGTTTATGGTCTTACAGAAGTCTACGGGCCCGCAGTAATATGCGAGTGGAAGGAAGAGTGGAATAATTTATCATCAGAGCCAAAATCAGAAAAAAAAGCAAGACAAGGCGTTCAGTACCCTACACTAGAAGGGCTTTCAATTCGAGACCCCAAAAGCATGAAGGCTGTTCCTAAAGATGGAAAAACTCTAGGTGAAGTAATGATGAGAGGTAATATGGTTATGAAGGGGTATCATAATAATAAAAAAGCAACGAAAGAATCTTTTTCTAATGGCTGGTTTCATACTGGCGATTTAGGGATCATGCACAAAGATGGTTATATAGAGTTAAAAGACCGTTCAAAAGATATCATAATTTCTGGAGGGGAAAATATTTCTTCAATTGAAATTGAAGAAGTCTTATATAAAAATACGAAAGTTTTAGCTGCTGCAGTAGTTGCTAAACCAAGTGATAAGTGGGGAGAAACTCCATGTGCCTTTGTTGAACTAAAAGATAGTGAGAAGGCAACAGAGAAAGAAATAATTGAATTTTGTAAATTAAATTTAGCTAATTTTAAATGTCCAAAAAACATTATTTTTCAAATTATTCCTAAAACTTCAACAGGGAAAATTCAAAAATTTCAATTAAGAAAAATTGCAAAAGAAATTTAGGCACCATGACAAGGTATAAAGTAACAATAGAGTATGATGGTAAAAATTTTTGTGGTTGGCAAAATCAAAAAAATTTATTAACAGTTCAAGGGACAATTGAAAAAAGTCTGTACAAGTTCTGTGGAAAAAAAATTTCTATATTCGGCGCAGGAAGGACAGATACTGGGGTACATGCTTCAGGGCAAGTAGCACACTTCGACCTAAATGAAGATTCATTGGAGGACCAAAATGGTAAGCTCGGAAAATTAACAATGGGTTTAAATTTTTATTTATCACGAATATGTAAAAATGAAATTTCTATAATTGAAACGAATAAAGTAGAAGAAAAATTTCATGCCCGTTTTTCAGCTAAAGGAAGAAAATATAAATATACTATTTTAAACAAAAGAACCGCTTCTCCATTATTAAAAGATAAAACTTGGAGAGTACCTCTAACTTTAAATCTTCAATTAATGCAAAAAGCCTCTACTTTACTTATTGGAAAGCATGACTTCTCTGCCTTTAGATCCATTGAATGCCAAGCTAAATCACCAATAAAAACAATAGACAGTATTCATATAATCAAAAACAAAGAGTTAATAGAAATATACGTGGAAGCGAAGTCTTTTTTAATGAATCAAGTCAGAATTATAACAGGAACATTAGTTGAAATTGGTTTAAATAAAAAAACAGAGAAAGATATTTTAATGGCACTTAAATCTCATACAAGAAATTATGCGGGCGTCACTGCTCCTCCTCACGCATTAGTTTTAGAGCAAGTTATTTATTAGAAATAATTTTTAGGCGGTTTTTTTAAAGGTGTATATTCCAGAGGCTACTATTAATAAGGCCCCTAAAAAAGTTTGCAAGCTTGGAATAGAGAAAAAGAAAAAATATCCAAATAAAGTTGCCCAGATTATATGAGTATAGCTTATCGGGGCCAAAGTAATAGCTTTAGCTTTAGCATAAGCTCCTAATATTAAAAATTGTCCTATTGCGCCAAATAAGCCAACAATTATTAAAAAGCTCCATTCAGAAGAGTTGGGTGCTTTCCAAGCTTGCATTCCTGAGGCAGGGTCATAATTTATTAAAACTAAAAATGTAGTACCCAATAATCCTGCGGCTCCAGAAAACAACAAACTAGTTATAGCTGGTTCAACAGGCGCTAAAATTCTAGTCCCAATTTGATATAAAGAATAAAATAAGGCCCCAGCAATCCCATATAGTATTCCTGACAACCAATACATATCTATTTTTGTTGAACCTATAATATTATTAGGGTTAATAACTATAATCATACCTATAAAGCCTACTATTACAGCGAGCCAGGTAGAATAATTAACTTTTTCTTTTAATATTAAAGGCGATAGCATCGTAGTTATTAATGGAGAAAAAAATAATATAATTGTAGCCTCTGCAAGAGAAAGCCTAGACAGTGATGTAAAAAAACAATATGTCATAAGCAACAGCGCTATTGAGCGTAATATTTGTACTTTGACTAACTTAGGAAATTTAATACCAGATTTATAGCCAATTAGTTCTAAAAATATTACTATAATAAAAATTATGGCAAAATGAAAAGTGTATCTAGCCCAAACTATCTGAGAAACTGAAAAAGTATCTGATAAATATTTAGCCAATGCCTCCATAGTTGCAAAGGATAATAATGTAATAACATAAATCAATATGCCTGATTTTTCATTATCAATATGCACTAAAGTTTACAAACTGTATCATTAATACTGATTTTCCTGATATTTTTTAATAATGTTATAATAAATTTGGGTTAAGGACTCTAAATCATTGAGTGATATTGATTCATCTATTTGATGCATATTTTTTCCTACCAGACCAAATTCTACAACATTGCAAATATCTTTAATAAACCTGGCATCAGAAGTTCCACCACTTGTAGAAAGTTCTGGTTCTATTCCTGTATTTTCTTTTATAGTGCTGGCCACTATTTCTATAAAATTATCCGGTTCAGTTATAAAAGGGCTTCCACTTAGTTCAGTATTTAATTCCCATGAAAAACTATCCTTATCATAAGATATAGACTTAATTGTGTTTTTAATTTTTTCTACTAAACTTTCTTCAGATTGAAGAGTATTAAAACGTATATTAAATTTTGCTTCTATTTTTGAAGGAATTACATTTGAAACTAAATTACCAGTGTCAATAGAAATAAATTCCATATTTGAAGATTGAAAATGCTTATTTCCATCATCTAATTTTAAACTAGATAGTACGGAAACAAAATTCGACATTATAGGCAAAGGATTTGATGCTTTTTTAGGGTAAGCTACATGACCTTCTTTTCCATTTATAATTAAAGTGCCGTGCAGGCTACCTCTTCTTCCAATTTTAATCATTTCTCCTAATTTGTTAGGATTGGTAGGTTCACCTACAATACAATGATCTATCGTTTCTCCGATTGCTTTAATCTTAGGAAGCATAGATTTAGTTCCATGTTTTGCAGGACCTTCTTCGTCGCCAGTGAGCAAAAAACTAATACTGAAAGTTTTATTATAATCATTAAGATGCCTTGCAAAAGCTGCAATAAAAGCAGCAATTGAACCTTTCATATCTGAAGCCCCTCTTCCAATTAACAAACCGTCATGAACCTTGGCTGCATAAGGGGGAAATTGCCAATTTTCTTTATCTCCTGCTGGCACCACATCTGTATGTCCTGCAAAACATAAATTTTTTCCATTACCCGTCTTGGCGTAAAGGTTATTTACTAAAGCCTCCTTGCCTATTCCATTAATATCACCCGAAGGCATTCTAAAGCACTCAAAACCTAATACTTCTAAAATTTGTTCTATAAAAAACAGTGCCCCTTCATCTTTTGGGGTCTCAGAAGGAAACTTAATTAATTCTTTAGCTATATACAAAGGGTCTGTAAGCTGATTTTTTTTAATATTAAAATTCAAAAATTTAAACTTTCATTATTTTTATAAAATTTATATTTCAAATAATTACTTATTGGAACATGTTAAATTATAAGACTATAGTCAATTAAGAAATATTTTAATTAATAGGAATATATTATGGCATATTGGTTATTTAAATCAGAACCTGGAACATGGTCATGGGAAGATCAAGTGAATAAAGGGGAAATAGGAGAAGGATGGGATGGAGTAAGAAATTATCAAGCCAATAATAATATGAAGAAAATGAAAGTGGGAGATTTAGGTTTTTTCTATCATTCAGTTAAAGAAAAACAGATTGTAGGTATAGTAAAAATAATAGGGGAACACAGGCCTGACCCAACTGACAAAAAAAATATATTTGGAATGGTCATAATAGAAGCCGTTCAAGAAGTTAAAAAATTTGTAACTTTAGCAGAAATAAAGTCCAATGAAAACTTGGCAGATTTAGCCCTTATAAAGCAAGCAAGACTCTCAGTAGTTCCTGTCTCTAAAGAGCACTGGAAAGAGATTTGCAAAATGGCTAAGACCGCAAGTTATTTTTAAAAAATGCATAATATTTATGAAGCTACAGGTATTATGAAAAATACTAAACTATGTAAAGTAGAAGATTTAAAAGAAGAAAAAGCTTTGGTTATAAAAGGTGATAATAAATACTTGCCTGGCATTATTATTTATAAGGGAACAACATCTATTCATATATGGTATAATAATTGTCCTCATGCTAATTTAACTTTGGATTTAATAGAAGGAAAAGTGCAGTCAAAAAATAATGATTTACTTTGTGCTAATCATGGGGCCAAATTTAACCCGGAAACAGGAGAGTGTATGAAAGGACCTTGTAAAAATTCTTTTTTAACAATTTTTCCTTTTAAAATAATAAATAATTACTTAATTGCTGGAAATTAGTCTGAACTTTAACTAATAATAATATTAAATTGGCGGAGGTATAAACATGAGCAATCATTTAATTAAAATTAAAAACCAATGGAAAGAAAACGCTCTAATAAATGAAGATAAATATATAGCGTTGTATAAACAATCTATTGAAAACCCTGAAATATTTTGGGGAGAACAAGCTAAATGTATTGATTGGTTTACGCCATTTACTAAAGACTCTATTAAAAAAATTAATTTTTCTAAAGATAACTTAGAAATAAAATGGTTTTATAATGGTAAATTGAACGTTTCATATAATTGCATAGATAGACACTTGAAAACAAAAGGAAGCAAAACTGCAATCATATGGGAAGGCGACGACCCTCAAGAAAGCAAGCATATTACATATAAAGAATTACATAAAGAGGTCTGCCTAATGGCTAATGTTTTAAAAAGCAAAGGTGTTGAAAAAGGTGATAGAGTTACTATTTATATGCCCATGATACCTGAAGCTACATATGCAATGCTAGCCTGTGCAAGAGTAGGTGCTATTCACTCGGTTGTCTTTGGAGGGTTTTCTCCAGATAGTATTGCAGATCGCATTATAGATTGTAAATCAGACTATGTTATTACAGCGGATGAAGGCTATAGAGCTGGTAAAATTATACCTTTAAAAAATAATGTGGATGCTGCTCTAAAGAGATGCAAAAATGTAAAAAGTGTTTTAGTTATAAAAAGAACTGGGAACGAAATAAATATGATTCCTAATAGAGATGTGTGGTGGCATGAAGAAAAGCTAAAAGTTAGTACTGAATGTGCACCTGCTATTATGGATGCTGAAGACCCTCTATTTATTTTATATACTTCGGGATCTACAGGAAAGCCTAAAGGTGTTCTGCATACTTCTGGAGGATATATTGTCTATGCCGCAATTACACATAAATATATATTTGATTACAAAGAAAATGAAGTTTATTGGTGCACCGCTGATGTGGGCTGGGTCACTGGTCATTCTTATATTGTTTATGGCCCCTTAGCTAATGGGGCTAAAACTCTAATGTTTGAGGGCGTACCAAATTATCCAAACTCATCAAGATTCTGGCAAGTGGTTGACAAACATAAAGTTAATATATTTTATACAGCGCCAACGGCTATTAGAGCATTAATGAAAGAAGGAGATGATCCAGTTAAGTCAACAAATAGAGACAGTCTTAGAGTTTTAGGAAGTGTAGGAGAACCAATCAATCCCGAGGCATGGAATTGGTATTATAAAGTTATAGGCTCTGAAAAATGTCCCATCGTAGATACTTGGTGGCAAACAGAAACTGGTGGAATATTAATTAGCCCTCTTCCAGGAGCCATTGACCTAAAACCTGGTTCAGCAACTAAACCTTTCTTTGGCATTTCTCCTGCCTTAATTGATAATGATGGAAATAAGCTTGAAGGAGAAGCTGAAGGAAATTTAGTACTAGAAACATCTTGGCCGGGACAAATGCGAAGTGTTTACGGTGACCATAAACGGTTTGCTGAAACTTATTTTTCCACATTTAATAATGTGTACTTTACTGGCGATGGTGCAAAAAGAGATGCAGATGGATATTGGTGGATAACAGGAAGGGTAGATGATGTCATTAATGTTAGTGGTCATAGAATGGGAACAGCAGAGGTAGAAAGCGCCTTAGTTTCAAATAAAAATGTCGCAGAATCTGCTGTAGTTGGATATCCACATGATATAAAAGGTCAGGGTATATATGCATATGTTACATTAACTGATAATACAATTCCTTCGGAAGAACTAAAAAAAGAATTGATAAAAGGGGTTAGAAAAGAGATAGGTCCTATTGCCACTCCGGACCTTATCCAATGGGCGCCCAGTCTACCTAAGACTCGCTCTGGAAAAATTATGCGTAGAATTCTTAGAAAAATTGCTGCCAACGAACATGATCAACTTGGAGACATATCCACTCTTGCTGATCCCAGTGTTGTAAAAGAATTACTTGATAATAGAATGAACAAATAATTTTAAAAATCGGTTACTCTGCCGTTCTTTTCCCAATCTCCATATCTAGTAGGCTCAGGGCCTTTTTGCCCTCCTATTTCTTTTTTTCTTTTAAGCTCTTTATATTTTTTTAGATTCTTCTTATCACTTATTTTAAGTTTTTTCATATAATAGCCTCAAAATTTATACTAAAGTATTAAAAATATACCAACTTAAGAAAATAAAGAAAACAAATACCAAATGCCAATTGATAATAAAAATCCAAGAATTCAAGCAATTATAGAAATTGCGAACATACTAAATGGCAACAACTACAAACCATCTGATAATGGAGATACATTTTACAAATCTATACTCGGTATAACAGTAAGAAGATTAGGTGAAATTCAATTTCATTTAGAAAAATATATAGAAAAGCCTCTTAAACAGAAACAAAATATCATTAAGGCAAATTTAATTATTGGAACTAGCCAAATATTATATATGAGAGTTCCTATCTATGCTGCAGTTAATGCAAGTGTAGAAATTGCTAAAATTCAATCCCCTCACCATGTTAAATTTATAAATGCCATATTAAGGCAAATTGCAAGAGATTTTGAAAGCAATAAAATTAAAAATTTAGATTCTTTAATTAATGTACCTATAGAAATTATAAACAGATGGAAACAAAATATTTTCCAAAAGAATTTAAAAAAAATAACGAAACAACACCTTATAATTCCTCCTGCCTTAGATATAGCTTTATCAAGGCACGAAAAAATTGAGCTATGGTGTGACAGATTAAAGGGCACAATGTTTGGAAAGAATAATATTAGACTTACAAATAATTATGGAAAAATAGATAATTTATTTGGCTACCATCAAGGTGTATGGTGGATACAGGATTTAGCAGCACAACTACCAGTAAAAATATTATTAACTTCTGTAAAGAATAATGCAAACGTTATAGATATGTGTGCCGCACCAGGAGGCAAAACAGCACAACTATTAACAAATGATTTAAATGTTATATCTATAGAATCTAATTTAAAACGTGCAAAACTTTTAAAAGAAAACCTTAAGAGACTAAATTTGAAAACTAAATTAATCCTACAAGATGCTAACAAATATAAAGTAGAAAACTTAGTTGATGCAGTATTGCTTGATGCTCCTTGCACTTCTACTGGAACAGTCAGAAAAAATCCTGATGTTTTATGGAGGCTCACTGCCAAGAAAAATAATTTTTCAAGGATTTTAAATACTTTAATTGTTACACAAAAAAATCTCTTAAATTCGGCATCCATGATGTTAAAACCTGGAGGGAAACTTATATATTCTGTTTGTTCTTTAGAAAAAGAAGAAGGAGAAAATCAAATTATTGATTTTATAAAAAATAATAGTAACTTTATAATAAGCCCTATAGATAAAAATGAAATAGATATTACGGAGGAAGCAATTACTAAGAAAGGTTTTATAAGAACTTTCCCATATTTTAGTAAAGAGCTCGGGGGTATGGATGGTTTTTTTATAGCAAGATTGGAAAAAACAAACTAAACATATAGATAATTATAATTTAATAAATAGATAGATTGATTTTATATTGAAAAAAAATAATATACTTATATCTCCTTCTATTTTAGCAGCTGATTTTGCAAAACTAGGCCAGGAAGTCATAGCTGTTGATAAAGCCGGTGCAGATTGGATACATATAGACATAATGGACGGACATTTTGTTCCTAATCTTACTATTGGTCCTGAAGTAGTATCAAGCTTAAGACAATATACTAAAAAATTATTTGATGTACACCTAATGACTATGCCCGCAAACAACTGGTTAGAGCCTTTTGCTAAAGCTGGTGCAGACATAATAACTATACACTTAGAAGCAGAAAGTAATGTTAAAGAGTCTTTAAAAATCATTAAAGGCCTGGGGCTAAAAGCAGGTCTATCTATTAAACCTTCTACTTCAGAAAACACACTGAAAAAATACATAGAATATTGTGATTTAATCTTAGTTATGACAGTAAACCCAGGTTTTGGGGGTCAAAAATTCATGACAACACAATTAAAAAAAATACGCAATATAAAAAATATGCAAAAAAGATTAGGCATTAATATTGACATAGAGGTTGATGGGGGAGTTAATAAAGAAACTTCTAAATTATGTCTAGAGGCAGGGGCAAATGTTTTAGTAGCAGGCAGTGTTATTTTTTCTGAAGACGCTAAAAACTATTCTAATCTTATTAATAGCCTTAGAAATAATAACTAAGGAAATAAAAATTGTCAGCTAAACTTCCAAGCCTGAAATTATCTGAGTATTTTTATAAAAGTAATTTATATAATTTTTGTCTAAACTATGGCCAACCTGAAAATTTATTTCATATTACTATAGACCCGTGGGAAGGTGAAGGGCACCTTGCTGATGCCATTTTCCAAGGCAGATATAATTTTGCTGGGGAAGAAATACATGCCCCCCATAAACCACTATGGGAGCCTAATGGGGTTGGTCCATGGTGGATAGCAGAGATGCATGGCTTTTCTTGGCTTAGACATTTTAAGGCTAGAGAAGGTAGAACATCAAGACAATATGCCAGATCTCTAATTACGGATTGGATAAAAAGCGGAAATAATAAATACAACCCTGTAAGTTGGAAAATAGATATATTGGGGAAAAGAATCAGTGCCTGGATTTCTTATTCAGATATGATAAAAGAAGATGCTGATAGTAAATTTTTAGAAAACTTTTATAGATTATTAACATTTCAATCTAAGCATCTTAGTATAATAATAAAAAAACATACCGAAGGACCAGAAGTTTTTACAGCTCTTAGAGGTCTACTAATTTCCGGAATATGCTTAAGTGGAGGAAACAAAAGATATAATCAGGCAAAAAATATTTTAGTGTCTGCATTAAATAATCAAATTTTAAACGATGGATGTCATGTAAGCAAACAACCTTCCATTACCTTAGACATTTTAACTGACCTAATTTGGATAAAAAATGCATTAAATGAAAATGATGCTCTACTAGAAATAATAGATAATAATATTACTAAAATTAGTCATGCTATTAGATCCTTACGGTTAGGAGACGGTACTCTAGTTAGAATAAATGGTGGCAGATCATATTCTCGAGATGCAATAGATAAAGTTCTAGAAAAAACTGGGATTAAATTAAGATCGCGTATATCTTCTAGTCTAACTACCTCTGGTTATGAAAGACTTGCATCAGGCAGGTCTATAATAATTATGGATTGTTCTCATAAAAATAAATATGGCTCTAATGGAGCTCTTAGTTTTGAAATGAGCATTGGAAGAGATAGGCTTATAGTTAATTGCGGGCCTACTCCTAATAATGATATTACATGGCAAAAGGCCCTAGCAAGTTCAGCTGCTCATTCATGTCTAGTAATAAATAATACCAACTCTTCTTCTATCAATAATAAAAGAGAAACTAAAATAAATGTTTCTAGAGAAGTAACTTCCGGCTTTGAAATTATTTCTGCAAGCCACAATGGCTATGAAAGCCTATATTCTGCTATTAACAAAAGGGCTTTAAAACTAGATTCTAGAGGCACGCTTCTAAAAGGTGAGGACAACATTATTGCTGGTCCAGGAATAAAATTTAAAATACACTTTCATTTGCACCATAAAATCAATGTGAGACTTACAAGAAATAAGGAAAGGATTCTACTTTTGCTTCCAAGTGGCGGCTGGGAATTTTTTATCTTAAAAAATAATACTGCTTTAAGTTTAAGCATAGACAAATCAATTTATGTGGAAGATAATGGTAGAATAAAAAATACAAGCCAATTTATTATCAATGGTGAAACAATAAATTCTGGTGCCCAAATAGAATGGTGTTTATCAAAAACAAGCTTATGAACGAACAATACACCCAGCTACAGAAAGCCCTACACCGAAGCCCATTAACATTATATTCATTTTTGGTTTGTATAGCCCACTCTCTTTAGCTTGTTTTATTGCAATTGGAATAGTAGCTGAAACTGTATTACCCATATTCTTTATATTTTGAAACCATTTCTCATCAGGGATATTTAATTTAGATTTTAATTGTCTTAAAATAACTGCACTTGCCTGATGAAAAATAAATAAATCTATATCTTCTTGCTTTAAATGCGCTTTATTAAGAAGATCATTAAAAGCCTTAGGAACTTCGCGCAATGAAAATTTGAAAACTTTTTTCCCATCCATAAATAATTGTTTTTTTCCATTATTGTCTTCTAGTGCAAGTAAATGTCCTCCGCTGCCATCAGTAAAAAATATAAAGGGACCTATGCTTCCATCTCCCGTACTCTCTATAATCGCGGCGGCAGCTCCGTCTGAGAATATAGGCCTATTAGTTCTATCATTTTTGGGAATATATTGAGTATAAGTGTCTGCACAAATTACTAAAACTTTTTTTAAACTTTGTTGATAAATCATAGAACTGGCAACTGAGAGTCCATAAACAAATCCTGAGCATCCCTGTATTAAATCAAAGGCCATCATATTTTTTGGTAAATTTAATATATCTTGAATTAGGCATGCGGATGTTGGTAATCTTGAGAAAGGAGATTGACTCACATGAATTATTCCATCTATATTTTCAGAGTTTACTCTTTCTAATAATTTACTAGAAGCTTCAATTACTAAACTCTTTTCATTTTCTTTATCACCTAAAGTATGCCTAGAATGAATCCCTGTTTTATCTTTTAACTTTTTTATATGCCAATCAGGATTGATTTTACCTAAATCTTCAAGAGATTCTTTTTTTTTACCTAAAACATATTCTATATCCGTAATTTGCAAAACTATAATACCTTTATGATTTTTCAGTGCTATATTAAATATATTAACAACAATATATAAACAAAGTATGTAATTTATCAATTTTAACTATAAAATAAATTATGTAATTTATAAAAAGAAATAATAATGTCATCAACATCTAATAGAAATCTATATGAAATTAGAAATATTATTGCTGAAATAGCAAATAAAGCTGCAAAAGTAATAATGCAAAATATGAATTCACCAATAGAAATAAAAGCAGATAATACTCCTGTGACTAAAGCAGATAAGGAATCAGACAAAATCATAAGTAAAGAATTGTTAAATGCTTTTCCCAATATTCCAATATTAAGTGAAGAAAGACCATCACCACAAAATGCTTTCGGAAACAATTTGCACTGGATTATAGATCCTTTAGATGGCACTAAGTCATTTATAGAAGGAGATGAGGACTTTTGTGTTTGTATATCATTAGCCTTAAATACAAAGCCAATAATAGGATGTATCGCTCACCCACCTTCAGGCACAATATGGGCTGGTGGGAATAAAATTGGCTCTTATAAAAAAAATGAAAATACTAATTTTTCAAAAATTACCTGTAGAGATATTCCTATAGAAGGACCAACAGTCTCTATAAGCAAACACCATATAGGTCCTAAACTAGAAAAATGGCTTTCATCTTTGGTATTTTTTGAAAAAAAAAAATTAGGTAGTGCAATTAAATTCACTTTAATTGCTGAAGGTAAAGCAGATATTTTTCCTCGAACAAGCCCTACTTATGAATGGGATAGCGCAGCAGGCGAAGCCATCATCCAGGGATCTGGGGGGTTTGTAAAGCAAATGAACAATAAAGATATGATATACGGAAGAGAAGACAAAAAAAACCCTAATTTTATAGCTTTTGGAAGACCAAAT
>Ga0209089_10002510_pt1 | contig 16216 bp, 20 predicted proteins | sample ArcticOcean_MG_C_FD_187431 | JGI IMG/M metagenome (GOLD analysis project Ga0209089, IMG submission 187431) | Marine microbial communities from western Arctic Ocean - ArcticOcean_MG_CB2_150 (SPAdes) (version 2) | ecosystem: Environmental > Aquatic > Marine > Oceanic | place: Arctic Ocean: Canada... | reverse complement strand
AAGTTGCATTCCTCTTTTCAAAATTCCATGGATGGAGTTTTTCATTAGCAAGTTAATAGAAAATACAGCTGCAATTGCAACCATGAAAACTCCACTATACACTACAATGTGTGAGTCAGACCAGAAAAATTCAGGTGAATTTTGAAGATGATTAACTGCATCCCATATTCCTGCTACAAGGATTACAATAGGTCCAATTACTGCAAGAGTGGAAATTATGACTAGATGTGAATTTGAAGCTAAAGAAAGATGATTGAAAACTTTCCCAAGAATTACGGTAAGCATGGTTTTATGCCAATTTTTTTACATTAAAAACCAATCTTATGAAAATGATTGAAACTAGTGAAAAAATGGGAATTATGTCTAGAAGTAGTTAAGTTTTGATCAGGTTTTTAACTTAGTTTTGCTGGAAAACTAATCTAGTAAAATTTGTAAGATTATTTTAGCAAGTGTTCAACTTCTATGTTAAAAAAATTTTTTAAAATTGAAATATAATTTTTTATTGGTTGCGGCATATCATCTCCACAAGCAACACCTAGATTTCTCGCATTAATCCAAATTACTAGTGATTGTATAATAGTTAGAAATCTATCATTTTCAGGATTTTCTCTTCCTATAGATTTTGTATATCTTTCAGCAAATTCCCATGCTGTAACAAAATCAATACATTCTACATCAAAAATTGCTAATAGCTGTTCCTTTAGATTTTTTGCTTTTTTAAATGGAATTTGATTCATAATGTAAGGAAATTCTACTTTTTGAGGAAGACATTCTGGCAATGGTCCCCAAATTGTAATAATTCTTGTTCCTTTCTTTAATTTAGAAAATTTTGGTATCATTGTTTCCAATATATTTTCATCAACAAACCAAAATAGAATTATATCTGCATCATCAAAATTTGAATTTATTATATTTTCACAAATCAGTTCTACATTAGAATAATTTTTTAATTTTAACATTTTGTTTGCAGAATCAATTTTTGTTTTTGAATTATCAATACCAATAACTTTTTTTACATTAAATTCTTCTTTTGCAATAATAAGACCACGTCCATCACCACACCCCAAGTGATAAAAAATATCATTTTTACTTAAATTTGCAAAATTGAATATTTCTCTAAATGTTTCATTTGATAATTGGACATCCTGACCTGATAATATTGATTCTGGTAAACTAGCCAGATATTCTTCAATTTTCAATAATATTAAAACAACTAATGAGAATTTATTCTCTTATGCTCTCAAGCACTGACACTGCTTGCCATAGTGATGTACGAACAAAAGATGGAATATTCGCATCTTGTGTGATATCATCTAGTAAACTCATGGCATTTGCTGCTCTGACAGAGATAGTATATTCAGTTGAATTCAATTCGGTAATAAGATCTGCTATTGTTTTTTTAAAATTTCTAGGTGTTGAATGGCTTGTAGCAAGTTGGTTTAATGTTTGTATTGCACTTTCCATTGATTGTTCATTATTATCACTCATTATTTTTTCTCCAATGTCTATATCTCAATAAAGACATCTTCTGATTCTATGCTTACATTGTATAATTTTAACCCATTGATTTTTGCTGGAAATTTTGCAAGATTTCCAGTTGTGCAGTCAAATTGAGCACCATGCCAACCACATGTTATAATCGAATTTTCAATTGTTCCCTCTGATAAGCTTGCACCAGCATGTGTACAAGTATCATCACAAGCAAAATATTTACCACCTACGTTTGCAACTACAATCTCTCTTCCGTCAATAACGACTTTTTTCATATTTCCATCTTGAAGCTCGCTGATCTTACATGCAATAATTTTACCCATATATTGATCTCCTTTATTTATTCTTAATAATTTTTCTTATTAGTTATGATACATATTCGTAGAGCAGTCACGTCTGACAAGCAACAGATATTGGCTTTTTGTCAGAATACATTCTCTTGGGGTGATTACATACATGAGGTATATGATTCGTGGATTGATGAAGGTGATCTTGTTATATTTGAAGAAGATGGAATTCCAATTGCAATATGTCATGGCGTAACATATTCAGAAGAAGAAATGCTTTGGATAGAAGGTATTAGAGTTAGATCAGATTATAGGAGAAGTGGATTAGCTGAAAAACTTGTATCATACATTGAGAATAATGCAAAGAATTCTGGCATTAAACACTCAGCCATGCTTATTGAATCACAGAATCAACCATCACTTAATCTTGCAAAAAAGATTGGCTACAACAAACAAGCACAATGGAATTACATTCCAGTTGAATCAAAGAAAAATTCTTTTTTTACAAACTTTGATTCGATAAGTTTTGATGAATTAGCACAATTAGATATACGATATGTAGAATCGTGGAGATGGATTCCACTAATTCACTCTACTTTTAAAAAATTAAATTCTAATGGTAATATCTTATGTATAAAAAATACAAATGGTGTACAAAGCTTAGGTGTCATATCAGAATCTAATTCTTTTGAGAATACTATAATATTGACTATAATCTTTGGAACAATATCTGATATAGAAAAAATGATTTCATATACTCAAAATTTATCAGTAGAAAAAAAATACTCAAAAATTAGAGTTCTTACAAAATATAATGATATTTCATTAGTTGATAAACTTGAAAAAAAATTTCCGTTTTATTTACTAATAAAACAGCTTTAATCAACAAATCTTACAGTATTTTGTATTGAACCAAGTTTTTCTATTTCCATATCTATGGTGTCCCCATCTTTTAGAAATGATATGTGTGGATTATTCAATGCAACTCCTGCAGCAGTTCCTGTTGAGATTATATCACCAGGTTCTAGAGTCATTGATCTACTGAGTATAGAAATTATTGATGGAATTTTTATGAACATATTTGCTGTTGTAGAATCTTGTCTTGTAATTCCATTAACCTTTGTTAGAAGTTTTAGATTTTGTGGATCATCAATTTCATCTTTTGTTGTAATCCAAGGACCACATGGAGCAAATGTGTCAAATGATTTAGCACGAGTAAATTGTTTATCCATTACTTGAATATCTCTTGCAGACACATCATTTAGAATCATATATCCAAACACGTAATTCATTGCATCCTGTTCTGTAATGTTCTTACACTTTTTACCAATAATTAGAGCAAGTTCAATTTCATAATCTAATTCCTTAACAAAATTTGGACAAATAATTTCAGAGTTTGTTCCATTAAGTGCTGTTCTTGGTTTGTTGACTATAGCTGGTTCTTCTGGAGGTTCTAATTTTTGTTCTTTTGCATGATCTTTATAATTAAATGCCAAACAAATTATCTTATTTGGGTTTGGTATTGGTGTTAAGATCTCAAATTCTGATAAATCGTGCTTGAATTCTATATCTGAAATCTTTGATTTTAATTCATCATACCATCCATCAAACATAAAGTCCTTTACGTTGATTGGAATTGGTATTCCAGTAGAATATGTAATATCATCTTTTGTAGATATTTTATTATCTTGAACAAAACCATACGTAGTCTGTTCTCCTTTTCGTATACTTACTATCTTCATAATTTATCACTTATGTGTAAATATTGCCTGACGTGAAGATTCTTTCCTGTAATATCCATGTCTAACAAATTGGATTTCTGAGTCGTCTTTTAAACCCAAGTACGCAGATTCTACTGTTACTTCTTGTTTAATCAAACTCTCCTCATTGAATTGTTCTCCAATGAATAGTTGACTAGGTATTATGATTTTAATTTGTATTGCATCACTTTCACCCACCCATTGTATACTTTTTTCTATTTTTGTAGAATTATCTACTAGTTCTCCCTTAACGTCATTTGCCAAACTTGTAATCTTAACAACACCAAGTCCAAGTAATCGTATAAACTCACCATCTTTCATTTCTTCTGTATCAGAATCATCTACTAGAATATTCCCATCAACTTTAACAGTTCTTTTTCCCAAATCTTTGGATGGATGATTTTGAATATCTACTTTTTCTAGATTAAAATTTTCTATTGTGAATTTTCTTGGTTTCTTTATCATATGTAGTCTAACACTTTCTGCATCAATAATTTTTTTATTGAATGCTTCAAGTGTAGCAAAAGGTGAGTTTGTATCATTTTTTGTCAAACCAAGTGACAGAATAAATTTTCTTACAGCTTCTGGTCTTATTCCTCTTCGTCTTAATCCCTCCAATGTTGGAAGTCTTGGATCATCATACCATGGAATCTTTCCAGTTTCTATGAGAGGTTTTAATGCACTTTTTGCAACAGGCATTCCATCAAGATTTAGTCTACCAAAAAAGATGAATTCAGATTTTTCCAATCCAAGTTTATCTAGTATAGCATAATGCAGTTCTTTTCGTAGTTCAAACTCCTTTGATCTCATAGCGTGTGTTACACTACTAATACTGTCAAAAATTATACCTGCAAAATCATATGTTGGCCATACACGATATTTGACCTCCATTCGTGCGTGTCTTTTGGTGTTTATTCTAAACAAAGTAGGATCTCGCATTGTTGTATTTCCTGATTTCATATTACCACGAAATCGTAATAATGCATCACCCTCTTTGTATTTTCTCTCTCCAAACATTTCATGCCACATTTGTTCATTTTCTGCTATACTTCTAGATGTACAGTTACATTTTTCCATCTCTCTACGATTTTTGCTAATGTTATCTTGTTTACAAGTACAAACATATGCATCGTTTGATTTTATTATTTTTTCAGCATTCTCATAAAGAATTTCTAAATTATCAGACACATATTCTACATTGTCAAATTTTATTCCAAGCCAATCCATTCCAACTTTAATTGCAGCATAATATTCTAATCTCTCTGTTCCAGGATTTGTATCCTCATATCTTAGAATTATCTTTCCTTTGTACATCTTTGCATATTCTTCGCTGATAATTGCAGCCTTTGCATGTCCAATATGTGGATATCCATTTGGAGCAGGTGGAAATCGTGTAATAATATTTTTTCCTTCGATATTTTTTAGTGGTGGCAATATATTTTGTTCAGGTTTTTTTTCTTGCACTTGTAAGAGATCTGGATATTTTTCAGCAATCTCTTTCTGTTGTTGCTCTAATGAAATTTGGTTTATCTCAGAAACTATTTCTGCTATAACTGGAGATATTTTTTTTACTTTCTGTCTCAATTCAGGAATTGTTCCCAAAATCTTTGCCAGAATTGTTTTATCTCTTGTCTGTCCGTCATGCTCTGCGGCATTTTGCAGTGCAAACTTTCTAATTTGATTTTTTATTTCTTCGTCGTTCATTACAGCGTCACTAACTTTACAGTATCCATTCGTTTGTTAATTTGAAAATCCTTGGTGATGGAGCTGACAGAGTCTGCCTCTCCCTTTAGCATGAAAAGTTCCATACACTTGTTTCCTTCTATCTTACTGTGAAGATGTGTTGTGATAAGATCCTCATACGAATGTTTGATCCCGTTAACCTGATTATCATATTCATCATTATGTACTACCAGTAAAATGGCATTTACATTTCCAAATAGATTCTCTTTTTGTTTTTCTTCTGAAACAAAACTTCGAATTCCTGCTCTTATAGCATCAGACCTTCCAGAGAAGCCCAGATTCTTTTGTAGGGAGTCAATTTCTTTGAGAATTTCCTCAGTTAGTGATATTGAAACTATTGGCATACGTCATATGTTATTAAGAAACATAAAAATTTTAACTAAATGTTATTAACTTTTTTTACATTTATTAATAATCAGGCACAGATTTTAGACATGATAGTAGACATTGAAAAACTGTCCGTTGATTATTCTGGCGTTAATGCCTTGGAAGAGATAAGCTTTGGAATTGATGATGGTGATTTTCTAGGAATAATTGGTCCAAATGGTGCAGGAAAATCTACTCTGTTTAGATGCATGCTTGGATTGCACACACAATATGATGGAATAATCAAGTTCTTTGGTCATAATATCAAAAATTCAAAAAAATATTTGTCACAGATAGGCTATGTACCACAAAAGCCAGTAGTTGATAAGAATTTTCCAGCAACAATTAGAGAGATTGTTTCAATGAGTCAAAACTCTAATGATTCAAAAAAAGTAGAAGAAGCATTACAGAAAGTTTGGATGCATGAACTAGCTGACAGAAGAATTGGAGATTATCAATTGGTCAACAACAGCGTGTATTTATTGCAAAGGCTTTGGTCAACTCACCAAAAATTTTAATTCTTGACGAACCAGTAATTGGACTTGATGTTTACAACCAGGATCTTTTCTTCCAGATTTTAAGTGAATTAAACACAAAAGAAAAAATTTCAATCATATGGTCATCACATGACTTGGATGCAGTGGAACGGCTTGCTAACAAGGTGGCTTGCCTTAACAAGACACTTTTCTTTCATGGCATTTCGCACGAATTCTTCTCAGATGATGAGATGCTCAAGAAATATTCAGAGACTTCTATGCAGATGCATATGCATCATCACTGATGTAGAATGACTTTTGAATCCGTGGCATACGAGTCTATTCCACATGCACTGGTATCAGGAATTGCAATTTCCTTACTTTGTAGTGCAATAGGTTTGTTTTTGGTTTTAAGAAAGTTTTCTCTGTTTGGAGATGCTTTAGCACATTCTGCATTTGGTGGAGTAGCGTTTGGACTTTTCATTGGAGTTTATCCAATATGGACTGCATGTGTAATAGCCATACTTAGCGCATTGGGATTAACCAAAGTTCGCCAAAAGTTTGACATTTCGAGTGATGCAATAGTTGCAATTCTACTGGCAACCGGAGTGGGTGTTGGTGTAATATTGGTCAGTATATCTGACGATATGGACATGCATAATATAGAGGACTTTTTGTTTGGTTCGGTGGTAGTTGACACTACAAACGTTCTTGAAATACTTGTAATGTCAGGCATAATTCTAGGCATTCTTTTCATCACATACAAGAAATTCCTATACTCCACATTTTCTGAAGAGCAGGCCAAAGTGTCTGGAATTCCTGTGGAAAAGTTGAATTATCTTCTAATTGCCATGTCTGGAGTTACAGTTGTAATATCTATGCAGTTAGTCGGAATACTTTTGATTTCTGCCCTTTTTGTGATTCCCAACGTTTCAGCCATACTTTACGCACGTTCATTTAAGCAGACGATGATCCTCTCAATGTCGTTTGCTGTGTTCGCTACCGTTTCTGGCATACTGATATCATATCAGTTTGATATTGCACAATCTGGATGCATAGTAGTAGTTGCCGCTGCAATCTTCATTGGTTCTCTAATAATCAAGTCATCTGGAATGATTAAAACATCTGGAATAAAACAAAGATCTATTCATTAAACACTTCGTTTTACAACAAAATCTAAGAGACTTATAAGATCGGATTTGTGGATACCAGAATATTTGTTGAGTGCATTTGTTGCACAGTTAGCATAACGAAGTGCTTGTTTTCGTACAGTATCTTCAATTCCCAAAGAGCGAATTATATCAACTACTTCATTAATCTGAGTTCTAGTTGCATTTGACTTGCCAAATACGCGTAAAATCTTTTTCTTGTCAGAACCTTGAGCCTTTCTTATTGCCAATAAAATTGGAAGTGATTTTTTGCCCTCGCGAATATCATTGCCTACTGCTTTTCCTGTCACTTTAGTATCACCCATAATTCCAATCAAATCATCTGTAATCTGAAATGCAATTCCCAGATTACGACCAAACACTGACAAGTTTTTTACATCTTTTGTAGATTTTTTAGCTGATATTGCACCCATTGCACAAGATACTTCAAATAGAACTGCGGTTTTCTTTTCAATCATTTTGATATATTCTGATTCTGTTGGAATTCGTTTATTTTCGGCTAGTTTGATGTCATCAACCTGACCTTCACAAATCTCAACACATGCTTTTGATAATTTGATTATTAATTGAGTTGTATAATTTGAAGAGAGTTTTGATTTTGATGATATTGTATGATATGCCTTGGAATACAAAACATCTCCTGCCAGAATTGCTAAAGGCATGTCAAATTTTTTATGAGTAGTTGGAACACCATGTCGCATTTCATCATTATCCATGATATCATCATGTACTAGAGTGAAATTATGAATCATTTCAACTGCACTGGCTGCTATCATTGCATCTGATTGTTTTCCACCAAGCATCATGCAACTTTTTACAACCATAAATGGGCGTAGTCGTTTTCCACCGTGTATGATTAAATGAGCAGATGCATCATATAGCTGTTTTGGATTTCCTGATATCTCTTTTTTCAAAAATTTGTTTACAGATGCAGCATTTTTCTTTATGGAATCAGATACTTTCATTTCATCAATCTCCAATTATCATCAGGAATGTAGTGTTTAATTGCATTTTGATACACCTGCTGAAGTTCATCCGTAGTCCAACTTTTTATGAGTGTACCAAATTTTTCAAGTGTGGTATCATCACAGTCAGCAAAAAAATACAAAGCTATTGCCATCCATGGACAGTATGAATCACGATTCTGTTCAAATTCTACTTTGAGTTCATCCTGTGTGATCCATTTTATCTCAGAAATTTCATCATGGTGAAACTGGTATTCATCAAAATTGTCAACAACACCAATCAGTGTACCACATACCTCATTTTCTGAACCTACATTTCTATATGGAACATGATATTCGAATTTGTTAACATAATTCATTTCACATGTAATTCCAATCTCTTCAGGTATTCGGCGCTCAGCTGAGGAGATGTATGTTTCGCCTTCTCTTGGATGTGATGCTACCGTTCCATCCCAATCATCTGGCCAAAGCATCTTTGAAGCACTTCGTTTTGTAAGCAAGAGTTTTCCTTCTTTATTGAATATCATTGCGGTAAATGCCCGATGTAGTTTTCCGTTTGGAAGATGGCATTTTACTTTTTCTTCTTTTCCTATAGGATTATCATGTTCATCTACTAAAATTACAAACTCATTCATATTATCACCGAAATAATGTTCCTTCAAATTTCTTTCCAGAAACTGCATCTGTAATTCTTTGTGGTTTGTTGCCATTTGTAAAAAATACGTTTAGACCAGATCTTGATATCTTAACAGCTTCTGTAATTTTTCGGGCCATTCCTCCTGTTACATCCATCTTGTTTATACTGATAGTGGGTTTTTCTTTTTTGAAATCATAGATGAGTTTTTTTGTTTTTAGATCAGAGTATACACCGTCAACGTTCAGAACAAATACTGATAATCTTGGTTTTAATACTTTAGCAATTGTAGTCATTATCACATCTCCAGATAAGATATATGATTTTTTTTGTCCAAACCATAATGCATCACCAAATGTTATAGGTATTAATCCAGATTTTGAAATATCATTCATCGTTAAAATTTTATTTTTAATCGATTTATTTCCATTCATAAAATCAGTTGGTGGCAAACAGTACGCATTAATTCTGTTTTTTACAGCAATATCTAGAATTATCTTATTTAGTTCAATCATGGAATTTTTCACGATAGCCACTCCACGTGCGTCATATTTTGCAGGTTTTGTGTGCATATCATATTTAACAGACCAATAATGACCATATGAGCCACCGCCATGAACTATTATCTTTGGCTCTTTGATTTTTTTGATTTGTTTTAGAATACTTTCAATTGCCTTTCTTCTAGCTGATAATGGTCTTTCTTTGTTAGTGATAATGGAACCACCTAATTTGATTAGAATCATATCATTTCTTTTCTAGGTGATGTTAAAAACTTGCATACCTGTTTTGTCTATGGTTACGGGATATGATTCGTATTCAGTTTTTATTCGTTGAAGTAGGGATTTTTTTTTATTTTTATCAGTTAGTGCAATAATACATCCACCATCTCCAGCACCTGTAATTTTTGCTCCAAATGTATCCTTTTCAACTAATTTTATAATTTCTTGTAATTGATCATTTGAAACACCTAATTGTTCTAAGAAAATCTGATTCTGTGACATACATTTTCCTATAGTTTCAAGATTAAATTTTTGAAGTGATTCAACTGCTTTTTCGATTAATTTACTTTCATCATTATACAAGTCGTTAAAGATTTCTTTATTTTCAGTTCTAAATTTATTTACACGATCTACTACAATATTAGTTGAATGTGATTTTTTTGAATTTACAATAATAAAATTGAATTCATGTTCGGTTTCTATGATTTTGTAGCCACTATCTTTTTGATATTCAATTATTCCACCAAATACTGATACTGTGCAATCTGCACCTGATGTCTTTGGGAATATAGTTTGTTCAGCTTCTATTGCTAATTCTAAAATCTTATTTTTTTCAGGTTTTGAAAACAAATTTGATATTGATGCAGCTGTTGCAACACAACATGCAGAGGACGAACCCAAGCCTGCACCTATTGGAATTTCAGACTGTATTTCTATATCTACTCCATTACTAAAATCATTTTCAATAATTATTTTTCTTGCAATGAAAAAAAACGGTTTAAACAAATTATCAATATTATCTATTGATTCAGTAATTGCGATTGTGTTTTCACCCAAGGATGATTTGATAAAAATATTCTGAGTTTCATTTTTTTTTGAAATGACTGTTACTCTTTTGTTTATAGCACCTAATACTGCCTTTACACCATGAACTACGAAATGTTCTCCAAACAGAATTATCTTACCTGGTGCTGATGCTTTTGAAGTCAAATAATTATTTTAAAATCTACTCGTATAATTCTTCTTCTGAAAGTCTTCATCCTCGTCTTCCTCAATATCTTTGATTTTTGTCTCAAAATCGTCAATCTCATATTTCATATCTTGATCTTCTGTAAGTTCACCCTTTTGAATTAAAATCTCGCGGGCAAGAAGCCAATAGACTGTTGCAAGAGCTTTTCTTCCTCTGTTGTTTGCAGGAATTACTAAATCTAATTTTGATGTCAGATTATCTGTGTTTGATATACCAATTACTGGTACTCCTGCATTTGTGGCTTCAGTAACTGCTTGTGAATCTACTTGAGGATCAGAAATTATCAATAGATGCGGTTCAGTGTAAAATGGTAATGATGGATTTGTTAAAGTACCTGGCATGAATCTTCGAAGCATCATTATTGCTCCAGTACATTCACAGAATTTTTCAATTGGTGTACTTGCATATTCTCTTCCAGAACAAACTATAACACGTTTTATGTCTTTACGACTAACAAATTTTGCAGCTGTCTTAATTCTACTAAGTGTGATATCAATATCTAACATGTATAATCCTTCAGGACTAGATTCGGTGATATATTGACGCATAAATTTGGTTTTTACATTTGTTCCAACTCTTATTCCAGTTGATATAACTTTCTTCTTTATAGCTGACATTTCGGTTTGTTCGCTCATCGTGTTTTTAAAACTCTATCATGCCACGTATTAAATCATGCTCTGAAAGTCTAACTAATTCATTCAATTTAGCAACTCTTTCACCTCCAACAACACCAACTTTAAGTAATTTTGACTTTGTTGCTATTCCAATATGAGAAATATGTGAATCTGTTGATTCACCTGAGCGATGGGATGTAATTAGTTTTATATTATTTTCATTAGCCATTTTTGAAAATTCTAATGCATCAAAAAGACTGCCTGCTTGATTGACTTTGAGAATTGCAGCATTACATGAATTTTGTTCAATTGCTTTTTTCAATATTTTTGTATTTGTTACTGTAAGATCATCACCAGTAATCATTCTGTCTGGAAATTTTTTGGTCAGTAATGCCATATCTTCAAATGCCTCTTCATGTACTGCATCTTCTGCATAGATTAGTTTGTATTTCTCAATAATTTCTGCGGCAAATTCAATTTGTTCACCTGGGTCATTTTCAAATCCTGCTCTATCATAGATATATTTTCCCTTATCTTCATTCCATTGTGTTGATGATGCAAAATCAACTCCTAATGCAATTTCTTTTCCAAGTGTAAATCCTAGATTTTCAATTGCTTTAGTAGATATTTCTAATGCTTTTTCATTATCAAACTTTGGAGCCCAACCTCCTTCATCACCTCTGCCATTTGTAAAATATGGATCCTCTTTCTGAATTAATTTTCTTAGTTCCTTATGAACTTGCAAATTCATATCAATTGCTTCTCGAATAGTTTTTGCACCGATTGAAGCAATCAAAATTTCTTGAATATCTGGTGTTCCAGGACCTGCGTGTGCACCACCACCAAGTATATTTCCTATAGGAAATGGAAATTTTAGTTCGTCATTTTTATTAATCATTTTGTATAGTGGTATATCTAATGCCTTTGCAGTAGATTCTGCTGCTGCTATAGTTATTGCAAATGCACATGCACCACCAATTTCTGAATAATTTTCTGAACTGTCAATTGATTTTATTGTATCATGAATTAGTTTTAGATCAGATGCATCGCAACCAATAAATTTTCTAGTATTTTCATTTATGATTGCTAAGCTTTGTTCAGGTTTACCATCAGGAAAACTTACTGCTTCATATTTTCCTACACTTGCACCTGATGGAGCACAAACTCTACCTAGGAATTTATTATCAGTAATAATATCAATTTCAATAGTTTTTGTTCCACGACTATTATAGAGAATTCTTCCTGTTAATGATGTAATTTCTGGCAAATTATTCTAACTCGCTTTGCACTTCTTGGTTTCGTTTGTGCATTGCTTCATAGAATGGAATAACTTGCTGGATAGTTTCAACTGTAGTTAATAGCATTCTTCTGCAACAGTATCTCTCCATTCCAAGTTCATCAAGAACCTTGCTTGCTTCTTCTCCTGCCTTTATTTTATTTTGATAATCATCATACTTATCGGCAATTAATTTTCCACATGTAAAACATCTTACAGGTACTAACACACTTAAAAAAACCTACCAAGGATTATAAAAACCCTACAAGGATTTTCCTATGCGGATATCGCCCAGCCTGGTCAAAGGCGCTAGCTTGAGGGGTTAGTCTCTTAGGAGTTCGTGGGTTCGAATCCCACTATCCGCATTAATTATTTTTAGAATTATTTTGTATATTTTTGATAAATTCTCGTCTTCTGATCTCTTCGGTAAGAACCAATCTTGTTTCCTCAACTAAAATCCGGTTAACATCTAATTTTCTTCTAGATTCTTTAACAATTTTATCATATGTTGCAAATGGGTATAACATTAGATACAAATTCTCCATTATTTCAAACAAATTTTCGGCATTCTTTGAATTTCCAATTCTTATCTGATCGATTATCTGTCTTTTCAATTCTCCAATACAATCAAGCAATCCAAGTATGTATGATTCACCTGAAACTTTGATTGATTTGTAAGTTGGAATTTGTTTTCCTTCAATAATTGATAGTAATGCAATTGCTTCTACTAATTCCTGTTCTGGAGTTAGAAGATATCTATTAAGACCATCTGTTGTTTTTTGTTTTAATTTTGCAAGAAGCATTTTTGCTTTTTTTATTTTCAGTTTTGCTGAATTTAGATCGTTTTTGTGAATCGCAATAATTGCCTGACTACAATTTATGATTACTTCACGATTATTTTTAATTAAAAACTCTCTTGATGAATTTGTCTTTTCTAATTCTTTAGAAATTATAGGCAGTGATGTTTTAACATTTTTTAATCCCATTGTCTCTTTTTCTAGCATTCTCAGTTAAAGTCGTTTGCAAAAGCTCTTATTTGAATTTGAATTTTTCTAACTGTATGGAAATTTCTGTAGATGATATGTACAAGATTGAAAATAAAGGCCATGAGATGGGTTTCTTGAAAAAATTCATGATGGAAAATGCTGGCGCTGCAGCAGTAAGACGGTTAATAGAAAAATTTGGGAGTGTAGAAGGAAAATATATTCGCGTTTATGTTGGACTAGGAAATAATGGCGGTGATGGTATGGTGATGGCAAGACATCTAGCTGGGCATGGTGCAAAAGTAACAGTGATGCTTCTCGGCACACCGGATAAAATCAAGACTGAAGAAAGTAGTTGGAATTGGTCAATTTTAGAAAAAATGAAATCTGTAGAATGTTATAATGGAATTAATGATTACAGCACACCTCGTGTCATAATTGATAGTATTCTGGGTACTGGAATAACAGGAGAGATAAGAGAACCATATTCATCAGCAATATATCACATCAACCAGACTAATTGTTTCAAGCTTGCAGTTGATGTACCTTCTGGATTAGATCCTCAAACAGGTGAAACTGCTAACATCTATACTAAATGTGATATGACTGTAACATTTCACAAAATGAAACAAGGAATTCCTAAAAGAAAAGATCTTACAGGTGAAGTATTTGTTGAAAAAATTGGAATACCTCCAGAGGCAGAGGATGGTATTCTATGAAAGTCTATCAAATTTCAGTAGGTCCAATGCAGAATTTTTCATATATTGTTGAGGATGAATCTACTCAAGAGTGTATAGTAATTGATCCATCATGGGATCTGGATAAAATAATTCAAATAATCAATGAGCAAAATCTAAACCCAAAGTATATTGTCAATACTCATGGACATCATGATCATACACGAGGAAATGAGGAACTAGCTGCTGAAATTAGCACTAAAATTGTACAACATGAGGCATCAACTTTACAAAATGATATGACTGTCAAAGATGGAGATTCAATCAAGTTTGGTTGCTCCGAATTTTTGGTATATCATACACCTGGTCATTCAAAAGACAGTATTTGTCTAGTTGGTGATGGTAAAATTTTTTCTGGTGATACACTTTTTGTGGGAAACTGTGGAAGAGTTGATCTTCCTGGTGGAAGTCCAAGGGAACTTTACCATAGTCTATTTGATGTTGTTACAAAATTAGATGAAAAACTAGTAATATATCCAGGTCATGATTATGGTTTAAATCCAACTTCTACTATTTCTAACGAAAAAAACACAAATCCAGTAATACAGCCAATTTCTGAAGAAGAATTTGTTATGAGAATGGGTGGATAAATTGACAATATCCAGTCATGGAAATATTGAAAGTGCTAAGGAATTTATCAATTCATTAGAAAAAAACCAATTTACTTTCTGCCTTGTAATTTCTTATACTGAAACGTCTGAAATACCTGGAATTACTATTGCTGGAGCAGATAAAGAATTCTTAAAATTTACATCACCTGCAGATGCTGAATTTCTTCGACATGGGCACTGCAAGTGTATAGATACTATTCCAATGTCACCTGATGGAAAACCAACTCCTGCATTATTAACTAAAGTAGCACTTGATTCAGCAAAAATACCTCATTTTGTAATAAACGCAGGCAGCAAAATTCATCCAGATGTATCATATTTTGATTCACAGCTAGATTTTGGAAAAAATATTTCAGAATCTACTGCATTAACACCAGAAAAAGTGATTGAAGCAGTAGAATTTGGAAGAGTAATTGGTAAATCCATTTCAAAACCAAATGATTGTCTTGTTATTGGTGAAAGTATACCAGGTGGAACCACCACTGCATTAGCTGTCCTCAAAGGTTTTGGTATTGACACAAGTGTAAGTTCAAGCATGCCAAATAATCCAATTGAAATAAAGAACCAAACAGTCTCTAACGCTCTAAAACGATTAACATCAGATGATCCGATCAAAATTATTTCTGAACTTGGCGATCCAATGATTCCAGTTATTGCTGGAATATTATCTGAATCATCAAAAATTACACATGTGATTTTGGCAGGTGGAACACAAATGACCGCAGTTCTTGCATTTGCAAAAAAAATTGGATATAAAAAACAGAATGTTGCTATTGGTTGTACTTCTTATATTATTGATGATATCGATGCTAAATTTTTAGAAACTGTAAAGCAAATAGACGATATACCTGTTTTATCAGTTGATCCTCTTCTAAATAGTTCAAATTTTGCTGGATTAAGGTCATACTCTGAAGGGTTTGTTAAAGAAGGTGCTGGAGCTGGAGGATGTATGATTGCAGCTTTACTGAAAACAAAAATTACTTCTCAAAAACTATTAGAATTAATTGAAAAAGAGTATCAGAGAGTTTCTAATTTCAAAAGTAGATAAATGATTATTCAGTACTAACTTTTTCTTCTTCTTTTACTTCACTAGTAGATTCAGTACTAACTTTTTCTTCTTCTTTTACTTCACTAGTAGATTCAGTACTAACTTTTTCTTCTTCTTTTACTTCACTAGTAGATTCAGTTGGAATTTCCAAATTCTCAGTTTCAGGACTACCCAAGTCAGATTCTGGTTTTGATAGAATTTCGTTAAAGATTGATTCTGGGGTAAGTTTTACTTCAGGTTCTTCATCAACTTTTACAACATATGATGGTATGTTCACAATTCTATCTCCAATCAATACATGTCCATG
>Ga0209089_10002496_pt1 | contig 16256 bp, 19 predicted proteins | sample ArcticOcean_MG_C_FD_187431 | JGI IMG/M metagenome (GOLD analysis project Ga0209089, IMG submission 187431) | Marine microbial communities from western Arctic Ocean - ArcticOcean_MG_CB2_150 (SPAdes) (version 2) | ecosystem: Environmental > Aquatic > Marine > Oceanic | place: Arctic Ocean: Canada... | reverse complement strand
ATCAGAATCAATAAGGACTTGCTTACGCATCTCTACGCCAGGGGCGAAAGAGTCAGAAAAAACAGCAACCCATCCGTTCATTATTCAGACTTAGGTTTCTTTTTAACCTTACGGACAGCTTTAGGGGTTTCTTTTATCAACTTAACTCCAACCTCCTCTTCTTTAAAAGGTCTTGGCCCTAAAATTCTCTCAACGTCAACTTTAAAAATCACCTCATCTTTAAGAAGAGCTTCAGCGAGTTCTGTAAGTTTATTCTTATTTAAATTTAGAATCTCTTGTGCCTTTGTATAAGCCTGCTCTATCACTTTACTCACTTCCTCGTCAATTATACGAGCTGTAGCTTCAGAATATGGTTTTGTAAAAGACTGTTCTCCTCTTGAGTCGTAATAACTGACATTACCAATCTTGTCATTCAGACCGTAAACTGTAACCATCGCCTGGGCTTGCTTCGTAACTTTCTCAAGATCACTTAAAGCTCCAGTGGAAATTTTATTGAACATTATTTTTTCAGCTGCACGTCCGCCCATTGCTGCACACATTTCATGAAAAATCTGGTCTGTTGTAGTAATCTGGCGTTCATGTGGTAGATACCAAGCAGCTCCAAGGCTCTTACCCCTGGGAATTATACTCACCTTCATAAGTGGAGAAGCATATTTCAGTAACCAACTAACAATAGCATGACCAGCTTCGTGGAAGGCAATAGTCTTCTTTTCTGTATCAGAAATCACACGAGATCTCTTTTCTAAACCTCCAACAATTCGATCAACAGCTTCGTCGAAATCCGTATGACTCACTGCATTTTTTCTTTTCCTCGCAGCAAATAAAGCCGCCTCATTACAAACGTTAGCAATATCAGCACCACTAAATCCAGGGGTTTGCTTAGACAGAAGATCTATATCAATAGTCTTATCCATTTTAATAGGCTTTAAATGAACTTTGAAAATTGCCTTGCGCTCATTAATATCTGGCATATCCACATAAATTTGTCTATCGAAACGCCCAGCTCTAAGAAGAGCCTTATCTAATACGTCTGCTCTATTTGTAGCGGCTATGATAATAACTCCACTGTTAGAACCAAACCCATCCATCTCAGTTAGTAACTGATTTAATGTGTTTTCTCTTTCGTCATTTGAGCTAAAATTTGCATTTTTCCCACGAGCTCTACCTATTGCATCTATTTCATCAATGAAGATGATCGACGGAGCTTTTTCTTTAGCTTGCTTAAATAGGTCACGTACTCTTGAAGCACCGACACCTACAAACATCTCAACAAAATCTGAACCACTTAAACTGAAAAAAGGAACCTTAGCTTCGCCTGCAACAGCCTTAGCTAATAATGTTTTTCCCGTTCCTGGAGGCCCTACAAGAATTGCTCCTTTAGGAATCTTAGCTCCCAACTTAGTGTACTTTGAGGGTTTCATAAGGAAATCTACAATCTCTTCCAGCTCCTCTTTTGCCTCATCTACACCTGCTACATCTTTAAATGTAATATCAGTTGCGTCTCCCTTTTCGTGAAGCTTCGCCTTTGACTTCCCTATGTTGAAAATCTGATTACCAGCAGAACCTCCTCCACTCATTCGCTTCATAATAAACATCCAAACCACTATCATTATCACAAGGAAGAAAATCCATGAGAACATCTGTTGTCCCCATTCATTTACTGGCTCATACTTAGAATTTACATTGTTTAAATCCGTCAGCTGCTTGTAATCTTCTGTATAGCTATCTCCTGGAGGCATTGAAAACCAAACATCCGGACCAGCATACAACCCCATAATCCCTTTTGAATCTTGATCACTAGAACCTACTAAATCTTCTTTCGCAGATTCAGTTAAAAACACCTTGTACACATGACCATCATGTATCACGTGATCTACATCACCTGACTCTACATAAGATTTAAACTCTGAAAACTGAATCTCACTACCTCCACCATCGGAGTTGAGCATAATCATTCCTAGCAACAACAACCCCACAACAGCATAAATCCAATAAAAGTTTACATTTTTACCAGAATCTTTCTTAGGAATATTCGGCATAGAGGTCGACTTTTTCTTAGCGGTTGACTTTTTACTAGTCGAAGGTTTTTTCTTATTCTCACTCATACTTCCGCATTGATTATTAATTCTTCCACGGCATATTCGTGTTTTGTAATATTCGCATCACCCCACAACTCCTCTAAAGCAAATCTACTCCTTGCGTCCTTGTGAAACACGTGAACTACAATATCAAAATAATCAACAATAGCCCAAACACCCGTTCTTAACCCCTGTACGCTAACTGGCTTTTCACCTAAAGCTTCAAAAACAACTTTTTCAACTGAAGCAGTTAATGCTTCCACTTGAGTGTGGCTATTCCCATGGGAAACAATAAAATAAGAGGCAATAGAATTATGAATCTCACGTAAATCAATAATAGAGATTTCGTGACCTTTAACATCTTCGAGACCCTTAACAACTGCATCTAGCAGAATATCAGAGTCGGTAACAGTCGGTTTTTTCATGCAAAAATTTGAGGCTACGAAGTTACTACTTTTGCAAGTGATGACACCCGATATAGGAAACATTAGCAAAATAATAACTAACAGAGGAATCTATCCGCTTCTCAGGCTCACAACTGTAAGTAGTACAAATGATTACGCTATTGAATTGCTACGTAAACCTGACACTCCCTCTGAACTGATTATTGTTGCTGAGCATCAAACAAAAGGCAAAGGCCAGATGGGACGAAGGTGGCACAGCTCCCCTGGTAACAATCTAAACCTTAGCTATATAATAAAAAACATAACATATGCACCTTCCATTTTCAATATGGCAATCGCGTTAGGCGTACTAGAAGGAATAAGAGATTTTCCGTTTATAGAGGGGGTTAAAGAGGCTGATTTTAATATAAAATGGCCAAACGATATCGTCTTAATTGAAGATTCAGGAGTTAGAAAAATTGCTGGAATTCTTATTGAAAATTCTTGGCGTGGAGAAACTCAGACTGCGTCAATTGTCGGTGTTGGGGTTAATTTAGACACTCAATTTTCAAAAGAACAAGTTTCTGGCTTCAATTTAATGCCAGGTAATCTTAATGATTACCTCAGTGAAAATATTTCAGCTCTAAATTCAGAGCTCCCCATAATCAACTCTATTCAAAATAGAATCCACATGCTTTCAACTGAAAGAGGCGACGAAATAATCCTTGAGGATTTTAACAAAGAGCTCTTTGGGCTAAATACTGAACGCCTTTATACAATTAACAACAAGCCGTTCAAAGGAACTTTACTTGGGATAGAAAAAGATGGGCTAGGAGTGTTTTCTGGGATAGGAAGAGAAAACATAAAGGCGCAGTCTTCAAATGTTGTTTGGTCTTTTATGGGGGGTTTGTAACTCGAATAAAAACAACTACGACACAGGGAACTTCTGCTTCATACCCTCAGCCATTTCTTCGAATAAACTATTTAAAGCTGGCTCAACCATCATTTTAGTGAAGGGATTTAAATCAGCATCACTTCTAACTCTACAAGAAATACCATCTACGTGCGTCACGGCGACAGCCTCTAAACTGAATTTGAAGGGGGTTGGCGACACTGTGTTTAATTTAATGAGCACGTTTTCTGCTAACTCTGACAAATCTTTTTCAAGGTGAATGGAAACTCCTCCCTTTACTTTAAAAGAGCATTTATCACCATTGGATGTGAAATCTTTTACAGCTCCTTCTGGAAGTAATTTACCTAATCTTGATAAGTCGTTGATTTCATCTTTTAAATCTTCAATCGAAATACCTAAGATTACTTCTGGACCTTCAAATGCCATCATAATACTATTAAATTTAAAGTTGTTTTTCACTCCATGCAACCGGGTCGAGGGTCCAAGAGTATAACTGTGATTTTTGGTCTTCAGTAATGTAATTAGACTCAGTAGCAACCTCTAACATCGTCGGGTAGTCAGTAAGCGTAAAGAATGGACACTGCTTCTGCTCAAACCTCTCGACAGCATCAGGGAATCCGTATGTAAAGAAGGCGAGCAGTCCCACTACTTCTAGACCAGCCTCTCTAATAGCGTCGACAGCAGATAAAGAGCTTTTTCCCGTGGAGATTAAGTCCTCAATTACGAATACGTTATTAAAATCTGAGTAATCACCCTCTATTCTTTGGCCGGTTCCGTGAGATTTTGCAGATGCTCTTACATAGATGAAAGGGATCTCTAATTCTTGAGCAATTAAAGCACCAAGTGCTATCCCACCCGTTGCGACTCCAGCAATGGCATCTGGCATACCGAAACGATCTATAATCATGTCTGATGCAATTTTACGAATGCTCGTTCTTATCTCTGGGTGACTTAAAATTCGCCTATTGTCACAATAAATAGGTGACTTTCTACCACTCGCCCACTTAAATGGCTGTTCAGGTGACAATTGAACGGCTTTGATTCTGAGTAAAAATTCAGCTACCTTTCGGTTATTATTTTTGCTGGTAGACATGACACAAATGTACGTTGTATTTATGCTGAATCGAAGGGTGTGTTTTAACGAATCCGACTCTGTTATGCTTCCAAAAGAAGTATCAACATTGTCACTTTTTAACCCCGATTCAAAGACTTTAAAAGACCTGCCGAAGTTTATTGCTTCTCACCCGAATTTAAAAGAAATTTATATTTCCAGCAAAAATTTAGATGAGCTCTGGATGAGGTTTTGCATGAATTACTTTGAGGTAGTCTCTGCAGGTGGATTAGTCGTAAACAAGAATAACAAAGTGCTTTGGATTAATCGCAATAAACATTGGGACCTTCCTAAGGGTAAAGTTGAACCAGGTGAAAGCCTTGAAGATGCTGCTGTTAGAGAAGTTACTGAAGAAACTGGAATCAGTAAATTAAAAATAACTGGGGATTTAGCGACCACATACCACACCTACGAGGTAGATGGGATAGCGCATCTGAAAACCACTTTTTGGTATTCTATGATTCATAACGGAGAGGATACCGTAGGCAAGCCTCAAGCGATGGAAGGGATTACTGAAGTCAAGTGGATGAATTCTAGTGTACCAGAAAAAATTTGGAAATCTACCTATGGCAGTATCCGCATTGTTGTTAATGCCTTTTCTAAAACTACCGAGGTAGCTTAGATAGTAAATTTCCAAGTCCATTACTTGGTCGAAGTGAAGAGTTTGAATAAACCTGTAAACTCGGGGAAATAATTATGGTTTGTGGAATGGCGTTAATGTCTAAACCATCTAACCAACGACAATCTGCTCCAACCCATCTTAGTGTTTCTGAAATAGATTTACGCTTAGAGATTAAGCTCTCCCATTCTTTTTGAGTGCCGTCTATACAAAGAATTACAAACTGTATATCATTACGTTTACTCTTTAAGGAATTCTCCACAGCACGAAAAGCATTCCACTCCTTTATGCTCGTACCACTCCCGTTTTTCAAAACAAGAATCACACTCCAATCACCATAAAGCTCATCAAAAGGTACTAAATCTAAAGACGGGGTAGTCCAAAGATTGCTCTCCAAATCATTTTCATCCCAAAGCTCAACGCCACGCAAAGAGCGCAACTCCGCCAATGGAGAATCTGGATTTTGTGCCCACCAAACTGACGCTAACGAATGAGGTTCCATAATATCCCACCACCACATGGCAAAATCTAATTCGTCCACATTCATGTCGACAGAATCCAAGTGCTCCACTCCTTTATACCACTTGTCATGCACCTCTATCCACGAAGAACACCATCCCGGCGACCTCGCTTTTTCTACTTTACTCCTGCCTGTATCAAATTCCATTTCTTCACACCAAACTTCATTCAACTTTTCACTCCCCCATCCAGAATCTTTTCTCCATTGCCAAAGTCGTGATCTCACTAAATCGGAATAATATGGTTCTTGTATAAAACTTTCTGATTCTAACAATTGCAAACAAGCTTTCTCAAAAATCTGGTTAATCGAGTCTATATATACCGTATCAGCTAATGACCTTGCACCACCTACTGCTCCTGATAAAATTATGCGATCATATAAAACCAATTCATCTAACACAGAAGCTAAAAGTCTCAACGAATCGTATTTAAATAAAGGGTGATCATTCCCCCAAACTGCTCGAGCTATATTCCCTCGCAAACGTCTTACTCCAACGCCAGGTTTTATCAAAGAAAGAGTGTCTTTCTCAACTCCATCAGATCTTACTATTACTTTCCAACTCAAAGGCGGAGCTTCAATCTCATACACTCTCGTATATTCTTTAGGTTGTGGTAAAGAGAAGTCGCCTTGATCAGAAACAGATATGATATCTACAAATTTCTTAACTCCTTCAACACCTTCAAGTATTTCATATAAATAAATAAACGATGGTATTTCTGTACTTGACTCAGAGAAGCCGGTCATTTTAACGGGTATAACTGTTTGGCAATAAGACAGATTAATGAATGCAATCAGAGAGATTACAAACAGTAAAAATTTATTTATTTTACTAAACAAATTCGAGAACAGCACGAGGTACAAATTCTTTTATACTACCCCCATTTGAGAGTATATCCCTTACAACTGAAGAGGAAATAGGGGCGTATTCTGGGTCCGTAAAGAGAATTACAGTTTCTAAAGAAGAGTTAAGCCGCTTGGTCATCTGAGCAATGGTGCGTTCGTATTCGAAATCGCCCCCATTTCTTACCCCTCTAAGCATCCAATACGCATCAATTTCCGCACAGAAATCAACTGTCAACCCCTTATAGCTTTCTATCCTCACTTGAGGTACATCTTTAAATACAAGCCTTAACATCTCCATTCTTTGATCTAAAGTGAATTTTGTTTTCTTAGTAGAGTTAACCCCTACAGCAACGACAATCTCATCGAACATAGGCAATGCTCTGCGGATAATGTTTTCATGTCCCAATGTGATTGGATCAAAAGATCCTGGAAAAACTGCTCTTCTCATGATTCGAAGTTAAAGAAACTAAACACAACATGCCCAAACTTTCTGCTTTCCACAAACCCCTCTTCTTCAGAGAAAACATTTCTTTCTCCATGCTCGAGAACGAAAACGCCATCTTTCTTCACTATTCCTGACTTATTTACCAATCCTGGTATTTTATCCAAATCCTTCATATCAAAGGGCGGGTCAGCAAAAACAAAGTCAAAAGACGAGGATGCCTTTTGAATAAATGAAAAGCAATCTCCAGTCACAACGACAGCTCTCTCATATCGCAACAACCTAAAGTGCTCTTTTATCTGATTGCATGATCTATTCTGCTTTTCTACTAAAGTGATTGACTCAGCTCCCCTACTCGCACATCCTATACCTATCATTCCCGTTCCAGCAAATAAATCTAATACATCAGCCCCCTCTAAATCCAATCTCGTACTAAGTAAGTTGAACAACCCTTCCCTTCCGAAATCAGTTGTAGGCCTACCTATAAATCCATTAGGCTGAAATTGCCTACCTCGCCATGCCCCACCTGTAATCCTCATACGGCTAATGACTTAAGCCCTTCAAAATCTGTATCACCAAATAAGTGTATGTCTTTAAAAAACCTCGACAGAGAAGATTTTAACTCCACAGCTCCTGCCCCCGCAATTCTTATGATTAAATCTTCTGGCCCCTTCCCGTCCCTGTGCATCACATTCACAATGTCGTATAGCATTCCCTCTACATTTCCTTCTTCTGAGTATCCAGACCAAACCGCCTTGCCTTCGCTTGCCGCCACAAAATCCGCTCCCCTCTTTCCCACATCTACGCGGATTACCCACTTACCCACATTCTGCCTGGAATCAGCTACGGCCAGCTTCATATCCGCAGCTCTATTCACAATTCCCCTAGCTTGTGGAAAGGAATTTATGACTGCAAACTCCCAATTTTCATCAGTTTTTTCAAGAAAGACAGGCTCTCCTTCTACAGACTCTAAATGCTGCTTGCGCAACAATGATTTTTTTTCTGATGAGGATGACTCTAAAGCAACAGCGTTGTGAAAATTAAACCACATAGAAGCTGATTCATCACTTCCATCTAACACTATCGCCGGCAGCATAGTAATAGGGGAAAACCTGCGTGAATAAAGTACTGTTTCTAAAGTTCCAGATCTACTTTTCAAAGCTCTAATTACCTCAGGGAGCATAGAGGGCTGATTCACCTCTCTAGAGCCAAAAGAATAATTTACCAAATCATTTATTTTAGACATCCAAGCCCATTGAACCTCGAACCCGTCCCATCTAAGCAACAAACCGAAGGGTTCAACTTTCGTCTCTAGGACTTTATCAGTTTCGCCAGTTTCCATCTGTATGAGCTTCGGAAGTTGATCCGAAACTTAGAGTATCTTTCTTTACTTTAACTCTACCGAAAGGTGTAGGATCTTGAACCAATAAAGTGGGCTGCCAAAGTCCTCCCACCTCTACAATACCAGTTTTCATAATAAAACGCTCACCTGTTAAAGGGTTAAAAGGCAATTCATTCATTTTAAAATGAGGAAGTTTTGAAGAAGCACGTACTTCTTGAGTGAAATTCTCTGCGAAAAAACTTGTGTAAATGGTATCTCTGATTTTAAAAGGACTGTTATCCTCTTGAATATCAGATAAAAGCTGTGTATGTGAAACTCCGATAATGTCAGAAATACTATCTAAGTCAACACGCTTAATTACATAACCATTCTCAAAGCTTTTTCTTTCAGGTAGAGTGTCGTGGAAAGACCCCATGTTATATGTTACTGGTACAACAACTGCATTAATGAAAGACTTAAGGCTATCAAAATCCGCTGCATAAGTTCCGTATATCGATTTATGAGCAAGTTGACTTTCACGAATGTCTTTTAGACGTTGAATTGTTTGGGCTTGGACCTTATCCTTAGTTTCTTGAAATACAATCTCATCATTTACTGACATCACAACAGATAATGACAAGCATAACGATCCTAAAACTCCAAAAATCAGCAACCACTTATAGGCTTTCGTATCGATTTTATCGAGCACAGATGGCAGAGCAATGACTCCAACAAAAATCAGAGCTAATCCAGCAAACAACATTCCTAAAGGCTGACTTTCAAGAGCATCGCCTAGTAAATATTTCACCACTGAAACTAAACCTGAGAGTAGTAAAAAAGCAGAAATTACGTACTTACCGTAGTCTATATTATTCTTATTCATAAAAATTATATTTCGAGCAACGAAACTACAACATACTTTGCGCAATACATAAGCCTAGCGCTTGTAACTTCGCCTGTGAATGTTAAGTCACACTCTAAAAGAGCTTGCCTCAAGACTTCGATCTCAATTCCCACACACTCCAACTCAGGGGCAGGAGCGACTTGTCCATGTCTTTTCTAAATTCTCGATTTCTGAAAAGCCCCGATGTGCTTTAATTATTAAAGGATATGCCGGAACGGGGAAAACCACGTCTATTGGAGCTATTGTTAGGACTTTAAGGGAGATTCGTGTTTCAACTGTACTACTCGCTCCCACAGGGCGTGCGGCAAAAGTCATGTCATCCTATAGCGGGATTAGCGCTTCAACAATTCACAGGCGAATTTATGTTGGGGCAAGACGATCTGACGGCTCAGACGTCTATAAAATAGCTCCAAATTTATTTAAGAAAACCACTTTTATTGTCGATGAGGCATCTATGATAGGTGAGTCTAGCGGACTTGTGACTAACCTTTTAGACGATTTACTCGAGTATGTATTTTCTGGGGTCGATTGCAGGCTCGTTCTTGTTGGGGATGACGCTCAACTTCCTCCTGTTGGTTGTTCTTCCAGCCCTGCTCTTCAAGAGTCGCGTCTCGCCTCAATGCACAGTTTAACAATCGCCACTGTTGAACTTACTGAGGTCGTGAGGCAAGAGTTAGACAGTAGCATACTTGCTAATGCTCATGCGCTTAGGTTAGATATTGAAAATGCGGATTCTGAAGGGAAAATAAACTTCCCTAAAATCGATCTTAGTGTAGGTCCAGACGTGGTCAGGCTTCCCGGTCTCGAACTGCAGGATACCTTAGAAACTCTGCACGGGCGTTACGGGGAGGATGGTGTGATTGTGGTGACGCGTTCGAATAAAAGAGCGGTACTTTTTAATGGCCAAATCCGTACTCGGGTTTTGTGGTTAGAGGACGACATCAATGCTGGAGATAGGTTAATGGTAGTGAGGAATGATTATTTTTGGCTTAAAGACCACGAAGAATTGCCTATAGAATTAATCGCAAACGGTGACATGCTTGAAGTCTCCCGAATCGGATCCCGCTTCACGAGATACGGACACGAATTTGCTGAAGTTGATGTAATTTTATCTGACTTCCCCGACTACCCATCCTTCTCAGTAACCATCTTACTGAGCATATTACACGATCCTAGACCTTCGCTTCCTCAATCCGAAACCAAAGAGCTTTACCACGCCATCGCAAAGGATTACTCCGACCTTCGCACAAAATCAGCGATACACAAAGCTGTAATTTCCGACCCGTGCTATCGGGCTTTACAAATCAAGTTTGCATACAGTCTAACCTGTCACAAAGCCCAAGGAGGTCAGTGGCCAGCGGTAATTTTAGATCAAGGATATCTGACGGAGGAGATGCTTAATAAGGATTGGCTTAGGTGGCTATACACTGCTTTTACAAGGGCGGAAAAAGAACTCTACCTCCTGAATTTCGATGATAAGTTTTTTACTTAGGTTTAATAACAATAAACTACAGACTTCAGCGACCTATTTTTCGCACTCACAATAACGCATCCAGCTGAGCTCAATCCTCTAACAAAGTGTTCACCAGCACTCATCTCACCCAGATTCTGAATAATCTTCCCAGACATATCTGAAATTGTTATTGATGTAGAAATTGGTAACCGAATCGAGAAGTCACCTCCTGATAAATTTATTATTTCGATAAACTCCATTTCTGATTCAGATAAATCAATTACTGAGTTCACTGAACTCACCGAACATTCAGGCTCCTCAGACATCTCTGAAATCATTAACTCACCATCCTCCACCCACCAATTCTCCCAATAACCACCGATTCCAGTAGACCAATCATTTAAATCTAGTCCTCTATTCCCCTGCTCAGTTGCATCAACAACATATACATTAAGAGCACCACCTTCAAATCCCCAATCTAATGGAATTCCCTGTTGGCAATCTGGTGCTGGAACATCGAGACATGTAGGTCGCAAAAAATATACCTGTTCCTGATATTGTGGATACTCGCCGTAACAATGTGCAAATCCATCTTCACCAATACACACAGCAGTATATTCATTACAACCTATTCCTAATGCTGCTATGCCATGGTCTGTAACTAATCGTGACAAAAAAGCCACATGACGTCCCTTTCTGTCAGGGTCATCATAATGAGAATCTGTAATTACTGTGTTCATAAAAGGCAATCTTAGAAAATCTCCATAGCGTACATCCATATCCTCGTTATATGGATCATTCAAAGCAGAACCAGAGTAAACCGTCCCGTTAGATGCTGCGAAATATCCAAAACCTAGAACTGCAAGTCCAGCCGAAATACCACCTATGGAACCGCCTCTACCGTTAACTAATGCGTGAAGAGCGTCTTCAATTGGAGTGTCTTTCCAAAACTGAACGTAGTCGTGTTGATTTCCACCTGCTAACCAGACTGCTTCAGCTTCTGCTATCCTATCTAATATGTATGGCTCAGTCGCGGAGTTGGGATTATTGCAACGAATTGTCTCAACTCTATTCACATCTACTCCCAATTCTGAGTATAAATAATCGTTATATGCGTCTGACCCACTAGCTCTTAAAACTAATATATCTCCTCCTGAAGCTCTTTCTAAAAACCAAACCATAGCCTCTGGCATCTCTCCCGCTCCGCCCATAAGTACTAACCCCATCTCGTGATCTACATCTACTGAGGATGTATTACCCACGCTCCACGAGGTGTAGTTCTGGGCGTTAGAAATAAATGGAGAAATACAAAGTAAAATAAAGCTAACTGAAGAGATAAATTGATACAATTTGGTATAGTTAGGTGTTAGTCTTCAGGTAAAAGAATCCAAAGAGCGATGTAAACAGCAACACCAAAACCTGCAATAGCTAAAAAAGCAAATGCAAATCTAACATTCCGAACTGGCAGATCATAGTATTCAGCCAATCCAGCACAAACCCCAGCTACTTCTTTCCCGTATTTCTTTCTTCTTAGTTTATGCATGTTAATCCTTAGGTATTCTTATTAATGATAAATATAAGGATAAAAATCAAAGAATATTTGAAAAGAAAGTTGTACTTTTGAACCCCATTAAAAAACACTCTTATGGCGACAAATCGCACATTTACAATGCTCAAACCGGACGCTACCGGAGCTGGCAACACAGGAAAAATCATTGACCGCATGATTGAGGCAGGCTTCTCGATTAAGGCTATGAAATGGACACAGCTTTCTAAAGCTCACGCAGAGGCTTTTTACTATGTGCACTCTGAGCGACCTTTCTATGGAGAGCTCGTTGAGTACATGACTTCAGGCCCTATCGTTGCTATGATCTTAGAAAAGGACGATGCTGTTGCATCTTTCCGCGATTTAATCGGAGCGACTAACCCTGCTGAAGCGGCACCTGGAACAATAAGGGCTGACTTCGCTGAGAGCATTTCTGCCAATGCTGTTCACGGATCTGATTCTGATGAAAACGCTCATATAGAAGGACGTTTCTACTTCAGCGAATGCGAAGAAGCATAAAGACTGCCATTTATGAAAAAGATTAAAGTAAACAATCCAGTTGTAGAGATCGATGGCGATGAGATGACTCGCATTATTTGGCAGTTCATCAAGGACAAGCTGATTCTACCATACCTAGATATAGAACTACTCTACTATGACTTAGGAATTGAGAAGCGAGATGAGACGAATGACCAAATCACAATCGATGCTGCTGATGCAATTAACAAGTATCACGTGGGTATTAAGTGTGCGACTATAACGCCTGATGAAGATAGAGTTGAGGAATTTGGGCTTAAGCAAATGTGGCGCTCTCCTAATGGAACACTGAGAAATATAATAGGTGGTACGGTTTTCCGTGAGCCTATCATTATAAAGAACGTTCCTAGACTTGTTCCGGGTTGGACGGAGCCGATTTGCATCGGACGTCACGCATTCGGTGATCAGTACAAGGCTACTGACACTGTGATTAAAGAAAAGGGTACATTAAAGATGTCTTTCACTCCTGAAGATGGAGGAGAGACTCAAGAATGGACTGTATTCAACTTCGAAGGTGCTGGAGGAGTGGCAATGTGCATGTATAATACTGATGAGAGCATATATGGTTTCGCTCATTCTTGTATGAACCAAGCTCTTACTAAGAAATGGCCACTTTACCTCTCTACTAAGAACACGATTTTAAAGGCTTACGACGGACGCTTTAAGGACATCTTCCAAGAGGTCTTCGATGCCGATTACTCACAGAAGTTTGCTGATGCAGGAATCACCTATGAGCATCGCCTTATTGACGATATGGTCGCTGCTGCAATGAAGTGGAGCGGTGGATTTATTTGGGCTTGTAAGAACTACGACGGAGATGTTCAGTCTGACACAGTAGCTCAAGGGTTCGGATCACTCGGGCTTATGACATCTGTACTTGTTACTCCTGATGGCGGAACTATGGAAGCTGAGGCTGCCCACGGAACCGTGACTCGACACTACAGAGAGCACCAGAAGGGAAATAAAACTTCGACAAATCCTATCGCTTCGATATTTGCTTGGACACGTGGATTAAACTTCCGAGGAAAACTTGATGGCAACGAGGATCTCCGAAACTTTGCAGATACTCTAGAGCAGGTTTGCATAGATGTTGTTGAAAGCGGCCGCATGACGAAGGACCTTGCCCTTCTAATTCACAAAAAAGATATGACTTCAGAGCACTGGTTAACTACAGAAGGATTCTTAGAAGCTATTGACTCTGACCTTAGGGATCGTATGGGAGCTTAATACAAGTCTCAACCTAATTGATCTTTTAGATATCTTTACCCAATGGAAATGAATGAGAATATTGTTAATAGACCTTCTAATTCAGAAGAGGCTATGGCTCTAGAAAATCGTCACGGAGCACATAACTATCACCCACTACCTGTGGTACTTGACAGAGGAGAAGGCGTTGTTGTTTGGGATATTGACGGGAAGGAATACTACGATTTTCTCAGCGCATATAGCGCAGTAAACCAAGGACATTGTCACCCAGCTATTGTAAAAGCAATGGTCGATCAGGCGAACAAACTCACACTTACTTCACGTGCGTTCTACTCTTCTAACCTCGGTAATTACGAGCAGTTTATAACAGAATATTTCGGGTACGACAAGGTTCTACCTATGAATACAGGAGCTGAAGCAGTTGAAACTGCCATCAAAATAGCTCGTAAATGGGCATACGATGTTAAAGGAGTTCCAGCTAACCAGGCTCGCATCTTAACGTGTGGGGAGAATTTCCATGGCCGCACAACTACCATCGTGTCATTTTCTACGGATGAGGACGCGACAGGTGGATTTGGACCCTATACCCCTGGATTTGACGTTATCGAGTACAACAACCTTGACGTTTTACGCGAAGCTGTAAAAGACCCTAACGTAGCCGGTTTCTTAGTCGAGCCTATCCAAGGTGAGGCAGGCGTAAATGTCCCTTCTGAAAACTACATCCGTGAGGCTCACGCCATTTGTAAGGAGGCAAACGTTCTCTTTATGGCTGATGAAGTCCAAACAGGAATCGCCCGTACTGGAGCTCTACTTGCTACTTGCGGAAATTGCACTTGCTCTGGATCTTGCGAACGTCAAGACACGTTCGTGAAAGCCGACCTTCTCATTCTCGGAAAAGCTTTAAGCGGAGGCGCTTATCCCGTTTCTGCTGTTCTCGCTGACGAGTCAGTGATGAATGTCATTCATCCAGGACAGCACGGATCTACTTTCGGAGGAAACCCCGTAGCCGCAGAAGTAGCTATCGCCGCCCTATCTGTCGTACGCGACGAAGACTTGGCTTTGAATGCACGTACACTTGGACATCAGTTCCGCGATGGAATTGAAGCAATAGCTCAGGAATGTTCGCTCATCAAGCTCGTTCGTGGACGTGGATTGCTGAACGCCGTGATCATCAACGACACCCCAGAATCCACCACAGCGTGGGATCTATGTGTCGCCATGAAAGACAACGGGCTTCTCGCAAAACCTACCCACGGAAACATCATCCGTTTTGCTCCTCCCTTGGTAATTACTGAAGAGCAGTTAGATGAATGCCTTGCCATCATTCGCAAGACGTTTCTTGAGTTCGAGGGATAGATAAGTTAACCAAAGTGGGATAAATTATTTTAATATTTCAAATGCTGTGTATGCTACTGAAATGGGATCCTCTCTTTCTGTAATATGTAAATTAGAACTTCCTGCCAATTACTAAACTCACCCTCTCCAAACTTTATATGCTCACCTCCAACATTCGTTTATAACCTTTTATATAAAAAAAGGTAGTAGCATAAGCTACCACCTTTGATATTTAATTAATGTCTAATATAGACTTAGGCAACCTTCCAAACTTTTTTTATTAAATCTACCCAATAAATTTCGTTTTCATGTCGCACGCCATCTGCATCCATCATCCTTGTTAAGGAACCTACTATAGCTTTCGCTAGATCTTGAGTCCAATAGTCTTGGGAGGATAACAGATCTAGCATTTTAATGAAAAGCTCCATTTGTTCTTTAGAATCAGAACATCCAGTAAGCATAGTAACAGCATCATCAATAGCTTGTGAATATTCTTCCTCCGATAACCCAAAGGCATTTGAAATGCCCAATATTTCAATTTTTATTGCGTCCATTTCTTCATTAGATAAATCTCCATCTGTGAATGAACAAAAGGAAAGAAATATATAACCTAAACCAGCAACACTCCCTCCAATAACTTCTTGATTATTACTCATAATTGTTTTTTATTAAAAAATTTTGTTTTGAAATATACAATACTATTTCTATTTAACCTAAAATATTTCACTCTCTAGTCTTCGTCTAAGTTCCAAACTTCTTTTTCGATAGACTCTTTAAATCGCTTGATTTCTTCCCTCCGTTCTTGATGAATTCTTTTCTTATTGTCTTTATAATAAATAAGCCATGAATCCTTCGCCTTGACTAAAGCTTTTTCTGAAGTCATGTGTTGATTTTTTATATAGTATCGTTGTAGATAACGTATATAGTCCTTGTCTAGGTCTTCAATATTAAGTTCGTTCTCTTTCATTTATCATATTTCTATTTAAGAACAGAGAATTTAAATGCGTTTGTAATTTCTGTAACACCAGGCTGTCCGGCAGTATTT
>Ga0209089_10002493_pt1 | contig 16265 bp, 5 predicted proteins | sample ArcticOcean_MG_C_FD_187431 | JGI IMG/M metagenome (GOLD analysis project Ga0209089, IMG submission 187431) | Marine microbial communities from western Arctic Ocean - ArcticOcean_MG_CB2_150 (SPAdes) (version 2) | ecosystem: Environmental > Aquatic > Marine > Oceanic | place: Arctic Ocean: Canada... | reverse complement strand
GCGCCCTCGCCCAGCAGGCGGCGGAAAAGGTTGGGAATCTGGAAGGCGTAAACGAAGGCGCTGGCGATCGGTCCGTCGCCCATGAACCGGGCGTAAATCATCACCCGCACCATCCCGAGCAGGCGACTGAGCAACGTGGCCCCGGCCATGGCGCCGGAGGATTTGAGCATGTCAGACAACGCGCGGCAGGCTAGGTGCAAAGCCGATTGGAGTCGAGTGGGCATGGCCAGGCTGCTGTCTGTTTTTGAACACCTTGCGAAATTTACCTCTGAATCGGTGGCCAAAACCAATTCGCCGCTTGGCCAAGCGCGGCACAATAAAACTCATAATACACTTGCACCGAACGGGTTATGGATTTTAGTTCGGGCTTTGGCACAGGACTTGCCGCTTTTTTTGGCGCGAGAGGTTTGCGGCGCCGCCGCAATGTGTTGTGCAGACTCGACGCAAAAACAATGGACAACTTGTTATGAAAAAAATCGAAGCAATTATTAAACCGTTCAAGCTGGACGAAGTACGGGACGCGCTGGCGGAAGTCGGCGTGGAAGGCATGACCGTGTCCGAGGTCAAGGGGTTCGGCCGACAAAAGGGACACACCGAGATTTACCGAGGCAGCGAATACACCGTGGACTTTCTGCCCAAGATCAAGCTTGAGCTGGTTGTCGCCGACGAGAATGTCCAAACCGGCCTGGATGCGATCACCAAGGCCGCCAACACCGGCAAGATCGGTGACGGCAAACTGTTCGTCACCTCCGTCGAGGAGGCCATCCGAATCCGCACCGAGGAAAAAGGCGACGACGCGCTGTAGGGCGAATCTTGTTTGTCGAAAGACAAAACAAAAAGGGAGCCGTTTCCGGCTCCCTTTTTTAATCTCATCGGCCAGGCGTATGGCCAGGGTCACTCGTACTTGAGCGTCACCTGGCCGTTGGCCACCTGAATGCTCTTGATTTTCACTGCGGAGCCGCTTAACCGGTAAAACTGGGTTGTGCCCGCCTGGCCAAGCGTGATCGTGCGGCCGGCCTCGTCTATGGCGGCACCATCGTCGGTCTTGTACGGGCCATTCACGGCGGAGCTGACCTGCAACGCCAGCGTCGGCTGTACAGGCTTCACGTACTTGATGAACACGAGGTAGTTTTGTTTCCAGTAAATGTTCTCTGGATCGGTCATACGCTGGGTGACGCGGAGGGTGGTTTTGCCACTCAATTTCAGGATAATAGGCTCGCTCCCCTCTTCATTTGTCAGCGGGACATTTCGAAAATCCACGCCGGACTCCGAGCCGATGAATGTGCCCAACGGATCCGTGGTCTGGTCTTCTTCAGCCGTGTCACCGGTCACGAGTTCCATTGTGGCGATGGACTCGGTAAGGGTGAACAGGGCCTGCCGCAGATAAACGAGATAGTCGCCCTTCGGGAAGTTGCGCGTGTAGTTGACCCACTCGCCATCTTCAAGCTCGTACAGCGCAAAGTCGAAAACGCCCTTGGTTCCGCCGCCCACCTCGGCGTACTTGGCCCGCTCCATATCCAGCGCCGGCGCCGTGGTGACACCGTCATAGGGGCGATACCGGTGTGTTGCCGGGTTTAGTCCCACGTCATTGTCGAAGTAGTCAATCAAGAGGCTCCCCTCCATTGCGATGTATGAATTTTCGCTCCAGTTGATCTCCCCATCCTCGTCCAGTTCGGAGATCACCACCGGGTTCTGGATGAACTCGCCGTAGTCGAAGTTGTAATCCTCGGACTCGATCACAAAGGCATCCTCGCTGAACGTGTCAAAGTACAGGTCGCGCGTGTCGCTCTCGCCCTCGGAATCAGCAGCAGCCAGGACGGCGTGATAATTCAGGTTCGCCTTCAGGCCGCCTAGTGAAACCTCGCGCGCCTTGTCCGTTCCCGCGACCGCCAGACCGTTGGCCGTGGTGTATTTTGTGCCGTTCAACGTGATGCTGATGCCACCGGGCTCGATCGCCTGGTCATCGCTCACGACAAACGTGATCTTGGTCGAGGCTGGCAAAAACGGACTGTTCGTGACCGGGACGACCTCGGAAATGACCGGCAGCTGGTTTTTATCTCCAGCGCCGGAAACGGACGCATGGGCGTTGTCAATCGTCACAGAGGAGGCGGGCAACGCCCCGGAGCCGTCGTTGTGGTAGAGCAGCAGGACAAACTTTCCGGGGCGGTCGATGAAACTGGCGGCCGGGGAATCGTCACCCGTGTCGAGAACATCCGCCTCTACCGTGTCGGTGATGGTTTTCTCAAATAAAACCGCCTGGTTATTCTCGAGATCCAGCACTTTGGTGGTCACGTCAACCGAGGTGCCTGACCCGGTCATGGTCAACACCAGGCGGATGTTGTCCGGGTACCCGATCCAGTCCCCATCGGTGATGTCATAAAAGTATTTGTTCAGTCCCTTGGCCAAAAGCACGTCGTTCGAGTCCTTGGCCAGGCTGTATCCGCTGAGCATGCTCACCGGTGAATCGTTGGGGATGAAACCAACCACGAGATAGGCCTCCGCCTGGTTGGCCACGATCAGGTCCGCGCTGAACTCGACGGTGACACCGTCCTCAATGGTGAACGTCTTCGCCCCGTAAGTGGCTGCCACGAAAAACGGCTGGCCGGTTGGCTGGTGCATGCCGATCGTAAACTGCCCGTCCTCTTCTTCAAAGAAGCCGTTCCCACTGCCAAAGTCGAACTTCTCCCAGCCGGTGACCTTGTTGTCGTTGAAGTCATCAATCATGACGCTCTCGTACTGGTACACCTTCGCGTTATCGAGCGTGATCGAGGAAGCCGGCAACGCGCCGGTGCCGTCGTTGTGGTAGAGCAACAACACGAAGTTTCCGGTCTTGCCGATGAAACTTGTCGCGGGGCTGTCGTCGCCGGTGTCAAGGGCATCCGCCTCGGGTGTGTCTGTGACTGTTTTCTCGAACAACAGCGCGTTGTTGTTCTCAATGTCAAAAACGCGTGTGGTTATCTCGACGCTGTTCCCCCTGCCAGTCATCGTGATGCTCAGGGTGATGTTATCCGGGGTGTCAATCCATTCCCCCTCGGTGATGTCATAAAAATATTTGTTCAGCCCCTTGGCCAACAGTACGTCGTTCGAGTCCTTGGCCAGGCTGTATCCGCTGAGCATGCTCACCGGTGAATCGTTGGGGATGAAACCAACGACCGCATAGGCCTCCGCCTGGTTGGCCTCGATCAAGTCCACTCGAAACTCCAGCGTGACACCGTCCTCGATCGTAAACTTCTCCCCGGCGTAGGTGGCTGCCACGAAAAACGGCTGGCCGGTTGGCTGGTGCATGCCAATCGTAAACTCCCCGTCCTCCTCCTCGAAGAAGCCGTTACCACTGCCAAAGTCAAATTTCTCCCATCCGGTGACTTTGTTGTCGTTAAAGTCGTCCAGCACCTTGGCCAAGGGGGAGTGAATCAGGGTGAAAAAGAATGCCACGGCAGCCGAGGCGCTCATCCAGCGGGTACAAAAACTGGTTGTTTTCATTATGTAATCGGTCGTCTGGAGGACTACTCTCCGGCCAATCTAGAGACGGGTCAACCCAAAAACAACGGGCAAATTATTTGGCCAAGTGGAGGATACTGTGGCACAGTCGACCGAGGTTAAACCGACTCAATCTGATGAGCCTATGAAAGTCAACATCCTCAACCGTCGCCGTTTCCTGCAACACTCCGCCGCTGGAGTCACCGCCGCCGCCATGGCCAAGCGCCACTCGCTCCACGCCGCCAACAAGGCCGCCAACAAGCTGCGAGTCGGCGTGATGGGCCTTGGCCGCGGCATGGCACACGTCAAGAATTACCTGAAACTCTCCGACGTCGAGGTGGCCTACGTTTGCGACGTCGATGACAACCGCACCGCCAACGGCCTGTCGGTCGTCACCAAGAGCCAGGAGGCGGCGTGCCGGGGCATCACCGATCTGCGGCGCATGCTCGACGATCCGCACCTCGACGCCATCTCCATCGCCGCGCCGAATTTCTGGCACGCGCCGGCGACCATTCTCGGCTGCCAGGCCGGCAAGCATGTTTACGTGGAGAAACCCGGGAGCCACAACGCCGCCGAGGCGGGGTTGATGGTCGCCGCCGCGCGCAAGCACAAGCGCCTCGTGCAGATGGGCAACCAGAGACGCAGCTATCCGCTCATCATCGAGGCGGTACAACGGATGCACGAGGGCGTCATCGGGCGGGTGCTCGCTTCGCGAAGTTTCTACAACAGCAGTCGCGGCTCCATCGGCAAGGGCAAACCAGCGCCCGTGCCCAAGCATCTCAATTACGACCTGTGGCAAGGGCCGGCACCGGAACGCCCGTACAAGGACAACCTCATCCCTTACAACTGGCATTGGCACTGGCATTACGGCGGCGGCGAGATGGCCAACAACGGCGTGCATGCGCTTGACCTCGCCCGCTGGGGACTCGGCGTCGATCTGCCGCAGCGCGTCACCTACGGCGGCGGACGCTACCACTTCGACGACGACCAGGAATCCCCCGACACCGGCACGGCGCTGTTCGATTTCGGCAACTGCACCGCCATGTGGGACCAGAGCAGTTGCCTCCGGCGCAAGCACGAGGCGCTGCCGTTTGTGGTTTTTTATGGGGACAACGGCACCCTCACCATGACCACCGGGAACAAGTACATCATCCACGACCTCGCCGGAAAGGAAGTGGAAACCAAGAGCCAACCTGCCGGCGACATTTTACACTTCACCAACTTCGTGAACGCCATTCGCAACGGCGAGAAACTTAACGCGGAAATCGGCGACGGGCAGGTCAGCACCCTGCTCTGCCACTTGGCCAACATGGCCTGGCGCTCGGGCAGCACGGTGGACTTCGACCCGGCCAAGCGCAGCATCGTCGACAACCCGGCCGCGGCCAAGCTGTGGGCGCGTGAGTACCGACCCGGCTGGGAGCCTCAAGTTTGAGCGAGGACCCGCAAGCCAGGCGGGGAAGACGCCCGCTGCTGTTTCTCCTTGGCTGTATCGCCGGGGATTTTGTCCATGCCTACATCATGGACAGGCAGAATTCCGGCGACTTTTTCGATCCGGAAGGCCTGATGATCCTGCTCGCCGCCGGCCCTTTCACCGCACCGGCGATGTGTCTCTCCATCATGGTCGCCTGCGGTCTCGCGGCTGCCTCGCTGCCGCTGCTCACTCGGCCCGTACGCGGAAGAACAGCCGACCGGCGGCCGCGCCCCGATTGATGTTGATCCACAACTGGCCGCTCTCGTTGGTGTAGGTTTGCATGTCGGTCCACTTGTCGAGGTTCTCCGAGAACTGCAGCACCACCTTGCCGCCCTTGTCGCCGGTGACGAGGAAGCGGAACTTGTCATCGGCCGCCAACTGAACCGCACTGAGGGTGGGTGCATCCGGGTCGACCGGTGTCACGTCCTCGATGAAGCCGTACTTCACTCCGAGGTACTGGCTCACGGATTCGCGCTCGCCGACACCAAGCGCGCGGTTGTAGATGAGCACCTCGGCAATCTCGCCGCCAAAGGCCAGCGTCGCCGCCTCACCCACCAGCAACGTGCCGGACACGTCCACCTTCAGCGCGCCACCGAACTCGCCCAGTTCAATCGCATCACTGTCAACGTTCACTGTCGCTGTGTTCCCCTCTCTCATAAACTCCAGCACGTGCCATGCGTCGTCCCATCCTTCCGGTTGCGCGGCGCTGACACGGCCCCCTTCCGAGACGTTGCCGTGGTCGACTAGAAACTGGTTGTTGTAACTCATCAGCAGCGCCAGATGATTTTTGTAGTTCGGCGCCTCCCACGCCAAAAGCGTGTTCACCGCGCTCTGCCATTTCTGCCGCACGACGGCGTACACGCTCACGGCGTCGGGTGAAAGAAGCGCTTCACCTGCCACGGCCGCGCGCGCTAACACGTCGTTCTCGCCGTCGAACAGCACGGCGGCTTGGCCGTTGAGCAAGTCGGCGGCAAGCATCGGTTGCAAATCTTCGTCCGCCTGGCTCACATCGTGGCCGAACGGCGTGCGATCCGTCCATGCGCTCACTTTGCCGCCCTCCTGCGTCACGCTGCTCGCGTCCAGCCACAGCCGCAAGCCGTCCACCGGCACCGGTGTGTCGCCGTACACAGCCACGCTCACGGTGGCTTCGCTGGTCGCTCCGTCGTTGTCGGTCGCCCGTACGGTCACGGTTTGCAACCCCTCATTGGCCAATGTCCAGTCCGCCTCAAACGGTGCTTCGCTCCGCTTGGCCAAGCTCACTTCCCCGGCCAGGATTTCCACCTGTGTCACGTTGCCGTCGCTATCGGTAGCGGTTGCGCTCACTTTCAATGCTACCCCGACGCTTACGCCTTGGCCGGCGTTAGGTGAAGTGATCACCACTTCCGGTGCCACGTTCGGCGGCAGCACGGTCACGCTCACGACGGCGGATATTCTTTGACCGTCGCGGTCGTCGATCGCCACAGCACTCAGTTGCACCTCGCCGGCTTCGGTCGGTGTCCACTCCAATTCGTATGGCGCCTCGGTGTCTTCGCCGATCACTTGGCCGCCCAAGAGGAATCCCACCTTCACAACGCTGCCGTCGGCGTCATTGGCACTCGCCGCCAGTTGCAGGGTTTTCCCAGCTTTCAGCGACACTCCCGTCGCCGGCTTGGTCAGGACAACTGTTGGCTCCTGGTTGGCGGACACTGGCAGGTCAAACTTAGTCGCCAACACGCTGCGCACCCGGGTAATCTCCGCTTCGTTCAACACCCGGTTGTACACCAGCACCTCGGCAACCGCTCCGCCGAAATGCAGTCCCCCCACGCCTCCCAATGTCAGCGCGCCATCGACTTCGACATCAAGTTCACCGGCGAATGTGTCGCTGAACACGGTCTCGCCCGCGACCGCCACCCAGCCGCTCTCGCCCGTGCGGTACACCTCCACCAGGTTCCACAGGTCATCCCAGCGCTCCGGTTGCGGTGCCAAGATGCGGCCCCCGGCCGAGACGTTGCCGTAGTCGAACAGCAACTGGTCGTTGTATGTGAACAGCAGGTCCAGGTGGTTGAGGTGGCTGTTCGATTCCCAGCCGAGCAACGCGTTGTTGGCGCTCGCCCTGTCCTGCTTCATCACGATGAAGAGGCTCGCCGAATCGCTGCTCAACAACCGGGCCCCGTTCACTGTGGCGTCCAGCAGGTCATCCACCCCGTCAAAGACAACCGCCGGTTTTCCATTCGCACCCTCGACGTGGAAGGCGGGCTGCTTATCGGCATCCGCCTGACTCACACTGTTGCCAAACGCGGTGCGATCGGCCCAGGCACTCACCCTGCTCGCTGCCTGGGTGATGCCACTCCCGTCCAGCCACAGCCGCAAGCCAAGCAACGGATATTCTCCACTATCGAAAACCGCAGCTTCCACCGGGGAGGTCGCCGCCGAACCGCCCTTGGCATCAGTCACCTGGACGGTAATCATGTAGAGGCCGGGCTCGTTCTCGGTCCAGTCCAATTCGAACGGTGCCTCGGTATCGACCCCAATCAACTGGTCGTTCTTGAAAAACTCGACCTTGGTGATGGCCGCACCGCCCTGCGACACGCTTGCGGCCAGCCTGACCGTCTCGCCCGGCACAAAGGTAATGTCCCCGGTCGGCGCAGTCAGGGTGATGTCCGCCCCTTGAGATACGGTGACCTTCAAGGACGCTGTCTCAACCACCTGAACGTGGCGGTCGGTCACAGCCGCGATGATCTCGTATTCGCCGGCGCCAACCCCCTCCCAAGCAAACTCGAAGGGCGCCTGTGTGAGTTTCTTGACCAACTCGCCATTAGCAAAGAATTCCACCTTGGCCAAGGCACCGTCCGCGGCATTGTCGGAGGCCGTGGCGGCCAAGGTGATGGTCGCCGGTGACACAAACTCCGTACCGTCCACAGGCGAGGTCAACTCGATCGTCGGCGCATGGTTAATAGTGAAGACGAAGTCCTCTGTCGTGACCTTGTCCTGATTGTCCTCCACGTCCACGGTGAATTTATACGCTGCGGACTCGGGGAAGTAACCGGCTTCCCAGCGAATGTCAGTAAGCACCGTCTGGCCCTCGTCATTCTCGGTCCAATAGGTTGGGCCGTGGGCCTTGACGAATTTCCCGCGGTTGACGGAGATGGACTTGATCTCACCATCGGGATCGTACGCCACCACCGTGAAGGTGAACTTGCCGGGAACCGGCACAAAGTCGCCCGCAGCCGGTGAGGTGCTGACAATCACCGGCGGCATGTTGCCGGTGGAGAGGGTAATTTGAATCGGTGCCGACACGGCTTTGCCCCCCCGGTTGTCGGTGACTGTGACGCGAATCTCGTACACGCCCTCGCTCGCGCCCTCCCACGTGAACAGTGCGGCAGCAGAGGCCGCCTGGCCAAGCTCCACCCAGTCGGCAGCCTCGAGCAGTTTGCGCTCGTACAAAACATGCGTGATCGAGCCGTCAGCGTCGTCAGCGTCGAGCGTGATCTCGACGTCACTCGGCGCACTGAAAAAGCGGCCGTCCTTCGGCGAGATGATGGCCACCGTCGGCAGCTGGTTGTCCCTGAGGTAACGGATCGAGACGGATTTGTGATCGTCCATCACCAGCGTGACCGACTCGGCCGCGCCGGAGACGTCGCCCTCCCACTCGTCGAAGCCCAGCCCCTCGCCCGGCCTGGCTGTGAGGGTGACGGTGGTGCCGGGCGGGTAGGTGGCCAAACTCGGGTTGACCTCGATTGCGCCCTCGCCCTCGACGGTGGCAGTGAGCGTGTAGTGGACGTTGACCTCGACCGGGTTGCTGTTCTCGATGCCGAATGCGTTGCGCAACGTCACGGCATAACGCCCGGCGTGACTCGGCGTAAGGTTCACCAACTGCAACAAACTCTGGGTTGCGCCCGCGATCGGCTGGTTGTCCTTGGTCCACTGGATCGTCATCGGCGTGCCAACGGCATCCAGCCTAATCAAAAGGGTTTCCTTTCCGGCCAGGTAAGTGCCAGCACCCGTGATCGCCCGCAACTTCGGTTTGCTGTTGAAGTCCGGCATCCCGTGGGTTGCCCACGCGAGATCGGCGGGCAACTCCACCTGCACGGCCTGCATGGTCGCGAGGCTCGGCTCGCTTGGGCTCCAGCCCGCGCCGTCGTACGTGTGCCAGGCGGTTTCACCGTCGGCCTGCAGCAGGCCAAGCTTCGTGCCGGCCGGAGCCGACGCGGGGAATTGCAAATCGTATCCGGCCGCACCGGAAAGCGGCGACGGATAGCCAAAGTACCCCGCGCCCCTGGCCAGGCTCACCTCAATACCTTGGCCGGGGTACGAGCCGACAAACACCACGCGGAACACCTTGGTGTCCGGGTTGGTGAACTTGAAAATGCTCCCTTGGCCAAGCTCGACCGCGCCGTTGCTCCAGGTGTCACCCAGTTCGCCCTCGGCCCACTCGCCGGTTTCCGAATCGAGGATGGCCACTTTCGAGCCCTTGGCCGCGCCTTGGAACAGCGCGGCGACGGTCTTGCTGCCGCTCAACGACAGCGGCACGTGGTAAAGCGACTGGCCCGGCGGAATGTCGAGGTTGACGTAACCGACGCCGTTGAGCGAATGGCCGGCGAGGCGGCCCGGGGCCAGCTCGTCCGCCACCAGCACGCGCACAAACTGTTTCTCCACACCGGCGTTGTAGGCCATTGGGATGCGCACCAGCCCGTTCTTGTTCTGGTAATCGACGAGCTTGTACCAGCGAATCCCGTCGGTGGAGCCCTGTATCTCGCAGTTCGCACCTGGCTCGCTCGAGAGCAGGAAGGTGAACCGGCCCTTGGTGTCGAAGCCCGCATCGCTGAGATCCGGCAGAATGTAATCGCGGCTGAAGTTCGCAGTGATTGTCTTGTGCGCATCCATCGTCACGGTGATCGTCTCATCGCTGCTCGCCGCGTCGCCGCTCCAGTGCATCCATGAGTAACCGGTTACCGGCGAGGCGGACAATGTCGCCTTGCTGCCGGCGAGGAACACCGATTTCTCCGGGTCAACCCCGATGCTGCCGCGGCCCTCGAGGGCCAGCTTGAGCTTGTAATAAATGTCGAGCCGCGCCGACTCGCTGATGGCCTTGCCAAAGCCGTTGCTCACCACCACCGAGTAACGGCCGGCGTTGGCGAGAGTCACCACCGGAATCTGAATCGCCGACGCCGTCGCCCCGGCGATCGGCTTGCCGTCGAACAGCCACTGGTAAGCCAGCGGCTCGCCGACGGCCTTAACGATGAAACCGACCCTGCCGCCGGACAACACCTGCGCGTCCGTCGGCTGTGCGGTCACCTGCGGCAGGGTCGGGTCGTGGCTCCATGAGAACGTGCTTGGGGCGATGCCGATGAACGCTTGGCCAAGCGCAATGACCGGCTCGCTCGGCGACCATGCGCCGTTCGAGACCGTGTACGTGTCGTACTTGCCGGTGCCGTTGTTGAGCAGTTTCACGACAAGCCCCTCGGCAAGCGGCAGGCCAAGCCGGCTGCTCAGCAGTCCGCCCTTGGCCAAGGCCGGCGACACGACCGAGTCGCCCGCCGGGATGGACAGCGATGTTTTTTGCCACGGCGTAAAGCCGGTCAGCAACACGCTGAAAGCGTCGCCCTTGTTGTCGAGCACCGCACCCTCGCCCGGGGCGAGCGTCATGCCGGGCTGGCTCCACGCGCCGGTGAATGTGTTGGTCTCCCACTTGCCGGTGGCCGGGTTGAACTTGGCCAGCGTGCTGCCGCTCGGGACGCTTGGCAGGATATCGGAAACACGGTTGCCACCGTTGGCCAATGGGTTGGAAATCAATGACTCGCCCGACGGCAGTTTCAGCGTCACGTAGCCGATTGCGCGCGCCGCATAGCCGGTGTCCTCCTCCCACGTCCGGATGAATAAATTGTTGATGCCCTGCGGTCGGTTAAACGGAACACGCATTTCGCCGGAGGCACTGCTGTCGCTGGTGAACTCTTTCCAGTTCAGCAAATCCAGCGAGTAGTCGGAGGTCAACTTTTTGCCGGGCCGGGCAACCTGCACCCACTCGAGTTGACCCGCAGTGTTGATCTCCACGCTGCGATATTCCGGCGGCACGACATCACGCGTGAACGAACCTGTGATCGACTTGTTGGCGTCCATCGTCACCGCCAACGGATTGGCCGCGCCACTGGCCGCGCCGCTCCAGCCAGTAAAGACGTAGCCTTTGCTCGGGGTGGCATTGAGTACGACACGCGCCCTGTTCGGATACGACACCAGCTCCGGCGTGTGAGTGACCGCGCCGCGCCCCGCGCCGGCGACGTCCAGCGTGTAATGCACCACCAAGCTGGCTGCGTCACTGAGGATGTTGCCGAACGGATTCTTGATGTAGGCCGCGTAGGCGCCGGCGTTGGACTGTTCCACACTGGCCAGCTCAAGCGTCGCCGCGTTGGCGCCGGCGATGTTCAAGCCGTTGAACCGCCACTGGTACTCGAGCGGTGTGCCGGTGGCCTCGACACTGAAGGCGAATGACTGGCCGGCGATGCGTATCGCCCCGACCGGCTGCACGGCGATCTTCGGTGTACCCTGCGAGTTGAGGCTGATGTCACGATCCCAGCTCGTCGCCGCGTTGGCCGTCACGCGAAAACCCTGCGCGGCGGCCAGGCTGGGTTCGCTTGGGCTCCATGTGCCGTCAGAAAACGTGTGGGTCGTCCAGTCGCCGGTGGCGTTTTCGAGCAGGCTCACCTTCAGCCCGTTTGCGGTCGGGAAACCAAAGTTGGCGGCTAAGCCGCCGGCGATCGGCAGCGTGGCGGCGTGGTACGACTCTCCGCTTGGCACCGTTGTGGAGAGGCTGCCCTGCACCACCTCGCCGACAAAGGTCAGCGTTACTCTGTCGACGCTCTTGTTTTCAAAAAGTGCCGCTTGGCCCGGCGCAACCACCAGACCGGCGTCGCTCCATGCGTCGCCGAACGTGCTCGCCTTCCACGACGCGGAATCGCTGTCCCAGGTCGAAACCGTCAGCTTGGCAGGGCCGCCGGATAGCAGAGTGGGCAGCGTGTTGTCGCCATTGGCCAATGGATTGGAAAGCAACGACTTGCCGGTGGGCACATCGAGCAGTCGATAACCCACAATGTTGTCCGAGTAACCCTTGCCGGGTACCAACACGCGGAAGTACATGCCCTTTCTGCCGGCCTGCGGGATCACCGGAATGTACAATTCGCCGGGGTTGGTGTCGGTGCGGTAATCGACCCAGTTCTCGAGGTCGAAACTGTACTGGATGTTGTTCTCCACACCCGGCTCCGCAACGACGGTGAACTGAAAATTTCCGTCCGTCCGAAAGTGCGAATCGCTCAGCGTCGGCATGATGTAATCACGTGAAAAATCAGCGGTCACCGTCAGGTGCTTATCGACGGTGACGGTGGTTTGCGCCGTGTCGCCGCTGGCATCGCCGCCCCAGCTTGCGAAAGAGTAGCCCTCCTCCGGCACGCCGGTGAAGGTGACTTGCGTTCCCGGCGCGTAATGATCCTGCAACGGGTCGAGCACAATGCGTCCCGCGCCTGTGGTGGCCCGGTTAATGACGTAATGCACCGCCACGCTTGCCGGCAAACTGGTGGCCGCGCCGAAGCGGTTGGTGAGCTTGACCGTGTACTGGCCGGCATTGGCCTCTATCGCCTCCTCGAACGCCAGCGCGTGGCGCGTGGCGCCGTCGATCGCCACGCCGTTGAAGTACCATTGGTAGTCGAGCGGATCGCCCTTGCCGCGCACGGACAGCGCAAGCCACGAGCCGCTCGTGACGACTTGATCCCCCGGCTGCGTCGTGACCTCAGGCAACACAATCTCGTTGTACGCGACCGACTGCTGCCACTCGAACGCCGCGCCGGAGATGACGCGGAACGCTTGGCCAAGCGCGATGACTGGTTCGCTCGGTTGCCATGTGTCGGTCGTGAAAGTATGGGTGACGTACGAGCCGGTCTTGTTGTTGAACAACTGCACCTGCAGTCCGTCTACCGTTGGCAGGCCAAGCGCGGTCGTGACACCGCCGTCGACCGGTGTCATCGCGCTGCGAAACGCCGCCTTCGCCGGGATGGCCGAGGCCAAGTCGCCCTGCAACGCCACTCCAAAATATTCAATCGCAATCTGCCCCTCGCCGGCGTTATCGAGCACAGCGCCTTCGCCGGGCTTGAGCGTCATCGCCGAATCGCCCCAGGCGCCGCCCTCAAACACGTTCACCACCAACTCGCCGCTTGCCTCGTCGAGCTTGGCCAGGCTGCTACCGTCCGGCAGGGAGGCGAACAGGTTGGCCACCGTGTTGCCGTCCTCGCGGTCAAGCGGGTTGGCGATGAGCGACTTGCCCTTGGGATATGTCACCCGCACAAAGCCTATCGCGTTTTTCGAGTATTTCTCGGTCTTGAGCAGCGCACGAACAAACAACTTGTTTACCCCACCGGAACGGTTGATGCCTTTACTGCTCTTGCCGGAAGCGTTGAACATCTCGTCCGCTTTGCCGCCCTTGGTCAGCAGCTTCCAGTTCCGCAGGTCACCCGAGTACTCGAACGCATTCGTCGTCCAGCGATGCCCGCTCACCTGAAAGCCAAGCTGCGACTCGGTGAGGCTGACGTTGAAAAATTCCGGCTCGTCAAAGATCAGCCACTCGAGAGCTGTCGGCTCGGAGGTGGCCTCGCCGATGGCGGTGCGGACGTTGACCGAGTAGGCGCCCTCGGTGCCCGGCGTCATCACGCCCAGGTCGACCGTGGCGGCGGTGGCGGCATCAATCGCCTCGCCGTTGAAACTCCACTGGTACGCGAACGGCCTGGTACCCTGCGGCTCGACCCGCAGCACAACGTTGGTGTGGATGCCGATGACCGTCTCGACCGGCGTCGGCGCGGCTGTCATGGTGACGTTCTCGCCGCTGATTAGCTTGGCGTTTTCCGGCGCGCCAATCGTCGGCAGGATGGCGTCGAGGACGGCGGTCTTGCTGCGCGTGTACCCGACGCCATTACGGATCACCACCTCGTAGCGGCCCATGTGTTCCGGCTGATAAGAGTCAATCGTATATGTCGCTGCCGTCGCTCCGGCGATGTCCTTTTTTTCAAACCGCCATTGATACGTGAACGGCGCGGCGCCCTTGACCTGCACCGTCTGTGTGACCGTCGAGCCGAACTGCATGATGGTCTGGTCAACCGGCTGCCGCGTGACCACCGGCGGGTCGTCCGGCTGGAACGCCATGAACCCCCACCACGTGCCCCACCGGTCGCGCTTGTCGTCCTGGATGTTTTCCTGCTCCGTATTGCGCGTCTCGGCATACATCTGGATGGTCCACATGTCGGTGTCGTTGTTGGGATCGACCTGCGCGGCGCTGTAGTCGCCCCAGCTGTTGCGGCCGTCGGAACGCAGCTTCACATAAGGGGCAACACCGGACTTGAACAGCACCGGCTTGCTCATATAGCCCAGCGGATCGGACGCCTTGCGATAGGAAAAATAGGCGCTGGCATAGGTGTCCCTGGAGAAGCCGGAGTAGCCAATCAGCACATCGCCGTTTTTGTTCACCGCCATGCTGGGGAAGGTGTACTGCTTGACGGCGTTGGTGTCCTGGATGTAGCCGCGCTGGATGATCGTCGCGTTCGTCTCGAGGTTCCACCACTGAACCGCGGTGCGGTCGACGTTCTCCATACCTTCCGGCAGAAAGACATGGTGGACGGCCCAAAGCTTGCCGTTGCGCTTGGCCAGGGCGTGCATGCGTGAGTCATTGGCGAAGATGCTCTTAGCGGCCGCCTTTTGCGGCGAGATGTTTGTCTTGCCGATGGAAAACTCCCAGGACTCAATTCCCTCCAGTGGTGTACGGGCGTAATTGGGCGTGTAATGCTCCTGGCCCACTTTCCCTGACAGGGCGCTGATCCGTAGCGCGTATGTGCTCTGCTCGGTGATGAACAGTAGATTGGTGTCATCGGCGTCAAAGGTCGTCGCTGGAACAACGGTGAAAAAGTCGGGGTCGTCAAACTGTGTATAGTTGACCTTGCCTTTGCGAATGTAGTCCGGTTTGTGAAAGGCAAAAATGCGCGAGCCAACAAATTCCTTCGTACCCTCAACCTCGTTGGTGCCCTTGTACAGGTTCACAGAGGCAGCCAACCATTTCTTGTTGTAGCCGACGTTGGGATAATCAGCGTACAGGTAGTTGTCCGGAGCCGCTTCCGGATGGACGCGGATCGAGGCCATGTCCCAGTCGCCGGTCGGGTCGCTCGTTTGCGACAGGGCGATCAACACCGCCGACTTGGTGGTGTTCACGTCTGCGATGGTAAAGACCACCCAGCGCTTGACCAAGTGGTCGTAAACCACCTTCGGGTCGAAGACAAAACCGTGGCTGAAGCCGGCCCAAAAGTCGTCGAGGCCCACCTTGCTCAGAAGCTCGCCCTCGCGGGTCTGGATGGCGATCTCGGTGTTGAGCGCCACCACCAAATGCTCGGGGCCGACCGCACCGTGCGTGTCCGCCGGGTTGGCCATGTGGTTGTCGACCACCGCCAGAAAGTCATCCCGAACGCTTGGTCCACCCAACAGTCTCGGACCGCTTGGCCGCGGCTTGGCCGCGCCGCCCGGCGCTCCCATTTTTTGGATGCTCAACAAACGGTGCCGCCGAACGGTCTCGTCCGGCTCGGGGTTGGCCGCAGCCAACCGCTTGGCCAAGGAGGTGAAATTCATGGTGAGCGTGCGAATCTCCGCATAGTCGTCGCCCAGTGTGCTTGGCTTCGTGTCGTACCGCTCCGGCGCGGCGGCCTCCAAGCCGGGCGGCAACGGCGGCAGCGGAGCGACCCCGACCAAGTCGCCGCTTGGCAGGGCGTCCGCGGCGTCCGCCCCGGCGAGCCACCTCGCGTAGCCCGGCAACAAGTCGCCAAGGCCGGAATCCAGTTCGCGCCTGGCCAAGCCGATGGCCAGCGGCGTCATCCTGTCGCCGTCGTTGGTGAACACGTCGACCGCCCCGCCGTCCGCTTGGCCAAGCGGCGTTTGCGACTCAATCAGCATGTCGAGATCACCGTCGCCGTCGAGATCCGAAAGCGTGATGGACGGCGTCTCGCGCGGAGCCTTGGCCGGCCCGCTCGCCCAAGTGACGGCAAAAGCCATCCCGGCGGTGATGCAAACGGGGACAAAAATAAACTTCCAGCAACGGGCCAGATGCTGAACCCGACGAACTAGGGGAATCATGGTTGGGTTGCGTTAAAGTTTATCGGGTTTCAACGGACGATAACGGACCGCGATTATGGCCCCCCGACCCCGGCCGAGTCAATGCCTTGCGCCCCCCATAAACCGCCCTATACTGCCGGCCGTGCTGGATATCAGAGAGATTCGAGACAACTCCGAACACGTCCGCGAACGCCTCGCCACCCGCGGGGAG
>Ga0209089_10002484_pt1 | contig 16291 bp, 9 predicted proteins | sample ArcticOcean_MG_C_FD_187431 | JGI IMG/M metagenome (GOLD analysis project Ga0209089, IMG submission 187431) | Marine microbial communities from western Arctic Ocean - ArcticOcean_MG_CB2_150 (SPAdes) (version 2) | ecosystem: Environmental > Aquatic > Marine > Oceanic | place: Arctic Ocean: Canada... | reverse complement strand
TTCCAACGAGAGGCCTCGGCGTTGACCTCTCGGTTCCTCAATCCACGAGGAAACACGGGTCTGACCATCATTACGCAAATGAAATGCCCGTCCATGCCAACCGGGCAAGTTCCACAACTTTATTTTCTAAAGGGAGTTACGGATATTCCGGTAACCATCAAAGGGATGCGTTTGACTGATCCGGGGTAAAGAGTGTAGGGAAATCGAACAGAAAAATCGGTGGGAGGCGGTCTCTCAGGAAGGGCGATCCAGTTCATCGAGGAGTTTCTCGACCGCCGGCCAGAGGTGTTTGGGGACCTGTATCATCAGGCTATTGGAGGCCCGATGCGTGACCACGTGAATCGGCAGTCCGCCACGCTCTTTCCAGGCTCGATCCAACTCGAGGGCGAGCTCCCCGGCGCGGCCAAAGCGAGTGGCCCAATTGCGAAGCACCGGCCGGTGGGTTCCCGCCACCGGTGGGCAGTCCGCTGCCGAGAGCAACTTCAGGTACTGTTCGAGACGGCGCGGAGAGGTACAGGAGATGACGACCGAGCCGGTTCTTGGATCGGGCACAAAACGGCTGTAACGGTCGAGGGGACCGATCTCCTGCTCCCTCTTGTGTGCGTCTTCGCGTAGCAATTGGCAGATCGGTTCCGGATCCAGATGCTGCAGTGCGATCACCCGGATCTGGTAGCGCGCTAGCGGCGGCTCGCTGTCGGGATCGGTGGTGGCCCAGTGGGGACCTCGCACCAATCCCTTGCGAATCGGCTTCAACTCGATCCCTTTCGACTTCAACTGCGCTCTCAGAATCAAAGCGCTGGAAGAGGAGGAGAGGTTCAGCGGTCGCAGCAGTGGGATCGATCGGTGGCCGAGGATTGAACTCTCCATGATGACCGACTGATCGGTGGCCAGGCTCCAGCCCTGCAGAAGCAAGCCCGCTGGAATCTGACCGGCGGGAATTACCGATTGATTCGATTGTGGCAAGGGCACCAGCAATCCAATCCAGCAGGAGAGCAGCAGGGGAATCATGAGGTGCTCTCCCTCGGCTCCAGTTGCAGGTTGCGAATCCGGGAGTAGAGCGTGGAGCGCTCGATTCCAAGGATCTCGGCGGCGCGCTTCTTGTTCCAGTTCACGTGATCGAGCACCCGGGAGATGTGATCTTTCTCCAGTTCCTTCAAGGAGATCGGTTGCCACTGAGCGGTGGAGTCTGCTCCTGGTTTCCGCGAAGCGGTGTGATCTAGCCGAAGATCATCGACCTCCAGCAAGGTCGCTGGAGACAGAATCACGGCGCTTTCGATGACATTCCTCAGCTGGCGGACATTTCCAGGCCAAGAGTGCATTCGCAATGCAGTCATGGCATCTGGAGAGAGTTGCTTGCGCTGGGGACTTCTCCCGCAGCAGAGATCAAGAAAGTGTTCCGCGAGCAAGTCGATGTCACTGGGTCGATCTCGCAGCGGCGGTACCACCACCTCGAGCACCGCGAGCCGGTAGTAGAGGTCTTCTCTGAAGCGCCCCTGTGCCACCTCTTCTTGTAGATCTCGGTGGGTGGCGGCGACGATCCTCACATCGACTTCGATGGAGTTGTTGCCCCCGACCCTCTCCAGCCTCTTCTCCTCGAGTAACCTGAGCATCTTGGACTGGGCAGAGGTCGGCAACTCACCGATCTCATCGAGGAAGACCGTTCCTCCCGATCCCGCCTCGAACTTGCCGGGCTTCTGCCGGTCGGCACCGGTGAAGGCACCTTTCTCGTGGCCGAACAGTTCACTCTCGACCAGGTTCTCTGGAATGGCTGCACAGTTCATGGCTATGAAGGGAGCCGCCGCCCGACTTCCTTGGTAGTGAATCGCCCTGGCGACCAGTTCCTTCCCGGTGCCGGTTTCTCCCCGGATCAGCACGGTCCCCTCCGTAGGAGCTGTTTTCCGGATGAAGTTACGAACCTGATCGATCTGAGATGAACTACCGATGATGGGCATCGAGTCGATCACCGTTCGAACCAGTTCTTCACGATCGGTAGATAGTTCGATCAGATCTTTTCCGACCGAGAAGCTGGCCCCGATGATGCCTGCAGCGACTCCCGCGCCCCACAGTTCTTCATTCCCGAAGGGCCGTTGGTCTCCATCCAGGCGATCGAGGTAGAGGATCCCACCGATGCCATCGTGGACCAGGATCGGAGCAGCGATCACCGATCGAATCTCATCGCCGACGACGCTACGGCGGTCTGCGAAGCGCAGATCTTCGGTGGTATCCCGCGAAATCACGGCTCGCCGCGATTGCATCACTTCGCTATGAATCGTGTGACTCAGTACGAATCCATGCATGGGGGTTCCGCCGCGAGACCATGCAGAGCGGCAGAGCCAGCCATCTTCTTCACTGATCAAGATGGCACCCCGGTCCGCATCGATCCCTTCAACCAGCAACCGCAGACCTTTTTCAAGGCGCGCCGAGTTCTCCTCGGCTGAGCGGCCAAGCAGTGGAGCACAGGAGTGCAGCGCCCCGAGCACCTGGCCAGATCGCTTTCCGTCCAGATCTTCGGGAGCCACCTCGATTCGATGAACCACCTGGGTTCTGGAAACCGATTCCGATGCCGTCGAGATCGCTGCTTCAAGTCGAATCTCACAGTCTCCGATGGCGAGCAAGTCGCCCGGTGCCAGTTCCGATTCTCGAATCGGATCATTGTTGAGATAAGTGCCGTTGGATGACTCCAGGTCGACCACATACCAGCGCTGACCCCTGCAGCTCAAGCGGGCGTGAAATCGGCTCGCCGCCCCATCGTCGATGGTCACATCCGCTGCCGGATCACGGCCGATGATGAGTCCGCCTTCTTTGGCCTGTTCGGTCGAGATTTCAATCACCTGAAAGGCGCCGGCAGAGGTACAGATGTGGAGGCTAGTGCTCAAGGTCCCCCCCCCTGATTCCAACTTCTCAGGATGCGGTCGCGGTCGAGGAGGCCAAGGATTTCCACCTGGCCGATGCGAGTGTTCCAGCGCGCCAGGTCTCCTTCACAGCGAATCGCCGGAGCCCCTCGTGGAATTGCATCGACGGGCAGAGTGAAGGTCACAGTGGAGACGAGATTCGCGGGGTCCTCCTGGCGCGAAATCTGGAGGCGGAACCGGGCACGCTTCGGATCGTCGGAGGGTCTTCGTTCCAGGGTGATGGAATGGTCGATTCCTTCCTGGATGAATGCCAGTTGCGACTGTAGTTCCACCTCGATCGCCACCGGAACCCCGCCCCGAAGTGCCTCGATGCGTGGAGCGATTCTGCGACCTACCGCCAGGCCTATCCGTAGCCGATCCCCGGGTCGTTCCGGATCTTGACCGGTTCTCAACTCAAGATCGGGAGTCCCGAGACAACGCAATCCATCGATGCGCCATCTGCGTAATTCCTTGAGGTAGGGGAAGGAAATGGCGCGCGGATCGTTGGCCCACAGCAATGATCCGTCGCGGACCACCGGCGCAATCTGGACATGTCCTCCCGCGGGCTCGGGGAGGGCTGGGTATCTGAAAAATCGTTCGATCCGATCTCCGTTTTCTCCGAAATCGTAGGAGAGAAGTTCGTAGGGAGATGAACTGGAGAGAATCCCTCGCAGAGTGCCATCGACCTGGATGCCTGTTTCTACCGCTCTACCGGGCCAAAAAGTCCCCAGAAGGATGGCGCAGAGAATCAGCGTCACTGCCAGCGAGAGTTGTAGGACGGAGAGTCGAGTTTTGACGGGAGGATCAATCTTCAGCTGCAACTGTTCCAGTTCAGAAAGTAATGCCCCATGGTCGTGTGGTCGATCCTCCGGACGCTTCTCCAGCATCCGAAGGACCAGCAGTGCCAGTTCAGGATGGATGCCTGAGCGAAGAGCGGCTGGAAACCTGGCTGGCTCGTTGACCTGGGCGACCATCAAGTCAACCCGAGAGTCTCTTTCGAAGGGAGGCTTACCCGTGAGCAGGTGAAACAGCGTTGCGCCGAGACTATAGATATCGGAGCGTTCGTCGAGAGCCCAGCCCTGGATCTGTTCGGGGGATCCATACTGAGGAGTGCAAAGAAACTCTGGATCGTCCTGAGGATTCTCGCCGAGGTTTCCCGCCAGTCCGAAGTCCACCAGTTTGACGACTCCACGAGAGTCCTGCAGCAAGTTCGATGGCTTCACATCTCGATGGATGATGCCGCTTCTGACTGCAGCGCGAAGTGCTCGTGCGGCAGAGATGGCGACGCGAATCGTTTTTGCAGATGACATGGGACCGTGTTTCTCGACCTGGATCTCGAAACTGGGCCCCTCGAGAAACTCCATCACCAGGTAGGGAGGATCTTCATCCTCGTGGATGGCATGAATCTGACCGATGTTCGGGTGACTGACGGCAGCGATCGCGCGCGCCTCGGTGAGAAACCTCTCACGAATGTCGACGCTCTCCTGCAAGCGAGGGTGGATCCTCTTGATGGCAACGGTTCTCTGTAACCGTGGATCACGGGCACGGTAGACCACTCCCATTCCGCCTTCGCCGATTTTTTCTTCGATGGAGAAGGAGCCGATCTGGTCGAGGCGAGGAGTTTTCAATGGCCGTGTCTCATCGTGTGAACTTCCCGCGTCGGTGGTGTCGCCGGGGGAGAGCCTTCGACTGGGAAGCAAGTGAGACCCCTTTCCTGAGAGAAGCGGTCGGGACTTCTCGCCTGAGCACGTGGCCATGCTATCCTGCGGTCCCGACAGGGTGACGGGACTCTGGCCGGAAGCACAGGAAATAGTCTCTTCATGTCCGCTACTTTCGAAAAAAAACTGTCTGCTGCTGCGGGAGGGGACTTCCGCTCATTGCTGACTGCCGCATTTCATGCCGCAGGAAAGCACAGTGGCGAGGTCGAGGTGATTCGACTGACAGACGAGGATTTACAAATCTTCGTCACCTCTGCGGATGAAACTGCGGGACAACGGCTGCTCGGCGCTCTGATTGCACTTGGATTCGAGGATCCGCAGGAACTTCCGGTCCAGTGGCAGAAAGCCAGTGCCGCTGGAGTCGCCCCGGAAGGGTTCTACAGCACCACTCACCACCAGACCGAGGTTCTCGACCAAGAGGTCTGGCAAGTCCTCCCTCAGCAGCGAATGGATGGCTGCATCACTCGTCGGGATGGAGCCCTTGCCTGCACCAAGTTGCGAGATGTGCAGGTCGGAGATGAAGTGGTGATCGGGATGGACGGTGTGCGGTTGCTCGCCGAAAGCGCGACGGAGACTCGCCCTGCATTTGCCTTCATGTCCAACGATGTTTCCTCCGAGAGGCGCGCCGAGGTGCAGATCCGGGCGGTGGTAGATCTAGCCAGAGCCGCTCGGAAATCGGGTAAGAAGATCGTATGGGTGCCGGGACCCGTGGTCGTTCATACCGGCGCCGCCAACGATCTGGCTCAACTGACTACAGCGGGTTGGGTCGATGCAGTACTGAGTGGAAATGCACTGGCAGTTCACGATATCGAAACACAATTGTACGGCACCAGCCTCGGTGTATCAGTCTCCGATGGAAGCGTGGTCGAGCATGGCCATTCTCACCACATGAGAGCCATCAACCGGATCCGAGAGCAGGGTTCCATCGAGGCAGCCGTCGCATCCGGGATCCTCAAAGATGGTTTGATGCATGCCCTGGTCGAGCGGCAGGTTCCATTCGTACTGGCCGGGTCGATCCGAGATGACGGTCCCTTGCCGGAGACGGTGATGGATCTCATCGAAGCGCAGGATCGTTATGCGTCCCAGTTACAGGATGCGGGACTGGTCATCATCCTGGCCTCGATGCTCCATGGAATCGGAGTCGGCAACATGTTGCCGGGGAATGTGCCGTTGGTGTGTGTCGATATCCATCCGGCGGTGGCCACCAAGCTGGCCGATCGAGGATCGGCACAGGCGCTGGGGATCGTGACCGATGTGGGTCTCTTCGTCCGTACCCTGCGTGAGCAACTGGTCCGCTAGAGAGCCGTGCCGGAGCTGGGCTTCCGCTCCTCCGGGATCTCTTTCGAGGTCTGCTCCGGTTTCAGAATTTTTGGCTTCACCACCTTCGGTAGCGGACTCTCCGGTGCACGAAAGGCGAGAATCGTCATCGCGGTCCCGTAGGAAGAGCTGCGTGGGAAGACTCGATCATTCCACGAACCAGATTCACCCCTCACCTGCCACAATCGAGCGAGGATTCGCTGACGTAGTGGCTCTCGATCTTCTTCCGGCAGAGCCTGCAATGCCCTGGCAGCGTGGGTGTGGGCATAGAAGAAGTAGTAGGGAGCGATGTAGTACGGTGGATTGTGAGTGCCAGTTTGAGCGCGTCGCTTTTCTAGCCATTCCCAGTGTTCAAGGAATGCGTCGACTGCGGATCGGACTCTCTTTGCATCGGCACGGCCGGCCAACCACAGCGCAGTTTCACTCACTGCCATCCGCGCGCAGGCACCCTGAACCGCCTCGAAGCCCTCTCCTGTGACCCTGGCAGGATTGGTGGAGTACTGAAAGGCGCCACTCTCCAGCCGAGCGGCTTCGAGTGTATCGAGGGCACGATCGATCACAGTAAGGTCAAACTTGTATCCTCGATCTCTGGCTCTCATCAGTGCCATCACTGCTGGTGCTGTCATGAAGGGGGAAGCGGGACTCGATGCTCCCGCCCGGCGCCGACGGGAGTAATTCCAACCACCGCCGGGGATCTCATTCTCGATCAGCGTGGCGATCAGCTTCTCCACCAGCTCATGAGATGGTTTCTTCAGTTTTCCCGGGACTACCTCGAGTTCTTGCATCCGGAGAATCGTCTCCAGGCTTTCGATGTGCCCCCAGTCGCGAACATCGTAGCCACCGCTGAAGCCGCTACCCATCCGCGGTGCGCGCGTGGATTCCTGAAGCAGGAAAGAGAGTCCTCGCATCACGGAGTGGGCTCTTTGCGAATCCTTTTTCAGACCAGGAACTTCGATCAAGGAGCGCATCACGATGGCGGTTCCACCGACTCGATACCCGGGAGGAATCTGCCCTCCTTCGCGGTAAACACCTTCGTAGGGCCATTCTCGAAGCTCGACCTGCTTCTTCCCCTTGGATTTGGCCGGGTCCATCGATTCCTGATTCGATACCAGCGTCGAGAGGGAGGCCTCGATCGCCTGGCTCCAGTCGGGTTCACCCTCGGGTAAGGCCATCGGGCTCGGTGCTTCGAGGGTGGAAATCAGTATCAAAATCATCATCGAACTCGGCATGGGACTCCCCTTCATCTGTGCGGTGGCCGGAATCATCGCACGGGGAGGGGAACTGGGGAAAGCCTAAGAGACCTGCAGAAATCCACATCCAGGTGCTCAAAAATGCTACACTATTACCCGAAATGAGCACCCCATCTGGGGAATGGGCTCCAAAGCCTGCGCCGTGAGAAAATCAGAAGTCGAGGTAAGTCGTTGTATTAAAGTCACTTGTGTAGATTTTCCAGGATCGAACTCGCGGTGGCCCAGTGGGGTTCGAGTCGGGAACATGGTTTGCATGTCTCCGTGGGTAAGGGCCCTCTTCGATGGGCCATTTCGCCCGAAGAAAGGAACCGGCCGGTGGCACGATTGCGACTCCCCTCCCATCAATTCTGGAACCTCCGGGTCAAACTGGTGCTGCTGCTGGCGTTTCTGCTGGCGGGGACGCTGGCGGTTCAAGGATGGCTGGAGGAACGCAAGGTTCAGCGATTGCTCCAGGCAGTGGAGCAGATCGCCGCCAACATCGCCGCCGATGCGGTGAAGATGGGGATTCAAGCCACTGCGGCCAGCTCACTCTATCAAAAGGACATCCACGTCGGATTCGAAACCAACATGCTGATCCCTGGCATGCGAGAACTGCAACTCGACCGGAGGACGGACAAACTTCTGGCCCAACTCAAGAGCAGAGTGCTGGAGATGGAATCGGGGCCTGCAGACGAACTCGATGAAGACCTGTTACTGCGCTCCGGTGTCGAGGATTTGGTGCTGGCTCTGATGCAGAAAAACCATCCTGATCTTGCGATCGATGTGTCCTTGATCGGGCGCACTGATTTCAAGAGGAATGCTGCAGTGCTACTTGATTTTGGAGCGGAATCCAACGGTGATCGATCCGAGTGGCCCGCCCTCATCGTGAGTGGATCCACCGGGCATGCTGAAGACCGGGAATCGGCATGGCGGGAAAGGAGAGTCGCCAAAAGTAAGTTGAATGAGCCTGCCGAGCAGATGATTTCTGAGCAAGGTCGGGCGGGAGTGGGACAGCAATATTCTGAGATCGAAAAGTTCGCCACAAATGTGGAGAATACTGGAGGACTCCCCCCGATAGGGGCGAATCATCCGCCAAGGGAGATGCTGCTAGATGGTCGCCGCCAGCCCGCTGCAGAATCCTATGGGTACAGAAGATCCATCGATTCCGCTGGACCATTATTTTTTGCCAGTGACCCAGATGATTTCAGAGGGATGGGCATCCAGTTACAACCCCATCTCGATGAACTTCAACAGTTGGTGAATGAAGCCAGGTACTACGACCTTTCTGCGACCATCTCGATGTTCTTGATCGGCCTGGTGATCGCATGGGTGCTGGGCGCCCGGCTGATGAGGCCGGTGACCGAGGTGGTCGAGGGGATGCGCTCCGTGGCCAGTGGAGACCTCTCGATTCGGTTGACCGAGCGTAATGATCCAGAGTTCGGATTGGTCAGTAGACAATTCAATGACATGGTTCTTCAGATCAAAGATGCCCGGGGCGTCGAGAAGGGTTTGGAGCATCGTGAACGAGTCCAGTCGATGGGAGATCTTGCAGCAGGAGTGGCTCACGACATTCGAAATCCTCTCAGCGCCATCTCGCTGCACGTCGGTCGCATCCGGAGAGAGTTCGTGCCAACAGATCCAGAAGCTCGCGAGCAGTTTTTGGGCTTTACCGGGGATGTCAAGGAAGAGATCGAGCGGCTCAACTGCCTGGTTTCTAATTTCCTTCAACTGGCGCAGCCGGCGGCTCAAGAGTCGGAACGGATCAACCCTGGAGACCTGCTCAAGGACCTGGGTAGATTGCTGGAAGAAGAAGCAGAAGTGCACAAGATCAAACTCAGCCTCGATATTCAAGATGAACTGAGTGAGGCAATCTGGAATCGTATCGAGGCGAAGAGCGCATTCCTCAACATCGCGAAGAACGCTTTGCAAGCGATGGAAAAAGATGGAGGCACTCTCAAGATGACGGCTCGATCGGATGGCCAATGGATCGTCATTTCATTCGTTGATAATGGTCCTGGTATCGAGGAGCAAGATCTCGAACGGGTGATGCTTCCCTACGTTACCATGCGGCCAGGGGGTACTGGATTGGGACTCGCCATCTCCAGACGAGTGGCAGAGCGTCATGGTGGTCGCCTCGAAATCAGCTCTGAGATTGGGGTTGGAACAGAAGTGAGGTTCCTGATGCCAACTGAAGAAGTGGGAGGACCGAGTTAATGGAGCGTCCAGTCAAAATTTTGGTCGCAGATGACGAACGTAACCAGCGGGAGATTCTGGTCTCTTCCCTCTGTCGCGAGGGCTTTCGTGCGGAAGGAGCGACCGGTCTTCCTCAGGCACTCGCTCTACTGGAACAGGCGAGAGAGCTCAGCGACCCCTTCGGAGTCGTGGTGACCGATCTCCGGATGCCCTCCGGCAAGGAGGGGCTGGAATTGCTCCAGCAGGCACGTCACGACGACCCCCTCTGTGAGGTGATACTGGTGACCGCATATGCCACCGACGATGTGGCGTTTTCTTCCGGCAAGGCCCGGGCCTTCGGTTTCCTGTCCAAGCCCCTCGATTTAGAAAAGACCCTCATCACCATCACATCGGCTGCCGAAAAATCCAAGCTGGCCAGAGATCATGCAGACCTCAAGGAACTGCTTGTCTCGGGCAAGGATTCCTTTTGTGGAATCGTCGGCAAGAGTGCCGGAATGACAGATCTCTACCGACTGATCGAGCGGGTCGCCGGTGCAGACGCCACATGTCTGATCAGTGGTGAGAGCGGTACAGGAAAGGAACTGGTCGCTCGTGCAGTACACCAGATGAGTGCTCGTCAAAAGAATCCATTCCTGGCGATCAACTGCGCAGCGATTCCTGAAAACTTGATCGAGAGCGAACTGTTTGGTCATGAGAAAGGCGTTTTCACCGGAGCGACTTCACGTCGAGTGGGTCGGTTCGAAGATGTGGGAGCCGGGACCCTGTTCCTCGATGAGATCGGATCGATGGAGTTGAGCTTGCAGCCGAAGTTGCTTCGTGCAGTCCAGGAGATGGAGTTCTCTCGAGTCGGTTCAGCCGAGACGATTCCATTCCGGGGAAGGATCGTGGCGGCGACCGCACGTGATCTTGAAACTGCGGTAGCCGAAGGTGAATTCAGGGAAGACCTGTTCTTCCGTCTCAACGTCATCGTTTTGACGATTCCACCTTTGCGCCAGCGTAAAGAAGACCTGCCCCTTCTGATCGACCACTTCCTGGCCCGAGGAAGTCGGCGCCATGGGAAGGACTTTCAGGGTGTTTCCGCAGCGGTGATGACGGCTTTCGAGAGCCACTCATGGCCCGGTAATGTCAGAGAACTGGAGAATTCCCTGGAGCGGATGATGGTGCTCGGAGATGGGGAGGTGCTCGGCGTGGACCTGCTTCCACCGACAATTGCGAATCTCCAATCGCAGCTGCTCCCCGTAGGAGACGGTCCGTTCCAGTTGCCCAGAGAAGGGCTGATCCTGGAAGATCTGGAGCGAAGCCTGATCGAGCAAGCCCTGCAGAGAACTGGAGGAAGTCTTGATCCGGCCGCAAAAATGCTGGGAATTTCGTACAAGACCCTCCAGTACCGGATCAAGAAATACCGATTGAAGAAAGAGAACGGATTGTTGTCGGAGGAAATCATCCCCGGCGAAGGCCGTATCGCCTAGTCTGAGGGGCGATTGGTTCGCCCTGGAGGACTCCTTTGAGAGTACAGATCAGAAAGTGGATCCCAGGATACTTTTGACCTGGGAATAGAATGAGCAGTGAAGGCTAGTTTTTGAGCACCCATTGGTTCTCGAAGGACAGCACTGCAAAGGAGAAATAAGATGAGTTCTGCGAAGAAAGCGGCTGCACTGACACTCTTGATTGTGATCATCGGCTTCGGGCTGATGAGCTTCCTCGGCGATGGACCCGATGGTCCGGGTGATAGCGGATCGGAAGTCGGGAGTAACAACTCATCGACCACCAATTCGGTAACATCGGTGAAACGCCTCCCCGAGCGGCAGGTTTTGAAATCTAGTATTTCAGGACTGGTTCGCGATGAGGGAGGTACTCCCCTTCCCGGAACCACGGTCACGATGTTTCGCCTCGATGGCGGAAACGGAATCGCCTCTGCGGTATTGGTTTCGGAAAAGAAGGTCGCCGCAGATGGCACCTTCCGATTCGATGATCTGGCTGCTGGATTGTTCCGCTTCCAAGCGGCTCTCTCTGGCTACCAGAGCCACAAGTTGGACGTCTCGTTGATCGATGGAGAGAGCCCACCCGAAGTGGTCTTGATCCTGACCTCGGGGATGTCCATCAGCGGTACCGTCTATGATCCCTTGGGTCAGCCGGTCCCGAACGCACAGATCGCTGCATTCAAGGAGCGTGTAGCCCAGGAAGCTCCCCTTCAGAAGAGACTTCAAGTACTTCTGGAACTGCAAGAAATGCAGGAGGAAAACGGCATCGCGGCGCTCTCCGATGCATCGGGGAACTACGTGATCGCTGGCCTTGAAAACCTCTCCTACCGACTGCAATCGGTAGTGGGTGGTTTTTCACCGATGGAGAAGCGCTACATCTCCGCAGGCAGTACAGAGGTGGACTTTGTACTGGAACTGGGTGGACAACTCTCCGGTACGGTGCAGGACCCTGGTGGTCGAGCCATCGTCGATGCCGTGATCGAGGTGTACCGTCAGACCGGGACTCAGGACATCATCGAGATCATCCAGGAGCGGGCGATGCCTCCCCTGGCTTCGGAACAGACCGATGGCAGTGGTTTCTTCCTGTTTGATCAACTCGGTGGGGGAAGCAAGTACCGACTGGTGACGCGAGCCGCTGGTTTCCAGTCGCGTCAGTACCCAGACTTGACGATCGAGTCCGGTGCTTCGGAACAAGTAGATGTGACCTTGATTCCTGGAGCCGTGATTCATGGGACCGTTTACGACCCTCTGGGTTCACCGCTCGAGGGAGCCCGGTGCAAGGTGAATCCAATGGGGGCTCGTACTGAGGGCCCGCCGATCGACCTGACCGATGCTGGAATACTGACCGATTCCGATGGCACCTTCAACTTCGACACCCTCGAAGAAGCGGATTACCGCCTCATCGTCAGTGCGCCAGACTATGCGACCTATCAGGAGTTGAGGATCCGTCCGGGAACCGAAGCGATCAGCGTCCAGTTGAGTGATGGCGCGGCGATCAGCGGCAGTGTCCTTGATGCAGAAACCAGTGGGCCCATTTCTGGTGCCATGGTGACCGTCAACGATGTGGCGGATGTCAAGAAGACAGCGATCACCGATGGCAATGGTCGCTACTACGTCCGTGGTATCACCGAGCAGCGTCGTCCCATCGCCTACGTGAGCGTGACGGCGACCGGCTACATGCGCTCGGGAAATGTCCAGGTTGGGGTCACTGAGGGTGCAGAAAGCTCGGGACAGGATTTTTTCCTCGAGCGAAATGGCGTGGTCCGGGGAGTGGTTCTGGCGGCCAACGGAAGCCCACTTCAGGGTGTCGCTGTCAGTGCCAGGAAACAGCACTCCGAGCAGAATCCGGTGACGGTGAATGCGGCCCCTTCAGTGACCAGTAATGCCGATGGAACATTCGAGGTGATCGAAGTCTCTCCCGGAACCGATATGTTCCTCGAAGGATCTCATTCTCAGTACCTGACCAGTGAGTCCGATCGATTCGACCTGACTGCTGGAAGTGCCATCGATGAGGTGGTGCTGGTGATGAAGATTGGCGGGGAGGTGAGTGGTATCGTCATCGACGAAGTCGGCACTCCCATCGAGGGGGCGGTCGTCGCCGTGCGTGACAACTGGTTCGGTGAGGTGAACCCTGAATCTCTCCCCAACAAGGCCTACTCCGATGCGGCGGGCAACTGGTCGATCAAGAGCCTTCCAGACGGTGATCACACACTGCTTTGCTCGGTCTCAGGATACCTGTTGATCGAAAGAAGCGGAGTTGCGGTGACCGAGGGGCACAACCATGGCAATGTCGAATTGCAGATGGTCAGGGGTGCCGTGCTGGAAGGCGTGGTCACCGATGTCAATGGAGTTCCGATCGAGGGAGTCCGGGTGACCGCCATCGATACCAGCGATGGACTTCGTAAGGTGAACCGTACTTCTGATCTGACTGGCCAGTTCCGCTTCGACGATCTGGGACGTTTCCCGGTCGATCTCGTGGTGGAGAAGAAAGGGTTCGCAGATATTCGCCTGTTCGAGGTCGTAGTAGACGCGGCACCCATCACCATCCAGATGGAAGCGCTGGGCGGAATTCGCGGAACCGTGATCGATGAGACCGGTGTTCCCCTGCGGGCGTTCAGCGTTTCTCCGAGGATCATCGAAGGTGATCGAGAAGTAACCCGGGTACCTGCGAGGACTTTCCAGTCTCAAGACGGCCGTTACGATTATGATGGGCTGCAGCCGGGGACTTACACCGTGATCATCGGTGCTCCAGGATTCGCTCAAGATGTGATGGAAAACGTCATGGTCCGTTCCAACCAGTGGGTGGATCTTCCCACGGTGGTTCTCGGACAAGGCGGCCGAGTCATGGGGCAGATCATCGATGCCGCAACCGATCAACCGGTCGCTGGCGTCAAGGTTACGGTGATCGGTGGCAATCGTAACTTCCTCAACACTTCCCTCGGAGGTCGAGGAAAGGGCAGAAGAGATCAGATCTTGACCGGAGCGGATGGTTACTTCGAGTTCATTGAACTGGCGGTTCCCTCGGTCTCGCTCAATGTCGAACACCGCGCCTACATCACCATCGGAATCGAAGGAGTGGTGAGTGGCACCTCGGATCTGATCATCGCCATCGGAGCCGGAGGCATCATCGAGGGGCGGATTTCTGACCCCGAAGGAAATTACCTCGCCGGAACCCAGGTGCTCCTTTCCGGAGGACAGAAGGGGACCGATGCCAGGGTCCAGAGCGACCGGAAGGGTTTCTTCTCCTTCCCAGGTCTACCCCATGGGCAGTACACCGTCCGGGTGACTAATTTTGGACGTGGTGACGGGACGCCCACTCACATCAAGAATGCTCCGACTGTGGATGTGTTCGTGAAAGAGGGCACCACCGAGTTCCTCGAGATCGAGATCGATCCCTGATCCAGATCGCGCTGAAGACAGTCGAGCCTCTTCCGGGGTTTGGGACGAGACCAAATGGGGTGATACGCCCTCAGTCTCCGTCCCAAATCCCGGAACTTTCATCCAGGGCAGATTGTAACTGCTATTAGAATAAGAACTTAAGTAGCGTATGGAAATTCGATGGGGGAGCACTGAAAATGGCCTCTGCTTTGCTATTTCTCTGGTGAGGGATGGTCCCTCCTGGATCGTGCAGAAGATCCTGTGATCGAGGTGGTATCGATGAGATCGAAATCTGAAATGAACCGGAGCCCTGGGTTCCCCCGAGCCCAACACCTCCCCGGAACTTCTCATGCGAGAGTTCTGGTCCTCGTGACGCTGGGTGTCGTCCTCACCCTGGTCGTCGTTCCCGGGGTTCCGGTCTTTACTCACCCATCGGCCGGGCAGGTCGATCCTGCTTCAGGTGAACCGCTCGCCACCCAGGATCCTGTGCCACAGAAACCTGAACCGGTCGTTTCCACTGCCGAGGAGAAGACCGACTTTGTCCCTTCCCTCGAACGGGACTCTGTCTCTTCCCTCGAACGGGACTCTGTCTCTTCCCTCGAACGGGACTCTGTCTCTTCCCTCGAACGGGATTCTGTCCTGAGTGCGAGGATCCATCGCTGGATTCTCGATCTGGCGGCGGATTCTTGGAGAGATCGTCAGCTCGCCAGTGAGTCATTGATCGCCGCGGGGGAGCCTGTTCGCAAGGCGGTGAAGCACGCCTTGACCAGCGACGACCCGGAAGTGCGGGCTCAGGCGCAGTCGATCTTGACGGCACTGGGCCTGAAGAAGCAGGTCTCGAGAATCGCACCGGATGGATCCCTGGAACAGAAATTGCGCCGTACCACCCCCGCTGGATCGATCACCATCGAGGTGGGGGGCCAGCCCATCGAGGTGGAACGGCCCCGGTCCCCGGATCCATTACCGTTTCCAGGTGGTCGCGATCCGTTCGAGGGAATCCGTCGAGCAGAAGAGCAGATGAAGAGGATGGAAGAGCAGATGTTTCGCCGCTTTCCGATGGTTCGCTCGAGGAATCCCCTGGACATCGGAGCTCTCGATCCTCGTTGGGGTGCGGGTTTTGAGCGGGAAGGGTCTTCCAGCAGTCAGGTTCGGATCACTCGCAATGGCCAGGTGATTCTGGAGAGCCATAGTTCCGGTGGCAGCATGACCATCGAGCCGCTGGGATTGACGCTGGAAGAAGTGCACCCGACCCTTCGAGCCCACCTTCCCCAACTGGCAGAGGGGGGTGTCCTCGTCTCCCGAGTGCGAGAGCAGAGTCCCGCTCGTTTCGGAGGTTGGAAGATGTATGACATTCTCACCGCCATCGATGAAACGCCGATCCGCTCGCTTGCCGACGCGCAGCAGCGACTGCAGCAGTTGCTTAAAAAGTCAGATCATACTTTTCATATCATCCGTGCTGGCCAACCACAAATCGTCGGGGCCAGATCTACCCAAGAGTCGAAGCGATAGTCTTCAAACCAGAGAAAAGGACTTGTTACCATGAAATCACCTCTCACCTACGGCTGGCTACTGCTGGTCTGTGGATTTGTTCTTCCCGCCTGTATTCATGTGCATCCGAGCCAAACGGCATTCGCCGAAGAGGTCGGTGATCAGCGTCTCGATCAGGAAGAAGAGGCGCCCGTGGATCCGAGCGTCGATCAACTGGAGGAGAGGTTGGCCGAACTTCACGCGGCCATCGAACTGGCGAAGCGTGAACTGGCAGAGTTGAACCAACTTCGCCAGGAGCAACCGTCGTTTCATCGTGCTTCCGTGACCCTTGTCGGGGAAAGCGCTCCAATCGACCACGGCAAAGGGTCGGGATTCCCCGATGCCATGCCCATCGAAATGATGATCAACAGTACAGGAGAGCCTGGCGAAGCTGGAATGAACCGACGATTCCGGAGCCCCGGCAGGATGGTCAAATCGGGTGAGATGGTGCTGGACCTCGGCGAGATGCCCGGTCACGGCGAGATGATGATGGGTCACACTGGAATGTCCGGACGCGGTGAGATGATGATGGGCCGCAATGGAATGCCCGGACGCGG
>Ga0209089_10002481_pt1 | contig 16300 bp, 16 predicted proteins | sample ArcticOcean_MG_C_FD_187431 | JGI IMG/M metagenome (GOLD analysis project Ga0209089, IMG submission 187431) | Marine microbial communities from western Arctic Ocean - ArcticOcean_MG_CB2_150 (SPAdes) (version 2) | ecosystem: Environmental > Aquatic > Marine > Oceanic | place: Arctic Ocean: Canada... | reverse complement strand
TATACTCGCAGGCTGAATTGAACAAGGTGGCACGCCAGCTAAACGAACGGCCACGCAAAACGCTGGAGTTTGAAACGCCGGCAGAGAGATTTAACGCATGTGTTGCGTCGACCGGTTGAGGCGGCCGGGGCAAAGCAGACCTCAATTTTCTGCCGCTGAATAACTGGGCTTAGCCAAGACCGGGCCTCGCCAACTCATTAAAAAAATATTCCGCCATGCCGGAGCCACGAATACCAAACGCCCCTTTGACACGTTGATCCCTATCGCGCCAACGGGTAGGGTTTGCATACAAAATATCTAGGGAAGGAAAATCGCCATGGTCCAGCAAGCGCTCGCCACAAAAGGCAACTTTTTCCATATCTATGATTTCCGTGTGAAGGCCGGAAAAGAGGAAGAATTCATCGAGAAATTCGTCGAATTCGATTATTCCGATGTCAATCCCATGCATAAATCCGCGGCCCAGGTGAAGGACGGCGTGCTGCTGCGCCACACCGAAGATCCGCAGCGCTTTTATCTGATCGCCGAATGGGCCGATGTGGCGGAACATGCGCGCATTCTGGTCGAGCTCAAGGACCTCCACCCTGAATTCGTCGGGTTGATCGAAGACGCCGACAAGGGCGCCTTTACGCCGGACTATGCCGAAGTGGTCAGTTCCACCCCGCAGGAAATCCTCGACGCCGCAGCCGCCGGATAAGGCCCGCCAATCGTTAACTAGAGAGGAATATCGCCATGACCGTCACCGCCCGTCATCCCAGGCGCGCCGAATTGGAAGGCGTCGCCATCACCGATATCGCATCGCGCTATATCCGCCGGTTTCGCGACATCAAGGCCGATTTCGCGGCCTTCGAAGATGCCAAGATCGAGGGCTATAAGCGCGCCCAGCACCGCTTCATCGGCGCCGGCGGGTCCGGCAAGCATGAAGACGGCGAGGCCATTCCGCCGGGCAACTTCACCCTCTCGATCATGTATGTGGAGCCGGGCCAGGGCAACGCCGCCCACACCCACGAGGTGGAAGAGATCTTTTTCGTCCTCGATGGCCATTTGACCGTGTTCTTCGAGGACGAGGCCACGGGCGAGCATATCGAGACGGTGCTCGGGCCGTGGGAATGCGCCGCCTGCCCGGCCGGCGTTGTCCATGGCTTCCAGAATGAATCCCTGAAGCCGGTCTATTTCCAGGTCATGATCGGCAAGGGCCGCCCCGATCCCATGGGATATTCCGACGAGACCCTGTTCGCCCACCGGGACGATCATCTGGACGGCAAAAATTAACGCAAAGACGGAGACATCACTATGACCATCGAACGCATTCAGCCGGGCGCCTGGAACAGCCGCGCCGTTGTTCATGACGGCATCGCCTATCTTTCCGGCATCGTCGCCGACGACAAATCGGCGGGTATGACGGGCCAGACCGCCGACGTGCTGGCCAAGATCGACGCGATCCTGGCCGGCGTCGGCTCGGACAAAAACCGCATTTTAAGCGCCGTTGTTTATATTTCCGATCAGGCCCTGAAAGACCAGATGAACGAAGCCTGGATGGCATGGATGGACCCGGCCCATCCGCCGGCGCGCGCCTGCGTCGGCGCCGGTTTGACCAAAGATGTGCTGGTCGAGATCATGGTCACTGCCGCGATATAGGTGGGCGCTCAGTCGAGCGCTGGTAACGCGCCGTATAGCTCCTTGAACGCGACTTCCGATGGATGCTCGATCACCGGCGTCACGGTGATGTCCATCCAGGGATACATAGGTAGCGAGCATAAATTTTCGTGTAGCTCTTCCAGGCTATCGGCGTCCCAGATGGAAAAATTGGCGCGCCTTCCGACGATGCGGAACAGGCGGCGCATCTTGCCCGCCTTGATCATTTCATGGCCGCGCGCGTTTTCGGCTGTTTGGATTTCTTCAAGCTTCTCCGCCGGCCAGTCGCCCGGCAATCGCACCACCATCTGAACCATGAACCGCATCGCACCATCCTCCTGTTTTATATCTTTCCCGTCCGTGCCAGATTGCGGAGAAGCTCCAGGGTCGCATTGACCGCGGCCAGATATCCGCTGGCCCGGGTGTCGCGGTAATCCTGTTCTTCCGCTTCGCTCAGATCGGCAACCTCCAGCTCGAAGGCGAAGCGCAAGTGCAGCTCGCCGTCATCATCTTCGATAATCTCGTTCCAGATTGTGCCCAATTCAGCGCCTTCGCCGACGCGCTCGAACGCCACCTTCTCTTGGGGGTAAAAGGTGATTTTTTCAGCTAAGGCCATGCCGTCAAATACAATGTCGCGCAACAATCCATTTTCCAGCCTTTCGGTAACCTCGCATTTGCTCATCAAGGGAACGAAGGGGCGGGCGTCATTCACTTTCATCATCAAACCCCGCCACACCTGATCGCGGCTGAGGATTGGAACGGCGCCGCTTTTGTCCGGGTTAATGGACAGTGTTTTATCGACATGTATCATTGCAGTACCCGCTGGCCCAAATTCGCTCCCGGTAGCGGCGCCTGGCGGTCAATCCCATATGATCACCAACTTCGTCCAGCATGCCCGGCGGCCAATTATTCCGATACTTCCATTTGGCGTCAATGAGCGGCGCGTTGATGATCATCTGCTAAAGCCCGATCATGCCTTCATCGGTGGCGCTCAAGCCTGGTGCATGGGTGAATCCCACGCCAAGAATTTTGCCCATTAACACACCTCCCCAAAGCCGGTGGAATTGGCCACTATATTAGAAGATGATGCGGCGGAGGCAATCGCGCATACGCATCCAGTCCTTGGCCCCTATTGCGGTCAGCTTCATTGACATCCCTTGGGCCATTTGCTCCGTTGTTGCAGGCCACCAGTGGCCGGCGACTGGAGAGACGTCGATGCTGAGTAGAGAAGACAATGAGCTGCTGACTCGGGTCGGTGCGGGAACGCCAACGGGCGAGCTGTTCCGGCGCTATTGGATGCCGCTGCTGCTCACCGAGGAGCTGACCGAGGCCAAGGATGCGCCGGTGCGGGTGCGGGCGCTGGGTGAGGATTTCGTCGCCTTCCGCGATGCATCGGGCACCGCCCGCGTCATCGGCGCAAAATGCCCGCACCGGCAGACCGATCTGGTTTACGCCCGCAACGAAGGCTGCGGGCTTCGCTGCCTCTATCACGGCTGGCTCATGGACGGCGAGGGCCGCATCGCCGAGATACCGAACGACGCGGGAGGCACCGTAAAGGACAAACTAAGCCACCGCTGGTGCCCGACCGCCGAAGCCGGCGGTATCGTGTGGGGATATCTGGGTGCAGCGGACGAGGCGCCGCCGCCGCCGCCCATGGGCTGGGCCGAGGTTCCCGAAAACCAACGGGCCGCATCCAAGGTCCGCATCAATTGCAACTATCTGCAATGTCTTGAGGGCGGCCTCGATTCGTCCCACGCCGGCACGCTGCACGCCGGCTCGCTGTCAAAAGATTTGTTTCCAACCCATCCACGCTCAAAGACCGACATGTTCGAACTGCTCGTCGCCGACCGGGCGCCGACGCTGGAGGTGGAGTTGACCGAAACCGGCATGCGCTATGCGGCCTTGCGCAAAGCCGGCGAAAACAACGCCTACGCCCGCATCACCACCTGGATCGCGCCGTGGTATGCCTCGGTGCCCGAACATGCGGGGGTGCCCCGCTTCGTCAATGGATTTACGCCCATCGACGACACATCCACCTGGGTCTGGTTCATCTGGTATAGCCCAACCGACGTGCTCGACGTTCCGCTGCTGAAAGAGGTGTCCGGCATCCACGATCTGGAGCGCGGCTACTATACCCTCGCAAATGTGGGTAACCAGCATCTGCAAGACCGCGATGCCATGCGGGACGGGCGCTCCTTTACAGGCATCGCCGGCATCAGCAACGAAGATACCGCCATGCAGGAAGCCCAAGGTGCCATCGCCGACCGGACGCTGGAGCGGCTACTGCCGTCCGACCTGGCGATCATCCGGGCGCGCCAAGGATTGTTGCAACGGGTGCGCGATTTGGAGAACGGCATCCTGCCCGCCGGCCGCAGCGAAGACATTCCGTACCGCTTCGCCCAGTCCGCGTCCTGGACATTTCCGAAAGAAGAAAGCTGGCAAGACGCCTATGGGTTGCTGGAAGATGCAGAGATTTGAGCGGCTAATCTAGCGTTCCGAAGCATCGGTCCGCCGAGCGCGCCTCAAGCCGGGCGAAGCTGGTGACATCGTCCTCAAAGCCGCCCAGGCCGCGAACCGCGTTGATGGCGTCGCTGCGCAGCACATCGAGGCTTTCTAGCCGATAGAGCGCGAGGAACGTGTGCGCGGCATCGGCTGAACGGAAACGGCGCCCCGCCACCAATCCGGCAGCGCCCACTTCGGGCAGGTGCACGTTGTTGTACCAGTCGTTAAGGGGCTCGGTCACTGCCTCGCGCACCGTTACCCTTGCATAGAAGATGTCGCGGCCGTCGCCGCCGATATCGGCGGCATCACCGCGCCGGTAAATCTCTTCAAACATTTCCGGCGTTCCGGCGTCTCCGGGCGGTACCGCCGCCAGAATACGCGCCAGCGCTTGGCGGGGCGCGTCCGGATCTTCGCCTTCGGCGGCGATCACCCAAGGATATTCCGGCGCTGCAATGACGCCCAGCGCCGTGCCCCCCGACACGGTTTCCCAGGCGGCGGCAGAGACGCCCATGGGGTGGGTAGCGGCCATCAAATCGGGCGCCGATGCGCCGCCGACGCCGGCAAGCGTGAGCCACTTCGTCATTCGGGATCACCGTCGGTGAGGAATTCCCACATGCGCTCATAGATGCGCCCAGTGCCGACGGCGCGGATTTCGGCCTCCTCGGCGCTGAACAGTTTTTCCTCGAGCCCGCCCGCTTCGATGGCCGCAGCTGCATGCAGCACCTGCCATTCGGCTTTGGCGGCGTCTTCCAGGTACCAGGCGAAAACCACAGCCTGTTCGATATCATCGCCGGCGCTGACCACGCCGTTGCCGCGCATCACCACGGCGCGCGCATCGCCCAGGGCTTCGGCGACGCCGGCGGCGGCTTCGTCATTGCGTACCAGCAAGGGATCATCCCACAAGGGCGGGTTGGGATAAAAATAGGCGCCGAAGCCATGCCGGGCCTTGGGCGTCAAACCCAATGTGGACAGCGACATGGCATTGGGCGGCATGGTGCGGCAAACGCCGCCCACATCGGCGCGCCGCTTGTAAATCTGCTGATGGATGCGCACTTCGCCGAGGACGCCTTCGGTGAGGGCGCCGTCGATGGGCACCACATGGCCGGCCTCCCCAGCCGCGATCAGCCCCATGGGTTTGGGCGCGCAGACCAGAAAACTTTTATCGTCGATGCGCTGGCTGCAATGGCCGTAGGCATGCACCAAGCCGGCGCCGGCCAGGGCGCGGGCAGCTTTACGGACACGGATTTGGATATCATCGTGCATTGTGGGCGATTATTGGAACTCGGGGATATCGGGCATGGCGCCCCACATGCAGAAGGCTTCCGGGCCGGCCGGAAACTGGCGCGGCCGGTCGTTTTCGGGGTCGGTGATCATGCGCACGCCGGTGGAATATTCGAAGGTCATGTCATCATGGCCAGCGAAATAGACGAACATGGCGGTTGATGTAGGATGCCGGCCAGGACCGAAGCGGATCGGAATTTGGCGCTCGTTGAGGAAATACCAGGAGCGCATCACATCATCGATGGCTTCCACCTGATGGTTGATATGCTGGACGCCGGGATGATCGGACGGGAACAAGGCAATGCGGTGATGCACCTGATCAAAAGTGAGCAGCCCACAGGCACCGAGCCAGTCGGAAACCCGGATATTGAAATTCTCAACCCAAAATTTCTCGTCCCGGCCCGGGTCCGAGGTACGCAGCCCAATATGGGAAAAACCGGTGATGCCGGCATCCCGGGTCGGAAAATAGCGGGCCCGGTGGAAATAGGGGCGGACAACGATGTCGATGGAATTGCCGCTGGGATCGGTGAAATTGATGAAGGCTTTGACCCGGCGGGCCTCGCAGGCTTTGTCGCTGCCATTGGTGACGGCCAAGCCCAGTGTTTTTAGGCGGGCCGCCGCCGCGTCCAGCTCCGCCATGCCGGCGACTTCCATTGCCACGGTGTGATCATCCACGGGTCCGTCGAAATACACCAGCGTATGATCGCGCGCATCGGAGCGCAGATAGACGGCATCGCCATCCCGCGCGCCCTCCTCCAGCCCGACGATATCGGTGGCGAATTTTATGGCGCCATCCACATCGCCGGTGCCCAGGCGCACATAGCACATTTCCTTCAACTCGATCATTGCGCTCCTCCGGCTATGGTTAAGTATCCTGCACTATTGCGTGGCCGAATGAAACCGGACAGCCAGGGAATTAGAACCCTGGAAATTGGCGTGTAAAATCACCGGCGGCTTGGCGGGCCTTGACGCGGAGGCAACCCCGCCGCACATTGAAATGGGGAGGATACACACATGGATTTCGGAATTTTCGATCACGTCGACCGCTCTGACGTTGCCCTTAACGAGCAGTTTCAACAGCGCATTCAATATGTCCAGGCCGCCGAAAAGGCCGGCTTTTACTGTTTCCACGTCGCCGAACATCACGCCACGCCGCTGAACATGGTGCCAGTGCCGGGGGTGTATCTCGGCGCCGTGGCGCAGGCCACTTCGACCATCAAGCTGGGGCCGCTGGTTTATCTTTTGCCGCTCTATTCGCCGCTGCGCCTGATCGAAGAGATTGCCATCCTCGATCATCTGTCGGGCGGGCGCATGCAGATCGGTGTCGGGCGCGGCGTCTCGCCGTTCGAGCTAAATTTCCACAATGTCGATCCGGAAACCTCCAAAGAAGTGTTTCTCGATGCCTTGGACGCGGTTGTCTACGGCATGACCCACGAAATGCTCGATCATGACGGCAAGCATTTTCAATACAAAGACGTGCCCATGGAGCTGCGCCCCCTGCAACAACCGCATCCGCCGATCTGGTATCCATCCTCAACCCCGGCCAGTTGCGCGGCGATCGGCGAAATGGGCTATAATTTCGTGACCCTCGGCGCCCGCGAACACGCCAAGGCCTGCCTGGATGGGTTTCGAGAAGGCGCCGCCAAACGCGGCAAGCCGGGGCTCGATGCGAATTTCCCGGGCGGCATGGCGCAAGCCATCAACCGCCATATCGTCATTGCCGACACGGACGAGCAAGCCTTGGAAATCGCCAAGCCTGCCTACAAGCGCTATCACTCAAGCCTCGCCAAGCTGTGGCGGGAAAACAAGGTTCAGGGCCCAGCCATCGTCCAGGACACCATGGCCGATGTGCGCGCCGGCATGGAAAACGGCTCGGTTATCGTCGGCTCGCCCGATTCGGTTGGCGAGGAATTGGAACGCCAGATCGATATGCTGGGGCTCAACTATCTGATCTGCGATTTCTATTTCGGCGATATCTCGCACGGCGATGCCATGGGCTCGCTGGACCGGTTCACCGCTTCCATCATGCCGACGCTCAGCCAGATGGATGTGGCGGCGGAGTAGAAGCGGCGCCCAATGTCTTGAGGCTTGCGTAAACGGGGATTTTCGCCCACTTACAAAACTATGAGCGAAAAGACACTGATCATTTTCGTTACCGGCGATCCTGAGTTGGGCGCGCAACTCTATTCGGTTCTGACGGCCGATTTCGAGGTGGCCGTCGAAGGCGATGCCGCCAAGGCGCTTGATGATCTGATACGCCGGCGGCCCTTGGCGCTCATCGTTGACGAAAACATCAAGCCCATGGGCGGCATGAAATTCCTCGAGCGCGCAAACAGCCGGCTCGGCAAGCAGATGGCGCCGTCGCTGCTTTTGATCTCCAAGCAGCAGGAGACCTTCGTTCAAAAGACCGACTATCTCGGCGAGACATCTTATATGATCAAGCCGATCCAATGGAACCGGCTGCGCGCCAAAATATCCGAAGCCGTCAATTCCGGCGTCGAGAAAAGCTGGGATCAGTTGCCGCCGGTGCAGCGCTCGGTCTTGAAAGAGACAGCCGGCATTTTTCGCGATTGCTTCGGCTCGATCCAGCATGGCGCGCCGATCCCGGTCGCCAAGATCGAAGAAAGCTGCGCCCCGCTGGTGCAGGCGGTGACCGATAACCAGATCACCGGATTGCTGCACGCGGTCCAGGATCACGACGATTACACCTATGTGCATTCGCTCCGCGTCGCCATCTATTTGTCGCTGCTCGGCCATTCCATCGGCATCAAGGGCGACGATCTGTTGATCCTGTCGTCGGGCGGGCTGATGCACGATCTCGGCAAATGCCGCATCCCGCACGGCATCCTGAACAAGCCCGGCCGCCTCACCGATGATGAATTCGTGGTCATGGAAACCCACGTCAATCACACCAAGGATATTTTCGACACCACCAACAATATTTCCGAAAGCATCCAGGTGATCGCCCTGCAGCACCACGAAAAGGTCAACGGGACCGGTTATCCCAATGGCATCATGGACGGCAAGTTGAACGAGCTGGCGCGCATGGCGACCATCGTCGATATCTATTCGGCGCTGACCGACCGGCGCGTCTACAAGCCGCCGATGCCGGCGGAAAAAGCCCTCGCCATCCTGGAAAGCATGACCGACGAGGTCGACCAAAACCTGCTGGCCCACTTAAAAACCTACCTGCTGGAAGCCAGCGGCCTTCCCGAATAACGCCCCGCACCACCCGTTGCTGGACAATCGGCCCGGCAAAAGATATATCATGGCCAAATAATTAGATGCCTATCTATTAGCCAGGATATCAAATGCCGGAACGATTGAAAGAGCGCGGCCAGGACCTCGGCGGGTTCGGGCCGTCTCTGCTGGAGCTTTCCAACCGCTGGCGGCGCGCCATCGACGCCGAATTGCGCCCCCTCGGTTTGAGCCAAGCCACCTGGCGAACCCTGGTTTTCGTCTCCAGGGCAGGCGATGGGTACCTGCAAAAAGATCTGGCCTACCGGTTGGGGATCGAGGGGCCGAGCCTGGTTCCCCTGCTGGATACGCTGGAACAAAGAGATTTGATCGAGCGCCGCGTCGCACCATCGGACCGGCGCGGCAAGACCATTCATCTGACCGAGGCCGGCAAGAAAACCATCCGCAGCATTCAGATCATCGCCGATCAGGTCCAGAAATCCCTTCTGAAAGGCATATCGGCGGCGGAATTGCGGACCTGCATGGGCGTGTTCGATACCATCCGCGCCAACACCACGGCGGCCGACAGGCAAAGCCCGGAGAAAAAGACCGATGCCGCTTAACAGCCTTTTCGGATCCGGCGCCAACCGGGTTATCCGGGTGTCGTTGCTGGTGGCAGCGTTGGCGGCGGGCGGCGTATGGGGGACCCAGTGGCTGCAATTTCGCGCCGCCCATGTGTTTGAAAATGACGCCCGCATCTCCGCCGACATGATCTCTATCGCCAGCCGCGTCGATGGCTGGGTTACCGAACGCGCCGCATCCCAAGGCGATCATGTAAAGGCCGGCGACGTGCTGGTGCGTATCGATGGCCGCGACGCCAAGCTCAAATTGGAGGCTTTCGAGGCGCGCATCGCCGAGATCAAGGCCGAACAGAACACCGTCGCCGCCGAGGCTGCAATGATCGTCAGCCAGACCCGGCACCGCACCAACGCGCAGAAACACCGGCTGGAAGCCAGCCGCGTCGCCGTCCAGGCGGCCGAAAAACAAGTGCTGCTGCAGCGCTCCGAACTTCGGCGCATCCGCTCCCTGGCACAACGGCGCATTGTCTCGCAAACCCGGGCAGAAAAGACCGAGGCGGATTTCAACGATGCCGAGGAACATCTCCGCCTGGCCCGCGCCGAGGGCCGCGCCAACGCTTCGCTCCTGGCCGAGGCGCGCGCCGCCGGCGCCGAGGCGGGCGTGCTCCGCAGCCGGATCGTGCAATTGCGCGCCGAAGAGCGCCGCATCGCTGCCCAACTGGAGCAGCAGCGGCTGGATATCGGCGATCGCAATATCACCAGCCCGATCTCCGGCGTGGTCGATACCACCTTTGTGGATAAGGGCGAGTTTGTGCGCCCCGGCCAGCGCATGATGCTGATCCACGATCCCGACAAAATCTATATATCGGCCAATATCCGCGAGACTGATTTGCGCGATGTCGCTGTCGGCGCCGCCGTCAAGATATCGGTGGACGCCTTTCCGGGGCGCAAATTTCAAGGCACGCTGACCAAGATCGGCGATGCGGCGACCAGCCAGTTCGCGCTTCTGCCCAACCCCAATCCGAGCGGCAACTTCACCAAGGTGACCCAGCGCATTCCCATAACCATCGCCATCGGCCAGATCGACGGGGCCTTGCGCCCCGGCATGATGGTGGAGATCGATATTGTCATCCCCGGACGAGAGCCCGAGCCCAGCTCCTAGCGGCCGTCCCCCGGGCGGGGCGGCCGAGGGCGAGCCCGCCGATATCAGCGTTGGCCGGCGCAACGCCATCACCGCCGCCCTGGCGATGGGCTCTATCGCCTCGATCCTGACGGCGACGGTCATCAATGTGGTCATCCCCGATATCATGGGCGCTTTCGGGGTTGGTCAGGACAAGGCGCAATGGCTGACCACCGGGCATCTGGCGGCAACCACCTCATCCATGCTTTTGTCCGATTGGTTCATCCGCCGGCTGGGGCGCGGCAACACCTATTTCCTGGCCATCGGATTGTTTATCGTCGGTTCCATCGTCGGCGGCACCGCCGCCACCTTCGATCAGCTTATCTTCGGGCGCGTCATGCAGGGCGCCGGCGTCGGCATCACCCAGCCGCTGGCCATGGGCACCTTGTTCATGATCTATCCCCGCGACCAGCGCGGCCGGGCGATGGGCATCTACGGCATGATCATTATTTTGGGCCCCGCGTTCGGTCCCTTCATCGGCGGGCTGACCGCCGATGCGCTATCGTGGCGCTGGGTGTTCTATGTGCCGATCCCGATCTCGGCGCTGGCCGGTATCGCCGGTCTGTTCCTATTGCCGGGCCGCGACGCCGAAGCCGCCCGCCCGCCCTTCGACTGGATCGGCTATATCCTGATGATCACCTTCATTCCGTCGTTCCTGGTGGCGCTCACCAACGGCGCCTCCGACGGCTGGTATTCGGACAAGATTTTGTCGCTGTTCACCCTCGCCGGGGTCAGCTTCGCCGGTTTCGTGTTCTGGCAGCTCTACACGCCAAAACGGCTCTTGGATTTGAAGCTGTTCAGCTATCCGCGCTTCGCCATGGCGGCGATCATTTCGTTCCTGTTCGGCGCCGGCATGTTCGGCATTATGTATATCGTGCCGATTTTCTCGCAGATTGTGCAGGGCTATACGCCGACCAAGGCCGGCTTGCTGCAAATGCCGGCGGGCATCGCCATGGCGATTGCCATGCCCATGGCCGGGCACTTCGTGGACAAAGGCCATGCCACCTGGATGTTCATCATCGGGCTGTCGGTGACCGCGTTCGCCGGGCTTCTGATGACCGGCGCGCATATCGATACCGCCTTTTGGGTGTTCGCCGGCTGGCTGGTCATGCACCGGGTCGGCCAGGCCATGGTGTTCACGCCCATGTCGACCACATCGCTTGCGGCGCTGCCCGCAAATCTGGTTGGCCAGGGCCCCGGCGTGATGAATTTCACCCGCTCCATAGGCTCGGTATTCGGCGTCAATTTGATGGCCATATTTGTCGAGCAACGCCTGCAAACCTACCGCCAGTTGCTCACCGCCAGCCAGAACGCCGGCAACCCGGCGACCTTGGAATATCTGGAGACCATGCGCCGCCTGTTGGAGCAGGCCGGCATCGCAGACTCGGTGCGCGAGCCGGCGGCGTTCTTTTACCTGGGTCAGACCGTCTACGCCCAAGCCAACATGCTCGCCTTCCGCGACGGCTTTATGCTGTTTGCTATTTTAATGATGCTCGGCCTGATACCGGCGATCATCCTCGCCCGCACGGCGGCCACCCCGGAAGAGCGCGACGCCAATATAGCCCGGCGGCGGCAACGGCGGCGCGCAATACCCGCCAAAACTTAAGTCGGTTCCATTTATTCCCGGGCGTTCCCGGCGCGCAATGCGGTCTGCACGGTTGTTTCCAGCCCGTCGAGAAAGGCCGAGCGGTCGGATTTCCGAAATGGCGCCGGCCCGCCGGTCATCTCGCCGGCATCGCGCAGGCCTTGCATCAAATCGCGCTTGGCCAGCGCCATGCCGATGCCGTCATGGGTAAACTTGGCGCCGTTCGGGCGGATCGCCGCCGCGCCTAATTCGAGGCAGCGGGCCGCCAGCGGAATATCATTGGTCACGCAGATATCGGCGGCGCCGATATGCTCCGCGATCCAGTCATCGGCGGCGTCGGTTGCCGAGGGCACGATCACCAGCTCCACCAGGGGCGACGGGCTGGGGCGAATGCCGCCATCGGAAACCATCCACGATTTAAGGCCATGGCGGGCGGCAACCTGAATGGTTTCATCGCGGACCGGACAGGCGTCGGCGTCGATAAATATTTCTACCATGGGCACTTTGCCAAACCAGCCTATTTAAACGACATCGAATCCTTGACCGCATCGTTCATCCATTTGGGCCAAAACTCGGGCTTGGTGGGTTTGGTATTGGCGTCTTTGATGAAGGTGCCCCAGCCCGGCCGCGTCACGTCTACGCGCCCGCCGGCGTTCTCCACCGTGACGCCGCCGCCGCCGATCAGCTCCACGTGCGGTACGTCATGGAAGGCGCCCACCCAAAACTCGGTGCCGCGCACGCCGATGGTGGCGACATTGGTGGCCACCTTGAACGGCCGCTTGTCCAATTTCGCGAGCTTGCCGGTGACGACGCGAAAAGTGCCGGTGATCAGGCGCATCAGGGCGTCACCTTGATTGCCGTCGAACTGGTATTGCATGACCACGAACTGGGTGCGGGCGCTTAAGGTGATCACGGTATCGTCGATCATGCGGATCTCGACGCGGGCGTCCTTGCCGGTGGAGACGATATCGTTGATGAAGATGGCACTGCCGACTTCGAGAATGCGCGGCACGGCATCCTGGATGGCGATGGCCGAGGATTGAATGCGGGTGACGACGCCGGCCTTGGTATCATCGACGCCCGGTTGGGATACCATGGCGGCGGTAAGCATCACGGCCAGCAACAGCGACAGGATACGGAAAGCGGCAGCCATGGGTTTGATCCTTAAGATTTGGTACTGGTTAATGAATGCGGTGGCATGGGGATTATTCCGCACCCGGTTCGGTTTGGCCAATATAAAAGCGCGCCGAAGATGGTGACCCCGAGATATTCTTTGTTCACACGCCAAGCGGTGCCGGTGGTTTTGCCTGAAATTTGGACTCGTAAGCCGTTTTAATGGCCTATGACGCCAATTTGGCGTTACCGGGTTATTGAGGGAGGGGGTCGTCATTCTGCATGCCAACTGGGGGACTCTCAAATGATTGGTCCTATAAAGTTGGAATTTTCACGGATTGTAACAATGTATATTGATAGCCGTTATCAATAATCATCGAATTTTCCGTGGGGGGTTTGAAATTGTCTGCGCTTGGCGATTATAGAATATTATATATCGAAGACGATTTGGAGCTAGCCGAACTGTGTTCGCATATATTATCGGTCAAGGGATTTGCAATTGAAATTGCCGCTACCGGGAAGGACGGCCTAAGAAAATTTAAAAAACAGCCCCATGATATTGTGCTTCTGGACAATCGTTTGCCCGATACGGACGGCATCGCGCTCGCCCGATCATTGATCAAATCATCTCCCGGCTTGCCGGTAGTTTTGATCACCGGAAAGGGTAGTGAAGATGTTGCCGCCGAAGCCCTTTCCGTTGGCGTCACCCAATACATCAAAAAAGGAAGTCTTGAGGTTTACGAGCAACTGTTGCCGGAAGTGCTTTCCAGAATAGTTAATGACCTTGAGGGCAAAAAAAATACCGAGAGACTGCGGCTGGAACATGAGGCTGCACTCGAGGAAATATACGAAAACTCCCCAACGGCGCAGGCGTCGGTAAGCGTTAAAAACGGCTCCATCATCCGGCATAACCAGAAATTTGTCGAATTGCTTGGATACACATCCGCCCAACTAAAAAAGATGCACGTATTCGATTTATGCACTGATGATGAAACCGGCATCGGCAATTCCAAAAAGAATATGGCGGTATTAAAAAAGGGAAATCAAATCGTTGACGCTGAGTTGACCATGCGGCGCAGGAACGGTGATGTCATTTGGATACAATTGAATGCCTCACCTGTCCTCGACGAAGACGATGTGGTGATCCAATCTCAGTCTGTTCTCACCGATATTACCAGCCGTAAAAATGCAGAAGATGCCCTAGTTCGAAGTGAGGAAAAATTAAGGGCAGTTCTTGAAACTGCCGCAGACGGGATCATTACAATTGATGATCATGGCAAAATTGAATCCGTTAATTCGATGATGGGCCAAATGTTCGGCTATTCGAATAAGGAAATGATTGGCCAAAACGTTAGTATCCTCATGCCCGAACCCGATCACTCCGCGCATGACGGATATCTATCGAAATTTAATGCGGGTGGTGAGAAAAAAATTATCGGCATCGGACGCGACGTAGACGCTAGGCGCAAGGATGGAACTATATTCCCAATGCATCTTTCTGTCAGCGAAACGGTGGTTGGCGATACAAAGCTGTTTACCGGTATTATCCATGATATCACGGAGAGGATAGAGGCGGAGGACCGCCTTCGCCAAGGTGAGCGATCATTGCGAGAAAGCGAAGAGCGATACCGCCTGACATTTGAAAATGCTCATATTGGAGTTCTCACGGCTGATGTCGATGGCAACTTTACTAAGGCGAACAAAGCTTTTTGCCGAATGCTCGGTTATTCCGAAAAAGAAATCTTAGAACGCCATATATCTAATCTAACCCATCCTGATGACGTTGAACGTAGCCTCAACGCTCATCAAAGATTTCACGATGACCAATTGCCAGATTATCAAATTGATAAACGATACATCCACAAGAATGGCCGCGTCGTGTGGTGTTCTCTCAACATCGCTAAAATTTACGACCCAAATGATAAATTCATAAATGTCGTCGCGCATATCGAAGACATCACGGGACGGAAAGAAACGGAGGAACAACTTCGCCAAAACGAGCAAACCTTCCGGTCAATTTTTGAGAATGCTCAAGACGGCATATTCCTGATCGATCCTGATACGAAACAGATAGTCGATGTCAATCGATTGGGTGCCGAGAGGCTGGGTTATACCGCCGAAGAGCTGACCGGAATATCGCTTAAGACCATATCGCAGCCGGCCGGTGGCAAAACGGCACAGGAAAAAAGAATAAAACAAATCGCAAAAGACGGTGGATCCGTCCTCCGGGAAAGCAAGCACACCCGAAAGGACGGATCAGTAATCTCCGTAGAGGTTTCCAGTAGCGTGGTAAAACGCGGAGGCAAGAACTTAGTACTATCGATGGCCCGTGACATCACAAAACGCAAAGAGGCGCTTAACCGGCAAGAACTCCTGCAAAAAGCGATCGACAGTGTTTCGGAAGGCATAATGCTTATGGACGGCGAGGATCGGTTTGTTCTGTGCAATCAGAGATTCCTTGAACAATCGCCGGATTTGATTGATTTGGCAGTTCCCGGCACACCGTTCGAAGAGTTTGTGCGAAGACTAGCCTCGATTGGGCAAAACGCGGAGATGATCGGCAGGGAGGAAGAATGGATCAAAGAACGGCTTGATGGCCACAAGGAATTAAAGGGAACAACATCACATAGAGTGCATAATGATTTGGTCTTGATGATAAGAGAGTACCGGACCCCGGATGGCGGCACCTTGATCATTCGGACCGATATTACCGAGCAAAGCCATATTGAAATCGAATTACGGGAAGAAAAAAAGCGGGCCGATTATGCCAATCTGGCCAAGTCAGAATTCCTGGCCTCCATGAGCCATGAATTACGCACTCCCCTGAACGCGATTCTTGGGTTTGGGCAACTGTTACAATACAACCCCCGGGAACCTTTGTCCGAAACGCAGTTGGATCATTCACGGCAAATCGTAAAAGGCGGCGAACAGCTTCTCGATCTTATCGATCAAGTGTTGGAGTTATCGAAAATCGAAGCCGGTAAAGTCAGTCTTACTGTCGATAACGTGGTTCCGTCATTGACCATCGGCGAGTGCATTGGAATGGTTGCCAATCGTGCGGCCGAGAGCGACGTTAACATCGTGTATCAATCCGATCCTGACGATTTGGAAGTACTAAGGACCGATGAAATCCGCTTCCGTCAAGTTCTGCTCAACCTTTTGTCCAACGCAATCAAATACAATCAACCAGGAGGTTCCGTCACGATTACATCGGAGTTGGCCTTGAATAATTTCCGGCGGATTAGTGTCATT
>Ga0209089_10002477_pt1 | contig 16330 bp, 16 predicted proteins | sample ArcticOcean_MG_C_FD_187431 | JGI IMG/M metagenome (GOLD analysis project Ga0209089, IMG submission 187431) | Marine microbial communities from western Arctic Ocean - ArcticOcean_MG_CB2_150 (SPAdes) (version 2) | ecosystem: Environmental > Aquatic > Marine > Oceanic | place: Arctic Ocean: Canada... | reverse complement strand
ATAAATCTCTTAATGAAGCTGGGCCAAAAAAAGGTACTACAATATAAGGGCCTGATTCAAAACCCCACTGAGCTAAGGTTTGCCCAAAATCTTCATTATGTTTTGACAATCCCATTTCTGATGAAACATCAAAGAAACCTAATAATCCAACAGTTGAATTAATTACAAAACGTGCCGCATCTGATGATGCTCTACCAAACTTAAATTGAAGTATCTCATTGGCTATTACCGAAAGATCATTTAAATTATTAAAGAAATTCGTGACTCCGCTTTCAATAAAATCTGGTGTAATAGCTCTATATAAATCTCCAATTGGATCAAATATCAAGTCATCCATTGTTTGATTAAAAGAATAAACTCCTCTATTAAATCCTTCCAGAGGATCCCTTTCATCTAATGAGTTCGTGGTTGCACAACCATATAAAGATATAGAAAGGAGAAGAATCGTAATTATTTTTAGATTATATTCAAATCTTTCTTTTGTCATGAACAAATAAGACATAATTTAATTTTTTACTTCATTTTTAATTATTTTTGTATTGAATCAGACTACTATATTGATTTAATAAAAACCATACTTCACATAATAGCCGATTAAATATTTATTCCCTTTACTAAAAAAGAAATAATATTTATTATTCAGTGCCTTATTACATAAACCTAATTATTTCTTTTAAACTTATTCATATAACTGATTGATTTTATGACAGAGCTAGAAAACATAGATCTTAATGAAATAGAAAAGTTCTCTTCAAGAGCAAAGAATTGGTGGGATCTAGAGGGTGAGTTTAAAACACTGCATGATATAAACTCAACACGATTAAATTTCATTATACGGAATATTAAAATAAGAGAATTGCATGTCCTCGATATAGGTTGTGGTGGAGGAATACTTACCGAATCAATTGCGAATCAAGGGGCAATTATCACTGGAATTGATGTAAGTAAAGAAAGTATTAGTGTTGCATCTAAACACGCAAACGAAAATAATTTAAAAATTAATTATCTTGTTAGTAATGCGGAAAAGTTATCTAAAAATATTACTAATAAATTTGATGTCATAACCTGCATGGAACTCCTAGAGCACGTTCCAAATCCATTGTCGATTATTAAAGCGGCAAATAAAATGATAAAACCTGGCGGGCATATTATTTTTTCTACAATTAATCGTAATATTAAAGCTTATGCACTCGCAATACTTGCTGGAGAATATATTCTTAATCTTATACCTAAAGGCACACATCAATATGAAAAATTTATAAAACCTTCTGAATTAATTAGTTGGTGTAGTCAATATAAACTTAAAGTAAATGACCTATCAGCCATAAAATATAACCCCATATTAAGAACCTGCTCTCTTAGAGGATCTCCCGATGTTAATTATATACTGGATGTAATTTCTGATGATTAAAAATATTCTTTTTGACCTAGATGGCACATTAGCAAACACAGCTCTTGATCTTGCTAATGCGCTTAATGCAGTACGTCTATCTTGTGAACTACCAGAATTACCAATTGATATTATTCGACCGACCGTTTCCCTGGGTGCAAATGCAATGATAAAACTCGGATTTGGATTTGAAGAAGGTCACCCAGAATTTGAAGAAATACGCAGAAAATTTCTACACCTTTATTCAAAAAATATTGCGCAAGAAACTCATTTATACGAAGGGATGGAAGAAGTACTAAAAAAGTTTGAGCGTACAAAGAAACCATGGGGGATTGTCACAAATAAATCTTCGTGGCTAACTATTCCATTATTAAAAGCATTATCACTCGATAAACGGGCAGCATGCATTGTGTGTGGAGATACGGTTGAGCATAATAAACCCCACCCCGCGCCTATAATTCACGCATGCAAACTAATTAAGTCTGATCCGGCTTCTACAATATTTATTGGTGATGCAGAACGAGATATAGAGGCAGGACGTAAAGCAGGAACTAAAACTGTTGTCGCTCTTTACGGTTATATAGATGAAAATGACAATCCGAAAGACTGGGGGGCAGACGGAATGATCTCTTCTCCGCATGAAATACACGCTATATTGAATGATGTATGTAAATAGCGTCCCTGTTTGATCAGTTTTTGACTTATAATGGCTCTCTCTGTAATATTTTTGCAGTGCAACAAAAAGATAAGTTTTAGTATATTCCCTGAAACAAATAGAGTGAAAAAATGATCAATAATATAAATAAAAAAAATAAAAAATGGAAGAAAGATTCGTTACACAAAAAGACTAAAAAAAAACAAACAGAAATTGGTGGGCCACAAGGACCTGAACCAACACGCTATGGTGACTGGGAAAAAAAGGGTCGGTGTATTGATTTTTAGAAATCCATAGTAAACAAAATCAAAGCCAAAGATCAGCTAATTTCGCCTGACTAAAACAAATAAAGGAAGAGGATATTATTCATGAAATTGGTGAAACGGCCATTATCGCCTCATTTGCAAGTTTATAAACCTCAATTGACTTCAGTCTTATCAATTATACATAGAGGAACTGGTGTTTTTTTAAGTTTAGGAGCTCTGATACTGACATATTGGTTAGTAAGTCTTGCTGTAAGTGAAGATCTTTTTAATAGTTTTCATCTACACACAACATTTTGGTATGGAAAATTATTTTTAATTGGTTTTGTTTTTTCTTTGTATTATCACCTTGCAAATGGAATTAGACATTTATTTTGGGATATTGGTTTAGGTCTTGAGATCTCAACAACATATAAATCAGGCTATTTCACAATTTTTATTAGTGTTGCACTAACATTAACAACACTTTTTATTGGTAGGGTACTATGAATATAAGGCTACTTACCCCTCTACGTATACTAATGTCTGCAAGTGAAGTAGTTCGTCATTGGTGGGCACAACGACTAACTGCCGTTGTTCTTATTCCTCTTAGTCTTTGGTTTGTTTATTCTTTGACAACTATGTACAGCGCTAATTACGAAACAGTTGCTTTATGGTTAAATAATACAACTAACTCTTTACTAATGTTATTTTTCATTTTATCCCTTTACTACCATGCCGTATTGGGTCTACAAGTAGTAATCGAAGATTATATAGAATCAGACTGGCAAAGAAAATCCTTACTCCTTTTAATTAAAATTATTTTATCGATTGCGGCATTAAGTGCTGTGATAGCAATTTTCTTAATATATATGGAATTTTAACAATAAATGACTAGTTCATATGAAATTATTAATCATGAATACGATATTGTTGTCGTTGGTGCTGGCGGTGCGGGGTTAAGAGCGACTTTTGGGATGGCTGCAAAAGGTTTAAAAACTGCATGTATTACCAAGGTATTTCCAACCCGGAGTCACACTGTAGCTGCGCAAGGTGGAATGAGTGCATCACTTGGAAATATGGGTCCTGATGATTGGCGTTGGCATATGTATGACACAATCAAAGGCTCAGATTGGTTAGGTGACCAAGATGCAATTGAATATATGTGTCGAGAAGCTGTTCCTGCTGTTATTGAGCTAGAACATCAAGGAGTACCATTTTCTCGAACGGAAGAAGGTAAAATATATCAAAGACCGTTTGGTGGTATGACAACAAATTATGGTGAAGGTACAGCACAACGTACTTGTGCTGCTGCCGATAGAACTGGGCATGCAATTTTACACACACTTTATCAGCAATCATTAAAGTATGAAGCTGAATTCTTTATTGAATATTTTGCTTTTGACTTAATTATGGATGGTGATGTATGTCGAGGTGTAATGGCATGGAATCTTGAGGATGGAACAATACATTGTTTTAGAGCCCATGAAGTAGTACTTGCAACCGGGGGTTACGGAAGAGCTTATTTCTCAGCAACATCTGCACATACATGTACTGGTGATGGAAATGGTATGGTTTTACGTGCAGGTATACCACTACAGGATATGGAATTCACACAATTTCACCCAACGGGTATCTATGGCTCGGGGTGCTTAATAACTGAAGGGGTGCGAGGTGAAGGTGGATACTTAACAAATTCTAACGGCGAGCGCTTTATGGAACGTTACGCACCATCAGCAAAAGACTTAGCATCTCGAGATGTTGTTAGTCGCGCTATGACAATGGAAATAATAGAGGGGCGTGGTGTAGGAAAAGAAAAAGATCATATTGAACTTCATCTTGAACATTTAGGAGTAGAGGTAATAAATGAACGTTTACCAGGAATTGCGGAGTCTGCTGAAATTTTTGCCGGAGTAGATGTAACTAAACAACCTATTCCTGTTATACCTACGGTTCACTACAACATGGGAGGTATACAAACTAATTATCAAGGTCAAGTGGTTATATTAAAAAATGGAGATCCTGATTCGATTATAGAAGGTTTAATGGCAATTGGTGAAGCGAGTTGCGTTTCTGTGCATGGGGCTAATCGTTTAGGTTCAAATTCTTTACTAGATCTAATTGTTTTTGGTCGAGCGGCGGCAAATTATTGTGCTCAAAATATCAAACCAAACTCACCACACAAACCATTACTTAATGCAGGTGAAGAAGGGTTATCTCGTTTAGATAAATTACGTCATAATAAAGGTACAATAAAAACAGCGGAAATACGTGATAATATGCAAAAGACACTTCAAAGGGATGCTGCAGTTTTTCGTACTGGAGAGACTCTTAAAAGAGGAATAAATAAAATGTCAGAGATTTGGAATTCTTTTTCTGAAGTCCTCATTAAAGATAAAAGTATGGTGTGGAATACAGATCTTGTTGAAACATTAGAATTAGATAATCTTCTAGGCTGTGCGATGGTAAGTATACATTCTGCTTATAACCGCAAGGAAAGCCGCGGAGCACATGCACGAGAAGATTTTCCAGAACGTGATGATGAAAATTGGATGAAACACACTTTGTCTACACTAAATAATGATGGCAGTGTAAGTTTCGAATACAGACCCGTACATATGTATACATTAACGGATGAAGTTGATGTATTTCCACCAAAAAAACGTGTCTACTAATATTTTGAAGATGAAGAGAAAACGATGTGGCTGAATTTACATTACCAAAAAATTCTAAAGTAAAACCTGGAAAAACAATTTCTGCTGCTAATGGTGCAACTCGCAAAAAGAAATTTCATATATACCGCTGGGATCCTGATTTAGGTGAAAATCCAAGATTAGATACGTATGAAGTTAATCTGGATAATTTTGGACCGATGGTCTTGGATGCAATCATTTATATAAAAAATGACATTGATTCAACATTAACTTTTCGTCGTTCATGCCGTGAAGGTATATGTGGTTCATGCTCAATGAATATAGGGGGGACTAATACTCTTGCTTGCACTAAATCAATTTCAGATTTCAATGGTGATGTAGCAATTTACCCTTTACCTCATATGTCGGTAGTGAAAGACTTAGTCCCAGATTTAACTCATTTTTATAATCAGTACTCATCAATTAAACCATGGATACAAACCAATGCATCTACGCCATCAAACTCCGAAAGATTTCAATCCAAAGAAAACAGAGAAAAACTAGATGGCTTATATGAATGTATACTTTGTGCCTGTTGCTCAACAAGTTGTCCAAGTTATTGGTGGAATAGCAAACGATACCTTGGTCCTGCAATCCTACTGCAGGCCTATCGTTGGATAGTTGATAGCCGTGATGAATCAACCGATAAACGCCTAGACAAACTAGAGGATTCATTTAGTCTTTACCGTTGTCATACGATTATGAATTGCACAAGCAGTTGCCCAAAAGGATTAAATCCTGCAAAAGCAATAGCTGAAATTAAGAAACTTTTAGTTTCACGCCTAACCTAATCCAATTAAATCAAAATATTATTTATTGATAAATGTCAGACAAAAAATCACGCCTCCTATGGCAATGCAGACGTGGCATCAAAGAAATGGATATTATATTTCAAGATTTTATTAATCATTCGTATGATCAATTAACAGATGATAAAAAAAATGCATTTTCAAGGCTTCTCGACGAACAAGATCTTGATATTCTAAACTGGATTATAGGAAAAGATAAGCCGTATGATAATGAACTAGTCAATATTATTAATATAATTAGAGAATCCAGGAATATTAACTAACGCTTGATTATGAAAAATACTTGGGAATCAATTCTGAAAGAAAAGAATATAAAAATAAAAGAGTATTGCATTAATAATGATAATCCTTCGGCTTTTCCGCTTTCAATTTTTGCAATTTTAGAAATCACTGGTAATGATAGATATGCATTTTTACAAAATCAATTCACGAATGATTTAGATAATAAAAAATCGACATCACAATTATCAGCCTGGTGCAATCCTAAGGGAAAAGTAATAGCAAACTTTATAATAATAAATACTAAATCAAACTATCTTTTAATTTTTAAAAAAGATTTAAAAGATTACGTATTTAAAAAACTCAATATGTACATATTGCGTTCAGAAGTTACAATAAACGATGTTTCTGATCTATACCTTCTACTGGGTTTATCAAATTTAAATAAATTAGAACTTAATAATTCAAGTATCTTACTTGATGATGGCGACGTTGAATTTATCAATAAGCAATATATAACACGACTACCAGATTTTTCTGGAAGATATTTAATTGCTGGAAATATTGAATCATTTGCAAATACAATAGAAGAACTAAAAGAAAAAATAGAATTTGTAAACGATACTGCATGGGAATTATTAGACATTCTCTCAAAAATACCATGGATAACCTTTGAAAATAAGGAAAGATACCTGCCTCAAGTGATAAATCTAGATAAATTAAAAGCTGTAAGTTTTAAAAAAGGTTGTTTTACTGGTCAAGAGATTATCGCTCGTATTCATTATCGCGGTCGGGTAAAACAATGCTTAGAGTTAATTAAATCAAAATATGAAATACATGCTGGGTGTTATTTATATTTAAAAAATACTGGAAAAAAAGTAGGAGAAATTTTAAATTCATCATATAAAATTGATGATGTTTTTTTTGGCCTAGCAGTAATAGAATCTGATAAATTAGACAATGAGCTATTTGCAGATCGTCTCGAGAAGGAAAAAATTAATATTATTCCTTACTGTATAAACGATATCACGCAACACTAAATGAAACTTCTTTTATAAATATATATGTATAATTCAAGAAAATTTTTTATCATAGTATTTACTATATGCATAGGATTATTGATATTTGGTCTATATTTAGAACATGTTCATGATTTAGAAGCTTGCCCACTTTGTATATTCCAAAGAATAGCCTATACAGCAATCATTTTTATTGCATTAATAGGAGCTATTCATAATCCTAGAAATCTACTACAAAACATATATAAATTATTAATGGTTATTTCGTCTATAACTGGCGCCACAATAGCTGGAAGACAGATATGGTTACAACATTTGCCACCAGAATTAGTGCCCGAGTGTGGTCCTGGCCTTGATTATATGTTTAATGTTTTCCCATTTGGAGAAGCACTAAAAATGATCTTTACTGGCTCTGGTGAATGTGCCGAAGTTAAATGGAGATTTATTGGTCTCAGTATTGCTGAGTGGAGCCTTATTATGTTTATAGGTATTTTTATTACTACTATGCTTTCAATTTATACCTCTAGATACAAAAAATGCTAATTAATCTAAGAACTAAAGTAAAGAACCAGATTCAGTTGCTTTGATTTGGGCATCTACAACTGAGATTGCAGTTGCATTAACGATACGTCGAACAGTAGAAGATGGGGTTAGAATATGCACTGGATGATTCAGGCCTACTAGAATTGGTCCGATTGAAACTCCTTCACCAAGAACCTTAACTAAATCATAGGCAATTTTTGCGGAATCCAGATTTGGCATCATTAACACATTAGCATTATCAATAAGCTTAGAATAAGGTAAAATACGGCGACGTATATCTCCTATTAATGCAGCATCTGCACGTATAGGCGCATGTATTTCTAATTCTGAACTTTGCTTTATTATAATCTCCATCGCTGAGGCCATTTTTTTACTTGTTTCAGATGCAATATCATCTCCATTTGAAAATGAAAGTAAGGCAACTCTTGGGGTAATTCCAAAACGCTTTACTGTTTCTATAGTGAGCAAAGTATTCTCTGCTATTTGTTCTGCTGTTGGATTAATTGTAACAGCTGTATCGCAAATAAAATAAACACCTTTTTTTACCATCACTACATTGACAGCCGCTGCCTGATTAATTCCATCTTTTATACCAAGATTATCTTTAGTAATATTAAAATGTTTATGATAGCGTCCATTAGTTCCGCAAATTAAAGCTTCTGCTTCTCCTTTGTTTATCATATGTGTTGCGACAAAAGTATTAAGCTCCAAAATATTTTCAGCAGCAATATTATTTTTTACTACATACTTATGTGGATTTACAATAGTGATATCTTTATTGACACGAAGACGAAGTCCCATCTGCTTTATTCTAGATTCGATTACCTCTTCGTCCCCAATCAATATAGGTTTCGCTATACCTTCATCTAATACTGATTGCACAGCATGTAATATTTTTTTTTCTTCACCCTCTGCATAAATAAGTTTTCTAGGATCATTTTTAGCTTTTTCGAACAAGGGGCGCATTAAAATCACTGTTTCGAATATATATTGCGATAGATGTTGTCGATACAGATCCATATCTTCAATGGGTCGTGTTGCGACACCACTATCCATTGCTGCCTGTGCGGTAGCAGGCGCAAGCTTAACTATTAAGCGAGGATCAAACGGTTTTGGAATTAAATATTCTTTTCCAAATTTAAGTTCCTCTCCTCCATATGCTGCAACAACTGCTTCAGGAGTTTCCTCTTTAGCTAAGTCAGAAAGCGCATGAACAAGCGCAATTTTCATTTCATCATTAATTGTTGTTGCGCACACATCAAGTGCTCCTCGAAAAATAAAAGGGAAACACAAAACATTATTAACCTGATTTGGATAATCAGATCTGCCTGTGGCAATAATTGCATCTGAACGTGTTGCCTTAACTTCTTCAGGTAAAATTTCTGGGACCGGATTAGATAAAGCAAAAACTAATGGGTTTTCAGCCATACTTCTGATCATCGCTGGTTTTACGACACCAGGGCCCGATAAACCAAGAAAAATATCTGCGCCCTTCATAACTTCTGAAAGTGTTGTTAATTTCGTTTTACTTGCAAATATTTTTTTGTGCGAACTTAAATCAAGCCGAGTATCTTGAATTACACCTAGACGATCAACCACAAAAATATTTTCTTTCTTTACACCAAAATCACTTAAAAGCTTTAAACAGGAGATAGCTGCAGCACCAGCACCAGATACAACTAATTTCACTTTTGAAATATCTTTGCCAACTATTTCTAATCCATTCAAAATTCCTGCTGTAACAATTATCGCTGTGCCATGTTGATCATCGTGAAATACAGGGATATTCATTTTCTTTCGTAATTCCCTTTCAACTAGGAAGCATTCTGGCGAACGAATATCCTCTAAATTAATTCCGCCAAATGTAGGCTCTAAACTAGCAATGATATCAATTAATTTATTTGGGTCTTTTTCGTTGATTTCTATATCGAAGACATCAATTCCGGCAAACTTTTTAAACAATACACCCTTACCCTCCATTACTGGTTTTGCTGCAAGCGGCCCTATATCGCCTAACCCAAGAACGGCAGTACCATTGGTAACGACGGCAACAAGGTTTGCGCGTGATGTAAGCTCTGCTGCAAGCCTGCTATCGCTAGCGATAGCTTTACAAGGCTCAGCAACACCTGGACTGTAGGCAAGCGCTAAATCACGTTGATTGGCTAGTGGTTTTGTAGCAGTAACTTCGATCTTTCCGGGAGTTGGAAAGCGGTGATAATCCAGTGCTGATTTTTCAGATTCTTCTGTCATTTTTATTATTTTAATATGAGGCTGTACATCTTATAGCTATATGTATAATTTTAAAAGGGAGATCCTGAGGGCTTACTGCCACCCGCTCCTTTTAATATTTTTGCTAAACCGCCTTTATTTGAGAATTTCTTCATCATTTTTTGCATATGATTAAATTGTTTTAATAATTTATTAATATCCTGAATTTTTGTTCCAGAACCAGAAGCAATACGTTTTTTTCTTGAGCCATTAATAATTTTTGGTTTAAATCTTTCTTTAGTTGTCATTGAATCAATAATAGCTACTAATTTAGTAAATTCATGATCGTTGATTTGTGTGGCTAAATTTCCTGAAATTTTTTTAGCACCTGGTAATTTATTAATTATACTACCTATTCCACCCATACTGGACATTTGTTTTAATTGGTCTCTAAAATCTCCTAAGCTAAATCCCTGTCCTTTTTTTATTTTCTTGTTAAGTTTAAGCGCTTTTTCTTTGTCTGTTTTTTTCTCAACCTCTTCTATTAAGCTTAAGACATCTCCCATACCTAATATTTGAGAGGAAATTCTATCCGGATTAAATAGAGATAAATCCTCACTTCTCTCTCCAACACCAATAAACTTGATGGGCTTACCGGTTATGTATTTGACCGTCAATGCAGCACCGCCACGTGCATCACTATCAGCTTTAGTTAAGATACTACCTGTTAATGGTAATGTATTATTAAATTCAGCTGCAGCATTAACTGCATCTTGCCCCATCATACTATCAATAACAAATAAGGTTTCGATAGGGTTTAGTATATTATGAAGAGATTTTATTTCATCCATCATTTCGCTATCAACATGTAAACGTCCCGCACTATCAACGATAAGAACATCGAAAAGTTGTCGTTTCGCAGTGACTAATCCATTCCTTACAATATCACTAGGCTTATCTGATTCTTTACTTTCTAGCCACGATAGATCATTTTCATTTGCTAAAATTTGCAACTGTTTTATTGCTCCTGGTCGATAAACATCGCAACTAATAAGAGCAACTTTTTTATTTTCCCTTTCTCTTAAGAAAACTCCAAGTTTAGCGCATGTTGTTGTTTTTCCTGCGCCCTGAAGTCCTACTAAAAGAATAACAGCTGGTGGCTGCGTATTTAATTTTAAAGGTTCATTATTATTTCCCATTAGAGCGATCAGCTCTTCGTTAACAACTTTAATCAATGCTTGACCTGGTGTTAGAGAGCTTAGGACTTCTTTCGTAAGAGAACGTGTACGAATATCCTCAATAAAATTTCGTACAACAGGCAATGCAACATCAGCTTCCAGTAACGCCACGCGAACATCGCGTAGCCCATCATTAATATGTTTCTCCGTCAAACGACCATATCCGCGTAGATTTAAAAAAATATCTGTCAATTTTTCAGAAAGGAGGTCAAACATAGTAAACTTGGAAAGTATTAGAAATATTTTTCATTATAATTTATTCAATAAATAACTAAAAATCGGTTATTTTTCCGAATAATGGTAAAGTATTAAATGCTTTATCATTAAGTACAATTATTGTTCTATCGCTAGATATTAAAATTATTAATTATGGATATTCAACCTATTATAACAATATTATTATATATAGCTGCTACATTACTTTTGGCAGAAAATGTCTTCAATGTTTTAGAAAAATTCACAAAAAATAATTTGATTATCTTAATTCTTGGTATTTTCGCTTTATCTCTACATGCTGATATATTAAATCAATCTATATTTTTACAAACAGGCTTTGATTTTGGATTTTTTAATATCATTTCAATCATTGGATGGCTTGTAGCTTTAATCGTATTGATTACATCATTTTTTCAGCCTATCCAACAATTACTATTAGTTTTATATCCAATTGCTGCAATAACAATACTTTTAGAACAGCTCTTCCCAAACGACAGAATATTAGAACAATCCTTACCAATGGGACTACGTATTCATATACTACTATCTATTTCTGCTTATAGTTTATTAATGATTGGTACGCTGCAGGCTCTTTTATTAGCACTTCAAGATAAATTTATAAAAAGTAAACAAATCTCAAAAATTATAGATATATTACCCCCGCTGCAAATTATGGAACAATTACTTATTCAAATTATTGTAATTGGTTTCTTTCTTCTAAGTCTAAGCCTAACAACGGGAATAATGTTTATTGATAACATATTTGAGCAACATCTCATACACAAAACTACATTATCAATACTAGCTTGGGTGATCTATGCAATTTTATTATGGGGGCGTTGGTCACTTGGGTGGCGTGGGAGACGGATTACACGTTGGATATTGGTTGGGTTTATTGTTTTGATACTCGCCTATACAGGGTCAAAATTTGTCCTGGAACTAATTTTACAACGTGTTTAAGACTAAATAGCTTGACAGGGATATAGGTAGTTCAGTCAAAATACACACTGGTCATAATTGAGGTCATTAATTTTTGGACGAAATTCCGCTATCGGTTCTTTTTGGAACCCTATTTTTTTTAATCATATTCTCTGCATTTTTTTCTAGTTCAGAAACTGCAATGATTGCTCTGAATCGCTATCGATTACGGCACTTAGCGAAAGAAGGTAAACGAAGTGCAATTATTTCTGAGAAATTATTAGAAAGACCCGATCGTTTAATTGGTTTGATCTTGCTTGGAAATAATCTCGTCAATTTTTTTGCTGCATCAATAGCCACGGTAATTGGTATACGTCTTCTTGGTGATATTGGTGTAGCTTTAGCTCCGATCATCCTTGTTTTGGTATTTTTAATTTTTGCTGAAGTTATGCCGAAAACAATCGCTACAATTAATCCAGAAAAAATTGCTTTGCCTGCAAGTTACGTACTTAATATTTTAATGAAACTTGCATACCCTGCTGTTTGGTTAATAAACGCAGTGTCGAATAACTTATTATCTGTAATCGGTATCAATATTAAAAATAAAAGTAATGAAAATATTTCAAGCGAGGAATTAAGAACAATAGTACGTGAGGCTGGAATACTAATTCCACAACGTCATCAACGTATGTTAATTAATATACTAGATTTAGAGAATGTTACTGTGAATGATATTATGGTACCAAGAAATGAAGTTACTGCGATTGATTTAGATAAACCCATAGATGATATTGTTGAGCAGTTTGTTCATTGTCAACATACAAGATTACCTGTTTATAGATCTAATATAGAAAATATTATTGGAGTGATTCATATTAGAAGAATTCCTCGTATAATGAATGATAATGAAATTACAAAAGATTCGCTTATATCTATTATGGTGGATTGTTACTTTGTTCCAAGTGGAACGCCTCTACATGTTCAAATGCTAAATTTTCAAAGAAAAAAACGACGTTTTGGTATTGTGGTAGATGAGTATGGAGTCATTCAAGGCGTAGTTACTCTAGAAGATATACTTGAAGAAATTGTTGGCGAATTCACCACTGATATTCAAACACACAACCTTGATATACAGGCTCACGACGACGGCTATTATTTAATCGATTGTTCAGTAAACATACGTGAAATAAATCGTGAATTAGAATGGAATTTGCCATCCGAAGGCCCTAAAACATTAAATGGGTTATTATTGGAAAATCTCGAATATATACCAAAATCAGGAACAACATTAAAAATTAATAACTATCTCGCAGAAATAACACAAGTCTCAGAAAGCGCAATAAAAATGGCTCGTATAAAAATAATAGACAACGAAGCCAGTAACAAAGATATAAAATTTTAAAGATAATTCAATTTATTCATATAGCATATAATTTTAATTCGCTATATTAAAATTACTATTTTTATTAATTGTATTCAACAAATTGCAAGCGCTTATGAACGCCACACAGTAACTCATAAGGTATTGTTTCAGCGTATGAGGCTATTTCTTCAATTGGTAAAGAACCCCCCCATAAAACTACTCTATCGCCTATTTTTGCATTTGATTGATTGCGTAAATCAATGGTCAGCATATCCATTGATGCGCGACCGATCAATGGGCAACGAATATTATTAACGAGTATTGGTGTTCCAGACTTTGCGTGTCTAGGAAAACCATCTCCATAACCGGCGGCAATTATCCCAACCGGCATATTCTCTGGGCATCGCCAGGTAGCTCCATAACCAACGGGTTCACCTTTTGATAAATATTGAATCGATATTATCTCTGACTCTAGCGTCATCACGGATTTTAGTCCGTGGTTAATACCACTACTACCTACAATTGGCGAAACACCATAAAGCATTAATCCCGGCCTCACCCAATCAAAATGAGCTTCCGGAAAGTTAATAAGGGCAGCCGAATTAGCAACTGTCTTTTCTCCATCTATAATTTCACTTATTTTTTTAAAGGCCTCTAATTGTTGTTGAGTTAAATCATTTTTCTTCTCATTAGCAGTTGCAAGATGAGTCATTAATACTCTTAGATTAATATTCTTGCATAATGACAATCGATCTATTATTGCGTAAGCTTTTTCTATAGGAAATCCGAGTCGGTGCATGCCTGTATCAATTTTTAACCAGACATTAATTGAACCCTTAATTTCTGCCTTTTCCAGTAGCTCTATTTGATATTCGTTATGAATAACTATATCTAATTTAAATTTGATAATTGATGGTAGGTCATCAGACTTATATGGACCCTCGAGTAAAACAATAGGGGTTTTAATTGAAGATTGTCTAAGTTGTTCGGCTTCTTCAAGACATGCGACACCAAAAGCATCTGCATCACGAAGTGTTTTGGCAACTCTAACTATACCGTGGCCATAGGCATCTGCCTTAATAATAGCCATGACTTTGGAGTGTGGAGCAAGTTCTTTTATACGAGAAAAATTATGTTCGAGTGCCTTTATATCTATAATTACTCTTGACGGTCGCGTCATTCATTCTTCCCAACTGAAGGACTATCGTATGTTAAAGGGTCCTTAACAAAATTATCGAAACGGGTGTATTGACCACGCCAAGTTAGTTTAAGAAACCCTATAGGTCCATTTCTTTGTTTGCTAATTATAATTTCAGCCATTCCTTTATCAGAGCTTTCTTTATCATAAACTTCATCACGATAAATAAAAATAATGACATCTGCATCTTGCTCTATAGCACCGCTTTCTCGAAGATCAGACATAACAGGTCGTTTGTCCTGTCTGGATTCTACACTACGATTTAATTGTGATAATGCAATAACAGGAATGTTAAGTTCTTTTGCCATTGATTTTAGGGATCGTGAAATTTCTGAAATTTCAGTTGCACGATTTTCAGAAGTCCCTGCAACCTGCATCATTTGCAAATAATCGACGACAACAAGATCAAGGCCGTGCTCACGAGAGATTCGACGGCACCGCGCCCTTAATTCTGCAGGTGTTAATGCCGGAGTATCATCTATAAACATTTTCGTCTCTTGTAATATTCCTACTGTTGAGGTAAATCTAATCCAGTCATCACCATCTAATTTACCTGTTTTTACTTTCTGTTGATCAATATTTGCCAACGATGACATCATGCGCGTAGTTAATTGTTCTGCTGCCATCTCCATACTAAAGATAGCAACACTATGCTTGTCTTTTATTGCGGCAGTCTCTGCTATATTTACAGCTAATGCTGACTTACCCATAGCTGGGCGACCAGCAATAATAATTAAGTCAGAACGTTGAAATCCAGCCGTTATTTTATCTAAATCATGATATCCAGTGCGAATACCAGATATAGGATTTTCGCTTTCTGCCCGCTCCTGCATCATCTCCATTACTTTGTCTGTATATACGCTAATATTCTGATAACTCTTTTTACCTCGAGTTTCTTGTTCAGCTATTTCAAAAACTGTCTGTTCAGCAAATTCAAGAATTTGTTCGCTACTTTGTCCTTGTGGATTAAAGATTGTGTCATTGATATTTGAGGTTGCGGAAATTAATTGTCTTAGAATTGAACGTTTTCTTACAATATCAGCATAGGCACTAATATTACTTGCGCTTGGTGTATTTTCAGCAAGCGCAGCAAGATTGCGCATACCTCCAGATTCATCAAGAAGCTGATGATTTTCTAACCATTCAGCAACAGTCACAATATCATAGGGTTGTCCTTCATTACTAAGCTGGCTGATTGCACGAAAGATAATGCGATGATCTCTTCTGTAAAAATCTTCTTCTCGAACTCGCTCTACTACTTTGTCCCAGGCCTCCTTATCGAGAAATACACCGCCTAAGACAGCTTGCTCAGCCTCAACTGAATGTGGCGGAATTTTTAATGCTGTTGTTTCAACGTCGTTTGAAAAAGATGTTTTTACTGGTTCTTGCATTTAAATCCCCTAGGATAAAATCTAGACTTACACTTGATTGTTAGCGGTATTATCGCCCCATCTAACTATAATGTTTTGATCCTAAAACTAGCTCTCTTCTTCAGAAACAACATTTACCGTGATGGTAGCAGAAACGTCCGCATGTAACTGAATAGCTAATTTATACTCACCGATATCTCGTATTGGCCCTTCAGGTAATCTTACCTCGTGTTTAGCAAGATCAACACC
>Ga0209089_10002473_pt1 | contig 16341 bp, 15 predicted proteins | sample ArcticOcean_MG_C_FD_187431 | JGI IMG/M metagenome (GOLD analysis project Ga0209089, IMG submission 187431) | Marine microbial communities from western Arctic Ocean - ArcticOcean_MG_CB2_150 (SPAdes) (version 2) | ecosystem: Environmental > Aquatic > Marine > Oceanic | place: Arctic Ocean: Canada... | reverse complement strand
ATTCAACTTTATAGTTAGCGATTTTGTCAATTAAGATTTCTTTAGCGGTTAAGCCACATGGATCAATAATCCCTTGGTTAATACAGGTTTGTTTTAATTCAGGTGTATCAATCCCAGTAAATCTAATCTTTTCACCATTAAGATGAATAGTATCACCATCAACAACTTTTAGTTCTTGTGAGCTGACTTGATTGAAAATTAAGAGAAATAATAATGAAACAGCGCTAATAAGAAAAATGGCTTTTCTTTTGTTTAAAAACATTATTTAAAAAGTATCCAATGAATATGATTAGCACAATACCTATAAACCAATTGGTTGCCATTATTGTGTAAAATATATCAGCATAATCTCCACCTCTAATATTAATTACATACCAAAGAGATAAAAAAGGTAATGCAGATAATCTTAAAACACTTAAATAAAGACTATAGATAGGTTTTTTAACAGCTTGGAATACTGCAGTGGTTATAAAGAACACGGGATAAACTGGCGCAATTAATGCTGCGATTTTTAAATATATAGCACCATGAAATATGGCTTCTTGGTTATCTGTAAATTGAGATACAAAAAATTCAGCACCAAAAAATAATATAACACCTGCTACTGCCATAAAAGAAGATCCAAATAATAAAGCTTTAGAATATAATTCTCTTATACGATCATAATTTTTAGCACCAAAATTTTGTCCACCAATAGATAGTACTGCTGTATTTAAGCCAATTACAGGAAGTAAGAAAACTTGTTCTACTCTTAGAGCCGCACCATAACCAGCTGTTGCAAGATCACCAAATTGACCAATAAAATATAAAATATTAAAAATACCTACACCAATAAATAACATGCTAAACATTATGGGTAGTGCTTGTGTGAACAATTCTTTTAATAATATTAATTTAGGAATAAAACATTTAATCGATAAATACTTTCTCAATTTACATGAGTTAATCTTATAAGCTAAATAAAAAGTACCTACTGATTGAGCAATTACAGTAGCGATAGCAAGACCACCAATACCATAAGCTGGTACAATTCCGTATCCCCAAATAAATAAAGGATTTAAAAATATATTTAAAAAGAAACTAAATATTAAAACATTTCTATAACTTTTAGTATCTCCTTGCGCATTCAAGGCTCCATTTAGTGATATTTGAATCATAACAATGAAAGTACCGTAAAAAATTATATCCAAATATTCTCTAGTTAAAGCTATACCCGCAGCATCAGAACCCATTACCGTTAAAAGAAAGTCAGATGCATTTAATCCAAACAAAGTAACCACAATAGAAGTAATCAATGCAAATATTACGGATTGAGCGATTAACAATGAAGCTTTATTATTTTGTTTTGCACCTAGTAAATTACCAATACAAGAGTTTGTTGCAGCACCAATACCAACACCGACAGCAATTATTACAAAATATATAGGAAATGATTTAGCGATAGCACTTATGGCTTCTGCTGAAATTCTACCTGCAAACCAGGTATCAACTAAATTATAAAATGTTTGAAATAGCGAACCAACACTAGCTGGAATAGTTACTTTTTTAAGTAATGACCAAATTGGATCTTTGGTTAAATTTATAGCTTTAGACAATTATTTTTCCTATTTGAATTCTTTTTGGAATATATGCTTTGAACCGCTCTTTTTAGCAAGGTTTATTTGCTTTTGTCTCATTCGAAATCTCTCTTTTTGAGTTTGAGTTAAATTATCATGACAGTTTACGCACGAAACACCCTCCTCATATTTTTTTGACTTTTTATCTTTTGGTGACACTGGCTTTCTGCAGCCACTACACATTGAATAAGTCCCAGTTACTAACCCGTGCTTAACACTGATTCTATTATCAAAAACAAAGCATTCGCCATTCCATAAACTTTCTTTTTTCTTAACATTCTTTAAGTAGTTAAGAATTCCACCCTTTAATTGATAGACATTTTTAAAACCTTTTTTCTCTAAAAAAACAGAAGCTTTTTCACATCTAATTCCACCCGTGCAAAACATAGCGATGGGTTTTTTCTTATCAAGTTTATTCAAATATTTTGGAAATTCTCTAAAATTATCAACATCAGGATTAACTGATCTTTTAAAAGTTCCAACCTCATATTCAAATGGTTTTCTTGAATCTAAAACTAATGTTTCTTTATCATTAATTAACTTATTCCATTTTTTTGGATCCACATGATTATCTTTTTTATTTTTTGAGGATAAAGAAAGCCCCATTGGAACAACTTCTTTCTTAATCTTAACTTTTGCCTTATGAAATGGTTGAAATTTACTTTTTGAAATATTTTCGCTATCAAACTTTTTAAAATCTAATATTTTTTTAATCTTAGTAATAGTTGATTTTAGATCATTAGCTTTTCCGGATATCGTGGCATTTATTCCTTCATTAGCGATAATAATAGTTCCTTTAATATTTTTCTTAATTAGGAAATCTTGAAGTAAGACTTTATTCTTCTTTAATGAGTTAAGTTTTTTAAATTTATAAAAACCAAATACTTCAAACATTATAAAACCCTACAAACAGTCATGCCGTCCCCTAAGGGTACTATAATTTGTTCCACTCTTTTATCTTGTTCGATATGCGCGTTAAATTCTCTGATATTTAAGGTAAATTTATCAACATTAGTTTCATCAGCAACTTCTCCATGCCACAAAACATTATCAATAATAATTAACCCTCCTTTATTAACTAGCTTTAATGATCTTTCGTAATACTTTTTGTAATTCATTTTATCGGCATCAATAAAAACCATATCAAATTTATTATTTTTTAAGTCATCCAAGCTTTCAAGAGCAGGTTTTATTATTGTTTGTATTTTGTGATCTTGATTAGCTTTTTTAAAAAAACTTAACGCTACTTTGTTAGTCTCTTCATTTTTATCTAAAGCAGTAAGTTTACCATCTTCTGGTAAAGCAAGCGCTATTGAGAGTGCACTTAGACCTGTAAAAGTTCCAATCTCTAGAACATTTTTAATATTAGAAATTTTAATAATTAAATGTAGAAAATGACATTGAGATGGAGCAACTTGCATTCTCTTAACGTCACCTAAAGTATTATTGTAATCTATTATTTCTTGCTGAACTGAAGTTAACTTTAAACTAAAATTATCTATGTATTTTTGAAGGCTTTCAGTGATTTCTAGGTTCTTACCCATGACATTAAAGTTTCTTCTTTAAGATATCATTAATTAGTTGAGGGTTTGCTTTTCCACCTGAAATTTTCATGGCTTGACCTACAAAGAAACCGAATAATTTTTCTTTTCCCTGCTTATATTCAATGGCTTTTTCTTTGTTATCGTTGATAATCTTATCAATTAAGGCCTCTAATGCTTTAGGGTCACTTTCTTGTTTTAAGCCTTTTTCTTCAACAATAATTTGAGGATCTTTGTCTCCATCCATCATTAATTCAAATATTGTCTTAGCAATTTTTCCAGAAATTGTTCCGTTCTTAATTAAATTTACTAATTTAGCTAAGTTTTTTGCACTTATTGGGCTTTCAGATATTTCTAAATTTTTATTATTTAAAACTGCAAACAATTCACCTGTAATCCAGTTAACTGCTAACTTAATATCTTGGTTCTTGCCCATCTTTGCAATTACTTCCTCAAAGTACTTTGCTGTATCAATATCAGAGACTAATATTGTTGCTTCATAAGGAGATATCTTAAATTGATCAATAAATCTTTTTTTCTTATCATCTGGCAATTCTGGAATGTCCGCTTTAAGTTTTTCTATAAATTCGTCAGTTACTTCTAATGGTAGTAAATCTGGATCTGGAAAATATCTATAATCATGAGCGTCTTCTTTTGATCTCATAGATCTTGTTTCATTTTTTTTAGTATCAAATAATCTTGTTTCTTGATCAATTGTTTTACCCTCTTCAATTAAATCAACCTGTCTATTAGCTTCATAATTTATAGCCATTTGCATAAATTTAATTGAGTTTACATTTTTAATTTCACAACGAGTTCCAAGTTTATCAGAACCTTTAATACGAACCGAAATATTTACATCCGCTCTTAAAGAACCTTCCTGCATATTTCCATCACAAGTACCTAGGTATCTCATAATAGATCTTAATTTTTTAACATAAGCACTAACTTCATCTGGAGTTCTTAAATCAGGCTTACTAACAATTTCCATTAAAGCTACACCAGATCTATTTAAATCAACTAATGTATTTTGTGGATCCATATCATGAATACTTTTTCCAGCGTCTTGCTCTAAGTGTAATCTTTCAATACCAACTTCTTTTTGACCATTAGGCATATCAAGAACAACAGTTCCTTCACCTACTATTGGATATTTAAATTGTGAAATTTGATAACCTTGTGGAAGGTCTGCGTAGAAATAATTTTTTCTATCAAACACTGATCTTTTATTAATTTGAGCTTTTAAACCAATGCCTGTTTTGATTGCTTGCTTCACACAATACTCATTAATAACAGGAAGCATTCCAGGAAAAGCAGCATCCACTAAACTTACTTGCGTATTTGGTTCTGCACCAAAAGTTGTTGATGATGATGAAAATAATTTAGAATTTGATGTGACTTGTGCATGAACCTCAAGACCAATTACTACTTCGTAAATATTATCATTTCTTTCGATCAAATATTCTGAATTATCTTTAGGCATTTATTTAATCCACCAGTCAGTAATTTTATTTTTAAATTCAATTTTTTCTTCCATTGCATAGGCAATGTTTAAAATATTTTGTTCATCAAATGCTTTACCTATAATTTGCAGTCCTAATGGGTAGCCTTTATCATCTACTCCAGCAGGTATAGAAATGGCTGGCAATCCAGCTAAATTTACTGGAACTGTAAATATATCATTTAAATACATGGAAACTGGATCGTTAGTTTTCTCACCAATCTTGAATGCAGCGCTAGGAGTTGATGGGGTTAAAATTGCATCAACTTTTTTATAAGCTTCGTCAAAATCATTTTTAATTAGTTTTCTAACTTTTTGAGCTTTTAGATAGTAAGCATCATAATAACCAGATGACAAAACATACGTACCAATCATTATTCTTCTTTGAACCTCAGCACCAAAACCTTCCGATCTAGTCTTTTCGTACATGTCAATTAAGTTTTCACCTTTAGATCTAAATCCATACTTAACACCATCGTATCTTGCTAGGTTTGAAGAAGCTTCAGCTGGTGCCACAATATAATAAGTTGGTAAAGCGTAATTAGTGTGAGGCAATGAAATTTCAATAATTTCTGCACCACAATCTTTTGCATACTCAATTCCTTTTGTCCATAAATCTTCAATTTCTTTTGGCATTCCATCAACCCTATATTCTTTAGGAATTCCAATTTTCTTACCTTTAATATTATTCGTTAATTCTTTGCTGTATTCATTTCTTTTAAAATCAATTGAAGTTGAATCTTTTTCATCATAGGTACTGATGATTTCTTGCAGTAGCGCGCAATCTTTTACATCTTTAGACATGGGTCCCGCTTGATCTAATGATGATGCAAAAGCAACAATTCCATATCTTGAACAACTTCCATAAGTTGGCTTTAAACCAACTGTACCTGTAAATGAAGCGGGTTGTCTTATAGATCCACCAGTATCAGTTCCAATTGTAATAGGCGTTAGATTAGCTGCTAGAGCCGATGCAGATCCTCCTGAAGATCCTCCAGGTACCAAGCCTTTATCTATTGGACTTTGAACATTTCCATAAAAACTAGTTTCATTAGAAGAGCCCATTGCAAACTCATCACAGTTTAATTTTCCAAGTAAAATTGCTCCTTCATTCCAAATATTTTGAGTAACAGTAGACTCGTACGGTGGAATAAAATTATTTAAAATTTTGCTACCCGCCGTAGTTTTTACACCATTAGTACAAAATAAATCTTTAACTGCCATTGGAACGCCCGGAAGTTTTAAATCAAAGTTAGGTTTTTGATCAAAGCTTTTTGCTTTCAAAAGTGCGTTAGAAAAATCTTCTGTAATGTAAGCATTTAAGTCTCTAGATTTTTCACCACGTTCAATAAAAGCTTTAGTCGTCTCTTCAGAGGAAATTTTTTTATCTTTAATATTTTTAACTAATTCAGTTAAAGTGAGTGAGGTAATATCAGACATTATTCAACCACCCTTGGAACCACAAAAAAATCTTCATTTTCATTTGGTGAATTTTTTAATATTTTATCTTTAATATTTTTACTTTTAACTTCGTCAGCTCTTAATTTTAGTGTTGTCTCAGCAACAGAAGTTAAAGGCTCAACATTATCAGTATTAAGCTCATTCAATTTTTCAATAAAATCAAATATAGAGTTGAGATCTTCAGCTAATTTATCAGCCTTTGCATCATCAACTGAGATTCTTGATAATTTAGATATGTGCTTTATTGTTTTAAGATCAATTGTCATGTGGTAATTAAATATGTCGGCAAACTATCACTTAAGTATAAAATATACAATATGATCGCAATTGAAGATTTTAAAATAAAACACCCAAATAAAGTAAGATTTATTGGTTTAGACTTAGGATCAAAAAGAATTGGCGTCTCTATTTGTGATGAAAGACAATCTATAGCTACACCTTTTAAAACCATAAATAAAACAAACACAAATGAACTAATTGATGAGCTTAAAATAATTATTGAGGAAAATAATATTGGTGGGATAATTGTTGGAAACCCAGTAAATATGGATGGAACTATGGGCAGATCAGCTCAATCCGTTAATGATGTCGCATCAAACATTTCTAAAAATATAGATCTACCGGTGATTTTGTGGGATGAGAGACTTTCAACCGTTGCTGCTTTTAATCTCTCTAGTTTATTAGATGTTAATGTATCTAAAAGAGCTAAAACTATTGATCAAAACGCTGCAGCCTTTATTTTGCAAGGTGCAATAGACTTTTTAAACAATTAACTTGCCATAGTGATGGTTAATAGTTATAGAGTTAATTTTAATGGCAACCAAAACAAATAAAGCTATTAAAATCTCTCAAAAACACCTCCTAGGTATTCAAGATCTATCCATTAATGATGTTAATCTAATTTTAGATGAATCTAAGACATTTATTAAACTTAACCAAAGTAAAAATAAAAAACTAAATGTCTTGAATGGAAAAACTCAAATTAATTTATTTTTTGAACCCTCAACTAGAACTCAAAGTTCATTTGAACTAGCGGGGAAAAGACTAGGTGCAGATGTAATGTCCATGAATATGTCAAACTCTGCAATTAAAAAGGGTGAAACACTTATTGATACAGCGATGACTTTGAATGCCATGCATCCAGATATTATTGTTATCCGCCATCAAGATTCTGGAGCATGCAATCTTTTATCTCAAAAAGTAAATTGTGCAGTGCTTAATGCGGGTGATGGAAGTCGTGAGCACCCTACTCAAGCTTTATTAGATGCTTTAACAATTATAAATCGTAAAGAAAAGATTGAAGGTTTAAGAATAGCAATTTGTGGAGACATCACACATTCACGTGTAGCAAGATCAAATATTTACCTACTTAATATGTTGGGTGCAGAAGTTAATATCATTGCTCCATCTAACTTAATGCCAAAAGAAATAGAAAAGTTTGGTGTTAATACTTTTACCGACATGAAAAAAGGATTGAAAGACTGTGACATTGTAATGATGCTAAGATTACAAAATGAGAGAATGACTAGCTCATTTTTGTCATCAAATAGAGAGTATTATGAATACTACGGTCTTACACCAGACAAACTTTCTCATGCAAAAGAAGATGCTTTAATCATGCATCCAGGCCCCATGAATAGAGGAATTGAAATAGATACTAAATTAGCAGATGACATTAATAGAAGTGTAATTAAAGAACAGGTGGAGCTGGGTGTTGCAGTAAGAATGGCCTGTTTAAAAATATTTTGTGAATAAATGAAAAAACAATACTTTATAAACGCTAACATAATTGATCCTCATAACTCTATTAATGAAAATGGTGGATTAATTATAGATGAAAATGGTTTAATTGAAGCTATAGGAAAAAAGGTAAATACCAATAATATTCCTTCAAGGGAAAAGGTAATAGATCTAAAGGGCAAGCATATATTTCCGGGCTTAGTAGATATGCGTGTTTTTGCAGGAGAGCCAGGTTATGAATATAAAGAAAACTTTAGAACACTAAGTAATGCAGCTCTTGCAGGTGGAGTTACATCAATTGTGACTATGCCTAATACTGACCCAATAATAGATAACGTTTCAATAGTAGACTTTTTAAAAAGACGTGGAAGAGATAAGTCTAAAATTAATGTTTTTCCAAGTGCAGCACTTACAAAAAATATTGAAGGTTTAAGCATGACTGAATTTGGCTTACTTCAAAGTAGAGGAATAATCGCATTCACAGATGGCGTAAAAACCATTCAAAATACTAGGCTCATGTCTCGTATAATGAATTCAGCAAAAGACTTGGGCACATTAATCATGCAGCACGCTGAAGATTATGATTTATCTAAAAATGGAATGATCAACTCTGGAATTATTGCAACAAAACTTGGTTTATCAGGAATACCAGCTGTTGCAGAGAGAATAATTATTGAAAGAGATTTAACATTACTAGAAAATATTAAATGCAGATATCACATATCACAAATTTCAGCTGCAAAATCAGTTGAAATAATTAATGAAAGAAAGGATAAAGTTAAATTTACAACAGGTGTATCAATTAATAACCTTTCATTAAATGAGAATGATATTGGAGACTTTAGAACGTTCTTAAAGTTGTCCCCACCACTAAGAACTGAAGAAGACAGAATAGCTCTAGTTCAAGGCTTAAAAGATGAAACAATAGATGTTATTGTGTCTGATCACAAACCAGAAGATGAGGAGCAAAAAAGATTAACTTTTGCACAAGCTGCTACAGGTGCTTCTGGTATTGAAACTTTATTATCACTTAGTTTAGAATTGCATCATAATGGTTCTGTAAAATTAGAAACTATCATTAAAGCTTTAACTTCAAATCCTGCTAAAATATTAAAAATAAATAAAGGTAATCTTTCAGTTGGTAATGAAGCTGATTTTTGCATCGTCGACATTGATAAACCATGGGTGGTTAAAAAAGATAAACTTGTCTCAAAATCTAAAAATACTTCAATTGAAGACAAAAAACTCCAAGGTAAGGTCACAAATACATTTGTAAAAGGTGAAGAATTATTTAAGTTATAGCGATGGAATATTTAATCATTGCATTAAGTTCATATTTATTAGGATCAATACCTTTCGGCTTTATACTTACAAGGGTATTTTTAAAAAAAGATATTAGAGATATAGGTTCTGGAAATATTGGGGCTACTAACGCTCTTAGAACAGGAAACAAAACATTAGGCTACGCTACCTTATTATTAGATATAACAAAGGCTATACTACCTGTTTTATATGTTAAATTTAATTACCCTGATTATATTTTTATTGCCTCACTGAGCGCCTTTTTAGGTCACGTGTTTCCTATATGGCTTAAGTTTAAAGGGGGTAAAGGAGTTGCAACATATGTTGGGATACTATTCTCAATAAACCTAATTTTGGGTTTAATATTTATTATTAGCTGGGCCGTTACATTTTTTGTTTCGAAATATTCATCTCTTTCATCACTTGTAGCTAGTTTGATGGTACCAATTTATTTAATAATTTTTGAAAATTATAATTCAATATTTTTTATAATAATGTTTGTACTAATATTCTACACACACAGAGAAAACGTCAAACGCTTGAAAAATAAAGAAGAAACAAGGACTAAAATTTATTGATTTGACTATCAAAGGCTTTTAAGTAATTTGTTTAATAATGAATCTTGTAGTCGTAGAAAGTCCCGCTAAAGCAAAAACTATCAATAAATATTTAGGTGATGATTACATTGTTTTAGCAAGTTACGGCCATATTAGAGATCTTCCCTCAAAAAATGGTTCAGTTGATCCAGACAATAATTTTAAAATGGAATGGGAAGTTGATAGTTTTTCTAAAAAATATCTTAAAGAAATTACAGATGCAGCTAAAATTTCATCTAAAATCATATTAGCCACTGACCCAGACCGTGAAGGAGAAGCAATTGCTTGGCATGTTAAAGAGTACTTAAATGAAAAAAAATTAATTAAAGATAAGCATGTGGAAAGAGTTGTCTTTAATGAAATTACAAAAAAAGCAGTAATGCATGGTATTGAAAACCCAAGACAAATCGAACCTTTATTAGTTGATGCTTATATGGCTAGAAGAGCACTAGACTACCTAGTTGGTTTTAACATCTCACCAATATTATGGACAAAATTACCAGGCTCTAAATCAGCAGGACGTGTTCAATCAGTTGCTTTAAAATTAATTACAGAACGAGAACATGAAATTGAGTTGTTTAACCCAGAAGAATTTTGGACTTTAAGTATTCAATTTAATGATGCTGATAAAAATTCTCTACTAGCAAGCATCACTCAACTAAATAATAAAAAAATTGAAAAATTTTCCTATAGAAATAAAGCTGAAATTGATAAAGCAATAAACGAAGTAAATACTAAAAATTTTTTAATTACTGATATCTCAAGCAAAGTTGTGAACAGAAACCCTTCAGGACCCTTCACCACTTCAACGTTGCAGCAAGTTTCATCAGGAAGATTAGGATTTGGAGCATCACGTACAATGCAAATAGCTCAAAAGCTTTATCAGGGCATAGAAATAGATGGAGAAACTGTCGGTCTTATTACATATATGCGTACAGATGGTACCAACCTATCAACCGACGCCATAGACACCTTTAGAAAATACATTAAAAGTGAGTTTGGTGAAGAATATCTTCCAGATAGTGTGGCTAGTTACTCTGGAAAAAAAGCTAAAAATGCTCAAGAAGCACATGAAGCAATTAGACCAACAGATATTATGCGGTCACCAGATACAGTTAAAAAATATCTAAGTCCAGATCAACATAAATTATATGATTTGATTTGGAGTAGAGCTCTATCGTCTCAAATGAAACCTGCTCAATTTGATAGAAATACTATTACAATAACATCTGATGATAATGGAACAATCTGTAAAGCTAGTGGCTCTGTTATTAAATTTGATGGATTCTTAAAGGTTATGAAGGATAGTAAAAAAGATGATGATGAAAATATTCTTCCAGAAATGAAAAAAGGTCCAATTAATATTGAGGCATTATTAGATGAACAACATTTTACACAACCACCACCGAGATATTCAGAAGCAAGTTTAGTTAAAAAATTAGAAGAATTAGGTATAGGAAGACCCTCAACATATGCAAGTATCATTTCAGTTATATCTACAAGGGGTTATGCAGAGGCCATAAATAAAAGATTCCACCCGACAGATAGAGGTAAATTAATATCTGCATTTCTTGAAAAGCTTTTTTCTAAATATGTAGATTATAATTTTACAGCAGAATTAGAAAATCAATTAGACGACATAACAACAGGCAAAGAAGGGTGGATAAAAGTTCTTGAGATGTTTTGGAAGGATTTTAATCAAAATGTGTCTGACGTTAAAGAAAAGAGAACTAGAGAAGTTTTAGATTTACTTAATGATAGTTTGGGTAGTTTAATTTTTGAAAGAGACAAAGATGGAGCCATTAACAGACAATGTAAATTATGTGATAACGGCTCATTAAGTTTAAAAAATAGTTTCAGAGGTGGTGCATTTATAGGTTGCTCTAACTATCCAGATTGTAAATTTACAAGACCATTATCGAAAGCTAAAGCTGCTGCCCAATCTCAACTTGCAGAACCAAAATTAATTGGCCAACATGAAAATGGTAATGATATGTACCTTAAGAATGGGCGGTTTGGCCCTTATATTCAATATGAAAAAATTGAGGAAATTAAAGAAGAGGTGATTACTGAAACTAAAAAAAAAAAGAAAACAAAAAAAAAGAAAGTAGTTAGTGAAGACAATAATTTAAGAAATGTATCAATACCCAAAGGGATAACTTTAGACAGTATTGATCTAAATAGAGCAAAATTTTTATGCTCACTTCCAAAAAGTTTAGGAGTTAATCCTGAAAATCAGAAAGATATAATATTGAATTCAGGAAGATTTGGTCCTTACATAAAGTGTGAAAATAAATCAGCTAGAATTGAGAATGTTGAAGAGATTTTTTCCATTGGTCTAAATAGAGCAATAATCCTAATAGCTGAGGCTAAACCGGGGAGAATGTCTGCATCAATTATTAAAGACCTAGGTGAACATCCTGAGGATAAAAAACCAGTTAGAGTGATGAAGGGTCAGTATGGGCCTTATATCAAGTATAAATCTCTTAATGCAACAATACCTGAAGAAAAAGACCCGTTAGAACTTAATATGGAGGAAGCTTTAATACTAATTGAGAAAAGAAAAGAATACGATAAAAACAAAAAATCTAAGAAAAAGAAAAAAAAAAAAAAAAAAAAAAAAAAAAAAAAAAAAAAAAAAAAAAAAAAAAAAAAGAAATGAAAAAAATAATATTTACAATATTGATCATGTTAATCTTAAATCCCACGAATACTAAAGCTAAAAAAATAGATTGTGCTCAATTTGATAAAGTTAGTGCAAAATATTTAGAATGCTCTGCAAAAAATCTAAAAGAAAAATCTGGGGTACTTAAATTAAAAGTAACACTTGGAGCAGAAGAACTTAAGACAAAGATAGCCGCAAATACTAAGGATAGTAAAAAAAAATTTAATAAATCAAACTTAAAAGAAAAACTTATTAAATTTAAGAATAGCAAAACATTAACTGAGTTTATGGAGAAATAAATATGACATATGAAAATAAAATTAAAGAATTAAACTTAGAGTTACCAAAAGCAAAAGATCCAGTTGGGTCTTACGTTGCATCAAAGATTATTGGTAAAATGCTTTTTATATCAGGTCAAATCTCAATAGCAGCAAATGGTGAATTGATTAAAGGAAAAGTTGGAAAAGAATTAAAAACTGAAGATGGATATGAGGCTGCTAAAAGATGTGGTTTGAGCATAATCTCCCAAGTTAAAAAAGCTTGTAATGATGATTTATCAAAAGTTAAATCCTGTATAAAGTTAACTGGATTTGTTAATTCAACAGAAGATTTTATAGAGCAACCTAAAGTAATTAATGGAGCATCTGATTTAATAGTGTCAGTATTTGGTGACGCAGGAATGCACACAAGAGCCGCAATAAGTACTAATAGCTTACCCCTAGGTGTATCTGTAGAAGTTGATGCTATTTTTGAATTAAATTAACGGCCAATAGAAAAATATTTAATTTTTTGCGCTTTCATCTTTATTGGTGAATAAATATTTCTCATATCAAATATTTTAAACTTTTTATTTTGAACTATTTTTTTAAAATTTATTGATTTAAAATCATTCCATTCTGTATGGATTATTATTAAATCAGAGTTTTTAATTGCTGAATTAATATCTTTTGAAAAGTTAACATTTTTTTTGTTTTTAAATTCTTTTTTTTCGCCAGTCGGATCAAAATAATTAATCAGTGCGCCTTTTTTAATTAAAGAAGGTATCATGGTTAAGCAGGCTGAATCTCTCATGTCATCTGTATTAGCTTTAAATGTTACACCTAGAAAACATATTTTCTTAATTTTAATCTTCCCTTTTAATATATCAAAAACTCGTTTTAATAGTAATGATGATCTGTTTTCATTGGACTTAATAACACTTTTAATAACAGATAAATTTGTTTTAAATTTATCAGCTGTTTTGGCTATAGCTTTAGTGTCTTTAGGGAAGCATGATCCGCCATAAGCAGGACCTGCTCTTAAAAAACGTCCTCCTATTCTTTTATCCAGACCCATGCCAATGGAAATATCTTCAATATTAACATCTAATTTTTCGCATAAATTTGCTAGTTCGTTGATAAAAGTAATTTTTGTAGCTAAAAAAGCATTAGATGCATATTTTGTTAATTCCGCGGCTCTTCTTGAGCAGTTAACATATTTTGCTCCTTTTGATATCAATGGAGAATAAAGGTTTTTTAAAACTGCATTTGATTTTTTATCATTCGTCCCTACTACAACTCTATCAGGATAAGTGAAATCTCTTATGGCCTCACCTTCTCTTAGAAACTCAGGATTTGAAACTACAGAGAAAAGTTTTTTAGATACTTTTTGTGAAATAATTTTTTCAATTTCATCTCCAGTTGTTACGGGAACGGTTGATTTAGTAATAATAATTTTAAATTTAGAAATAGATGATCTAATTTCTCGAGCCACATTAAATATTTGACTTAAATCCGCATCATTACCATTTTTTTTAGTGGGTGTACCAACGCAAATAAAAATAATATCTGACTTAGAAATTGACTCCTTTAAATTTGTTGAAAATTTTAATCTATTATTTTTATAGTTTTTTAGAACAAGCTCTTCTAATCCAGGTTCGTATATTGGAATAATGCCTTTTTTTAAATTTTCAATTTTTTTTGTGTCACGATCGACACAGACAACATCATTACCAATATCAGAAAAGCAAACTCCACTGACTAAACCAACATAACCAGTACCAATTATACATAATTTCATTTCTTAGCAATCTCCAAAGTCGAATTAATATAACCACTCATTGTTCCGCAGTCCAAATATTTACCAGAAAAATTATGACCTACAAAATCGTTATTATCGTTAATTAATAATTGTATGGCGTCAGTAATATGAATTTCCCCACCTTTACTTGGTTTAAGGTTCTTCAATTTATTAAAAATTGTCTTTGGTAGTATATATCTTCCAATTACAGCATTGTTAGAGGGTGCCTGTTTAATAGTTGGTTTTTCTATTACACTTTTAATAATGAAATTCTTATTATCAATTTTATTTTTAACATTGTAAATTCCCCATCTTGAAACATCTTTTTTATTTACCTTCATGCTAGCCATAACAGATGATTTGAATTTTTGATGAATACGGATCATTGATTTCGAACAATTTTTTTTAATTATTAAATCATCTGGTAATAGCATTAAAAAATATTTATCTTTTATTAATTTTTTAGTTTTAAGAACAGCATCACCTGTTCCAAGTGGTTTATCTTGAAAAACAAATTTAATCATTTTTTTATATTTTAAAATTTTATTGTATTCTGCGATGATACGTGGGTCTTTCTTACGTTTAATAATATCTTTATAAAATTTATCATTATAAAAATATTTCTTAATCATTATTTTTTTTTTTGAAATAATAAAAATAACTTCTTTGATTCCAGCATCTATACATTCATCAAGAATATACTCTATGCCTGGCTTACCGTTTATAGGCAGAAGTTCTTTAGCAAAGACACTTGTTAATGGAAGTAGTCTAGTTCCAAGTCCCGCTAAAGGAATTATAGCTTGTTTAATCATTTAAATGTTTTACTTATTAATCTTATTATTACAAATGAAATTAATAAGACAAATAACTGATTTAAATAAGGCAATTCACAAAGAAAATGATTTAGGTTTCGTTCCCACAATGGGTGATCTTCACAAAGGTCATGAATTTTTAATTAAAGTATCTCAAAAAATTTGCAAAAAAACGCTAGTTAGTATTTTTGTTAATCCCACTCAATTTAACAATAAAGACGACTACAAAACTTACCCTAAGGACTTAATTAAAGACCTCAAAATCCTTAAAAGATTAAAAGTTGATTTTGTTTATTTACCAACAGTAAATCAAATCTATAAAAATAAAAGATTACCTAGAATTACCTTAAAAAAATCACAAAAAATTTTATGTGCAAAATTCAGGAAAGGTCACTTTGAAGGTGTGCTTGATGTTTTAAACCGTTTTGTAAGATTGATATCTCCAAAGATAATGTTCATGGGTGAAAAAGACCATCAACAATATTTTTTAGTTAGAGATTTTATTTCACAAAATTATAAGACTAGAGTTTATCCATGCAAAACAATCAGAAGTAAAAATGGTATGGCATTATCTTCAAGAAATAGATTATTAAATAGAACTGATCTTAAAACCGCAGGTTTAATTGCTAATGAATTATTAAGGTTAAAATTTTCACTACGAAAAAAAAATAACCTAAATAAAATTAGTGCAAAAAAATCTAAAGATCTAATTCAAAAGTCAAAAAAACTGTTAATTAATAGATTTAATATCAAAATTGAATACTTAGAATGCAGAAATTTAATGACCTTAACTAAAAATCTAAACAACAAACCATTTAAGCTTTTTATAGCTTATTATTTGAATAATGTGAGATTGATAGATAACTTTTAAAGAAAGTAAGCACTAACACCTAGGAATGACACAAAACCGATAACATCTGTTATAGTTGTCACAAATACACTTGATGCAATAGCAGGATCAATATTCATTTTTTTTAAAGTTATTGGAACAACAATTCCAAATAATCCAGCCACTATCATTGTGACAATCATCGACATAGATATAATCA
>Ga0209089_10002472_pt1 | contig 16342 bp, 12 predicted proteins | sample ArcticOcean_MG_C_FD_187431 | JGI IMG/M metagenome (GOLD analysis project Ga0209089, IMG submission 187431) | Marine microbial communities from western Arctic Ocean - ArcticOcean_MG_CB2_150 (SPAdes) (version 2) | ecosystem: Environmental > Aquatic > Marine > Oceanic | place: Arctic Ocean: Canada... | reverse complement strand
TATGCTATATTAGCACAAGCACAAAAAACATTTCCTGAAATTACTGAAGAGAAAGAAAATACTGTTTTTATATCAGGGATTGGGTGTTCTAGTCGATTTCCTTATTATATGAATACTTATGGATTTCATACCATTCATGGACGAGCCCCAACAATTGCTAGTGGATTAAAAATGGCTAATCCTGATTTATCTGTATGGCTAGTCACAGGCGATGGAGATGGATTGTCTATCGGAGGCAATCATATGATTCATCTATTAAGAAGAAATTTTGATATAAATGTTATGTTATTTAATAATCGAATTTATGGATTGACTAAGGGGCAATATTCTCCAACTTCAGAGCAAGGGAAAGTAACATATTCTACTCCAATGGGGTCGTTAGATTACCCATTTAAACCTTCTAAGTTAGCAATTGGGGCAGAAGCTTCTTTTGTAGCAAAAACAATTGATAGAGAGCTTAAGCACTTACAAGCTATGATTAAAAGAGCAAACAGTCATAATGGGACTTCATTTATTGAAATTTATCAAAATTGTAACATTTTTAATGATGGCGCCTTTTCTAATCTAACTGATAGAGATACCAAAGAAGAGCAATTGCTTCGCTTAGAACATGGTCAGCCACTGATTTTTGGTAAAGATAAAGATAAAGGTATTTATTTAGATGGGACTACCCCTAAAGTAGTGCAAATAGGTAAAGATTATTCTATAGAGGATATTGTAGTTCATAATGAACAAGATAAATTTATAGGAGATATGCTAGCTAACTTTACTGCAAGCGAAGAATTTCCAGAGACGATTGGAGTATTATACTGTAAAGAAAGACCAACTTATGACGATCTTATGGGCGCTCAAATGAAAGAAGCCCAGAAAGGAAATAAAAGATCAAAAGGATTACATGAATTACTTAATGCTGGAGATACTTGGGAGGTAGAGTGACAAAATTTAGAACTGAAAAAGACAGTTTGGGAGAAGTGAAAGTGCCTATCAATGCTTATTATGGAGCACAAACTCAAAGAGCAGTTGAAAATTTTGAAATTGGATGGTCAATGGAGTTTAGCCTTATTTTACCTTATATAATTATTAAGAAAGCTGCAGCGATGACTAACCATGCTCAAAAGAGGTTATCAGAACAATTCGCTAATGCTATCATGGAAGCATGCGATGATATAACTAATCGTCCAGAAAGATTTCTTGATCAATTTCCTGTACCTGTATTTCAAGCAGGAAGTGGAACGCAAACTAATATGAATGTTAATGAAGTAGTAGCTAATAGAGCGAATGAAATATTAGGCGGTAAATTAGGTGAGTATAAATTTGTTCATCCTAATGATCACGTAAATATGTCTCAATCTACTAACGACACATTCCCCACTGCTATTTTGGTAGGATGTGTACTTAGTGTAGAAGATAATTTATTACCTAGCTTAGAGCTCTTAGAAAAGTCATTGCAAAAAAAGAGTAAAGAGTTTGATAAAATTATAAAAGTAGGAAGAACACATTTACAAGATGCAACTCCTATTAGATTAGGACAAGAATTTTCTGGGTATGCTTCAATGATTAGTCATGATATTGAAAGAATTAGAATTGCAGCAACAGAATGTGCACAGCTTCCAATTGGAGGAACTGCTGTAGGAACTGGGATTAATACCTTGGAAGGATTTGATACATTAATGGCTAGTTTTATTGCAGAGGAGACTGATATGGAATTCAGTATCTGTAAGAATAAATTCGAATTACTTTCTTCTCAAAATCCTTTATCTAATTTATCATCTCAGATTAAAATATGTGCAGGTTCTCTCAATAAAATTGCCAATGATATTAGGTGGTTAGCTAGTGGTCCTATGGCAGGAATTGGAGAATTAAAACTTCCTTCTAATGAGCCAGGGAGCTCTATTATGCCAGGAAAAGTTAATCCAACACAATGTGAAGCAGTAAATATGGTATACGCACAAATTTTAGGCAATGATTTAACAATTAACTATGCTGGATCTAATGGAAATTTTGAGTTAAATACCTATAGACCAATTATTGCATCCTCTATTCATGAATCTATTACTTTGTTAGCAGAAGTTGCCGAATCTTTTACGTTACATGCGCTAGATGGACTAAAAGCTAATAAAAGTAAAATTCAGGAAAATCTAGATAAGTCATTAATGTTAGTAACTGCATTAAATCCAGTAATTGGATATGAAAAGTCAGCAGAGATTGCAAAAAAGGCTTTAAAAGACAATATTTCATTAAAAGAAAGTGCAAAAAAATTAAAGTATCTTTCGGAACAAGAGTTTGATGAGATCGTTAAACCAGAATTAATGGTTTCTCCAAAAAAATATGATTAAATCCTTTCTAACATCTGTTAGAATCATTGCTTACCTATCTATTGTAGTAATCGTCTATCTTGGATATCTATCCAGAGATTTACCTTCTTTAGAACGTTTGGAAACATTTGATCCTGCCATGCTATCTACCTTATATGATAGAAACGGCGAAGTAATTGGTGAGTTCTATATTCAAAAAAGAGTATTTATTGATATAGAAGATATGCCAGAACATCTTAAGTATGCAGCGATTGCCTCGGAAGACAAAAGATTTTATCAACATTGGGGAGTAGATTTACAAAGTATTTTTCGTGCTGTTTTGGTTAATGTCTCTTCAATGAGTTTTAGGCAAGGATTTAGTACTCTTTCTCAGCAACTAGCAAGAAATCTTTATAAAGAAGTTGGATTTAAAGATAGTGTTACAAGAAAGTTAAAAGAAATGATTACGGCGATTCAAATTGAAAAAACTTATACTAAAGAAGAAATTTTAGAAATGTATTTGAACACAGTTCACTTTGGTCATGGAACCTATGGTGCTGAATCAGCTGCAAAAAGATATTTTAATAAAAAAGCATCAGAGTTAACTATAGGAGAGTCTGCAATGTTAATAGGCTTATTGCCTTCTCCTGCTAATTATTCTCCATTAAGAAATTTAAACAAAGCAATAGAGCGAAGATCTATTGTTTTAAAGGTAATGTATAATCAAGATTATATTGACCATCAAGAGTATATAGAACATAATAGCATTATCCCCGATAATATTTCTTATGAAATTCCAAGAGGTAAAGCACCTTATTTTGCTGAACATGTGAGAAGAATTTTAGAAAAAAAAGATGATGAATTAGGTATTAATATTTATCAGGACGGATTAAAGATTTATACAACTCTAGATTATCGACTTCAAAAAATTGCGGAAGACGTTGTGATGAAAACGTTAAGAAAAAATCAAGATGAATTTAACGCTCAGCTTTTTGAAGATAATGACAGATTTTCAAAATTAGGCTACCTCTCAATTTTTCCAGAAGATTCTGTTAAGATGATGTTAAATGGACAGATGAAATTATATGAAGAGTTAAGAGGAAATCTGCTAGTACAATGTGCATTTATTGCCATAGACAGTAAAAATGGAGAGATTTTAGCGATGATTGGTGGAAGATCTGATTATTTAGATCAATATAATCGATCAACTCAAGCTCTGCGACAACCAGGATCTGTATTTAAGCCATATATTTATACTGCTGCCATTGATAATAATTATCCAGTGACTACACAACTGCTTAATCAACCTGTTGCCTTATATCGGAATAATGCTAAAGGAGAAAAAGAAAAATGGACTCCTAGAAATTATGATAATAGCACTGGAGGGTTAACTACATTAAGGGAAGGGTTGCGAAGATCATTAAACCTTATTTCTGTACGAATGGTTCAAGAGTTAGTTCCACCTCAACAGGTTAAAAATATAGCAAGAAGAATGCAGATTAATTCTCCTATTAGAGCAGTAGATGCGATTGCGTTAGGGACATCCGAAGTTAAACCAATAGAGATCGTAGCTTCATATGCAATTTTTGCTAATAAGGGAATTTATTCTTCTCCTATTGCAATTACTCGAATTGAAGATAAATATGGTCAAATTATTAAAGAATTTACTAATACTCAGAAAGAAGTATTAAGCCCTGAAACAGCTTATATGGTCACAAATTTATTACAAACAGTGATGGATAAAGGTACCGGTGGAAGCGTAAGATGGAAATATAAATTTAGACATGCAGCAGGTGGAAAGACAGGTACTACACAAAATTGGAGCGATGCATGGTTTGTTGGATTTACTCCTAGTATTACTGCTGGGGCATGGTTTGGGGTAGATCAATACCCTATTAGTCTTGGCAAAGGTCAGGCTGGTAGTGTAGTCGCTTTGCCTGCGTGGGCATTGTTTATGAAGGAAGCTCATAAAACATTAAATATACCAAATGAACCTTTTGTGATGCCTGAAGGCGTAGTAGAAGTAGAAATTGATTCTGATACCAAGCAATTACCTACCTCCAGAACGAAAAAGACTGAAATAGAAGTATTTTTAAAGAGCAATCAACCTAGATCGAACTAGTTTTTTTTATCTGATAAAAATAAGATAATTAATCCTACTATAAATAATATAATATTAGGCATCCATGATCCAATGGCAGGATTTAGAAGAGCTCTGTCAGCTAACTGTTCTCCCCATATTAATAGAATATAATATATAAGAAAAAATGCAATACTTAATGCTGAGGCTATCGTAATACCACCTTTTCTAACTAATATTCCTAGTGGGGCTCCAACAAGAGTAAATAAGATGCATGCGACTGCAAGCGTAAATTTTTTATGAATCTCAACAAGAAACTTATTATTATTCTTTTCATAATTTTCTATAAGAGTAAATTCATTTTGGAACTGCCTTGTATTATTATTTAGGGACCGTACTTTGTCTTTTTTCTCATATTCACTAACAGGAATCTCTTTATTATAATCTCTGTCTTCATCTATGTTAAGAGAAGCATCTTTTTTAAGTATTTCAATTTGATCTATAATACCAGTAAGAGTCATCTGACTATTTGACTCTATACCAATATCATTTTTAACCGTTTCAATACGTTTCTTTATTTGTTCTATGGATTTTTTATTTTGTTGAATCTTTTCAATCATTGCAGACACTTTCATTTCACGATCAGTGCGATTAGATTCACTGGTCCTATTCAATAATAAGTCATTCATAGAAATGATAATCTGATGAGTACCAAATTTTATTTTACGATAATGGTCATAATTTTCTAAATCAATTTCATGGATTTCACCGTCTTGTAAGTTGACTGTAATAATACCATCTTTAGATTCTAAAGAACCTCTTTCAGCATAAATAGTGGTTTGTTCTGATTGTCTATTTTTACTAAATATTTTTACATCTTTAAACTCGTTACCATCCAATTCTTTAACAATCATAGTATACTGCGGAATCATATCTATAAAATATCCAGGCTCAATAGTCAATTCAGGTTTCTTTTGATAAATATCCCTAGCTAGTAATCGAGCATTATAATTCATGTCAGGAAGGATAAGATTATTGAACAGACATAATAAGAATCCTACTATACTTCCAAACCATAATGCTGGCTTAATAATACTGAATAAGTTGACACCTGCAGATTTTAATGCAGTAATTTCATTTTCTTGTGACATCCTACCATAGGTCATTACGCTAGAGATTAATAGAGACATTGGAATAGATAATGCGATAATCCATGCAAGGTTTAAATAAAGATATTCTAAGATAATAAATATATCTAATCCTTTGCCTAGAAAGCGATTAAGAGCTCTCATGAGGAATTGAAGAAACAATACAGTGGTAATAACCCCAACTGAAAGAACGAAAGGGATAAAGGACTGTTTGATTAAATATTTATTTAAAGTGCTCATTTTTTTAAAGTGCTCATTTTTGATTATTTGTAAAAATTTAACTCTACTTGTGTAAAAACGTAAACTATAATAAGTTTGCAGGCTTATTTAATTTAAGCCAATGGTGACTGTAGCTCAGTTGGTTAGAGCCCCGGATTGTGATTCCGGCTGTCGTGGGTTCGAGTCCCATCAGTCACCCATATAAGTTTCGGGGTGTAGCGTAGTCCGGTTAGCGCACCTGCTTTGGGAGCAGGGGGTCGGGAGTTCAAATCTCTCCACCCCGACATTGAGAGTTTCTCGTCTATAAAACTCGCAAAAGAGAGGGTTTAGATTAAGGTCTTAACCCTCTTTTTTTATGCCTAAATAGGTCAAATAAGGGCATAATAGGACATTAAAAGCCATAATATAACCATAGTCGCTTATTTCTTGGATTAGTGCAGGTTCAAATCCTCTCACCCCGACAAATTCATTGTTTGTTTTGAGATATTAAATATACCAAACAAGTCGAGGAGAATTCACAACTCTAAGGTAGCGGACTTTTATGTTATAGAATAAATATTTCCTGCTTTGGGAGCAGGGGGTTGGGAGTTCAAATCTCTCCACCACTATTATAATCTTGTAATCTTAAATCAATAGTACCATATCCTTTATTAAGCTTTATAGCAATCTTAACTGGTATAATAAGATTATCAACCAATGCATACGACAATTCTAAATCACCACTATTTTTTAATGCTGGCTTACCTTTGTAAAATGGTTTATAAGTATAAGCATTAAACTTCCCTAAGCGAGTCCTAATCTTTTTATATCCAATATTTGTTATATCAATAATTTTGACTTTCTTCTCAAAAGTCACAAATTCCATAAACTTACCTTCTTCAATTTGGAAATTTCTCAGCATTAAAATCATAGAATATGGATTATAGAAAGAATCAGGAGCTTCGTATTCCTTATAGTACTCTTTCTCTTTTTTAACTCCATTCATTATAGCAAGATTGTCTTTCATGGTAATTACTGAATCATGCTTCCACTCTCTTTCTCTAAGCTTTTTTTCTTGTCGTATTAATTGAAGAGTGTCTGTATTAATCCATAATTCTAATTGGTCTCTAACTCTATAAATTTTATCACCAATGGCTGTTGTTTTAAATTTATAAATGATATGATAAGCTTTTTGACCTTCAACGATATCTACTTCTTGTAAAGTCTCCATGGAAGCATGTCCAATACGGATAAACTTATAGTAGACATCATATTCATATTTTTCACCAGGGAAAAAAGCTTGAGCATATAAAGTAGAAAAAATAAAAATAAGAACACCTTTTTTCAAAATTTCTACAAATGTCTTCATAATGATATTTATTAATTAATAAAAAAAACTGTTTATTTAGTTTTTTTTATTCAAAATAGAATTTATATAACCTATTCATTTGATTTATTCTCGATCCAGTAGACTCTTGATTTGAGAATGTTGATACATTATGCCATAGATTATAAAAATTTTCATCTTCTTTTCTTATTCCCATTAAATCCACATCTGACATTTCGACGATTGCACCATAAAGGTATTGTAAACCATTGCCTTTGTCGGATCCACCTTTATCTCCATATCTATCAAATTTCTTTTTTAACCATTGATGAGTGTCTTTAATAGCCTCTGGATTATATTGCTGTTTTTGAATCTGAAAATATAAAGGGACTTGAAGGTCTATCTCTGCAAAATTTTGATCTAATTCTTGAAATGCATCTTCCTTTTTATCGCCTATTTTCTTTCTATAGTAATCTGCATCTTTAACAAGAAATCTAAGGAAACCATGTGCAAGAAAGTATGGACTATTTTCCCATATTTCTTTTTTTGCAACTTTAGCTTCATATGGGTTTCGTGCATTTCCATGTTTAAAAATATGTTTTGTATTGGTATTAGAATACTTATAAGGTCTTGTTGCACAGCATTGATCAATGAATGGTTGAGCCTCTTTTCTAAGCCTCTGATGAGACCTTTTGTTTTGTTCAGGAGTTTGATTTTTTGCTTGAACGATTATAAAGTAGAGATAATTATTAATAACTTCTATTCTATCATCTTTTGGCTTATTTAGATAGCTCATACTTAGCATCACTAAATCATCGGTCACTTCGCTTGCAAACTCTAATTCTTTATAAAATGTATCACCGTCAGGATTTTCTATTTTAAGTTCAAGAAAAGAATTATACTGATTTTCCATTTCAGAATAATCTTCACTAATAACATGTCTATCATATTTATTTGACAATGGGCTGTAAAGATTTTCTTTTTGATTTAATAAATCTTCTAAGGAGTCACCAGAAAGATCAGCAATTTTTTGTGAAAGAATCATATAATCATCAATCAGTTCGTACCTTTCAATGTTTGGACTTAAAAAGAAAGAGTGAGTCATGGATAGAGCATCATCGTAGAAATCCTCGTTAAATTGATCGTTAGCTTTCTTAAGAGTTTCATATCTAGCATTTTCAGCTTTTTCTTTTTTAGCTTGTTCTTCAGCTTCAGCCTTTCTTTCGGCTGCCATTCTTTTTTCTCTTTCCTTTCTTTCGGCTGCCATTCTTTTTTCTCTTTCAGTTCTAGCAATTTCTTGTCTTACTTTAACTCTATGATCCAAAGATTCATAGTATTCATCGCTTACTAAATCATCAACAATCTGTATCATTAATTCATGATTTATTGTTAATTTTTTGCGAAAATCAGAATTAATCTTATCAAGATTTATTTTTAGTTTATATTGTTGCTGAGTATTGTTGATAATAAAATCTTGCGCTTCTCTATTATATCCATATAAATATTTATCTTCTACTCTAATAGTTATATACGGCATTTGATTTTCATTTTTTTTAATTTTTTCTCCATAATCATATAAATCTTGAGCGCTCATGTGAGGCAACGAATATTTCCCACTATATTTGCGTTCTATATTTTCAATATTATAATATTCTATAGCTCTATCTTCGCCAACAATTTCTAATTGAACAGTAACGTTCTTATTACTTATGAAATTGAGAGCAGTAACAATTATGGAAATAGAAAATTTATCCAAATTATTTTTAGTGATTCCTGCATCTGAAGCACCACCATAGCCACCATAAGCACTTAAAACCTCTTCCCATGTAGGTTGAAATTGCTTTACAGTAACAGGATTTTCTAATTTTATATTGTAACTAGACTTGCTATAGGACGAGCTACTAGAATTTTCAGACCAAACATATTTATCATATAATTGATCATAGCTGCTTTCCATTCTTTCAAATTCTGTAAAGAAAATCTGAGATATATTATAATCTAATTTGGAGATATTTGTCTGATCTGATAAAAGCCAAGAACCCTTTTCTTGACTGAAAACAACACTTATTAATATTATAAAACTAATAATTTTTCTAATCATTACATTTGACCTCTATTATTATCATTGTAAGTAAAATCTAACAAAAATACTCAAACAGTGCTAAGGTAAATGAAGTTATTAATTTTTAAATTCTAGAATCAGAGTTTCAGACATAAAATTTCCATTAAGTATGCCTTTTTATTTGTAATTTTACTTTATGAACAAAAATCTAATAATTATAAGTGTTATTATAGTTGCAATTACAGCTATTTTTTTTGTTAACAAAAGTATCAATGAGCGCATTTCTGATGAACTAGAATATGCTATAGACAACTTTTTTGATGAAATTGAAACGAATATGAACGCTAGTGGAATACCTATGGATTACCAAATTGGAGGTATAGAGACGTCTTATATCAATTCTTCTATTAAGCTTAAAAATTTTAAATTTTCTCTTTCTGACTCAAACTCTGGTGATGTGTTAAAAATTGCATTTAAAGAATTTACAATGGAATCAAATTTTGCAGTTCTTGAAGACATGTCAAGTGAAATATCATATTTAATGGATGAAGTATATGACGGTAGTGTAGCTGATTATTCTGAGCAAGAAATTATTTCATTTTTGGAGGATTGGAATGATCTTGCTAGTACTCTTTATGAAGATTATCATCATGAGATAGTAGATTTAAAAATAAGATTAACAGATATATTCTCTGTCAAAGTTGACACATTTGAATATTCTGTTAGCTTAAAGAATAATTTTGATTTTCAAGACTGGGCAAGCTTGGAACAAGAGTATGGGGAAGACAGGTATTGGAGCTCAAAAGAACGTTTTGAAGAAACGTTGAATATGTTACCTGATGGAAGTTTTTCAACGAATATCCATAATTTTTCACTACTTATTTATGATAAATATTTTAATGAACTAACTGGGAAAAATAATATAGTTTTTGACTCCCATAATTTCCAATATGAAAAAATAGACAATCTTCTCACTATAGATTCTAAAGCAATAACTAATTTTGCTGGAAATTATGAATTAAATCTCGGTATCTCAGAAGAGCAAAGAGGCGATGAAGAAATTTCCATTAATTTTAATGCATCTAATTTACCACATTTTTTGAGGGAATTTTTTGCAATGAGCGGTTTTTTTACAAAGGTTAATAGAAGAAATGATGAATATTCATTTGAATTTGATGGTTCATTAGAAGATTTAATGCGCTTCACTAATACCCCATAACCCTTCATAATAAGAGTCTAATTTTTAAATTCTAAATTTATTTTAATAAACATTAATAAGGAGAATGATTTGAATACCAAAGAAAAGAAAGTTAGAAGGTTTTTATCCAAACAAATACAACAGTTAAATAATATAGTGGCTGATTTGGATACAGTGATCACTGATATGGGCACAGAGTTTTATAGAGTAAGCATATTCGGTTCAGCAAGAATAAAGCCAGACACAAAAGAATATAAGGGAGTATATACATTAGCTAAAGAATTGGCAGAGAGCGGTGCAGATATAGTTACTGGCGGAGGACCGGGCTTGATGGAAGCTGCGAATGCAGGTGCCAAAGAAGGTAGTTCATCAAAATCAAAATCATACGGGCTTAGCATTGATCTTCCTTTTGAAGATACTCCAAATGAACATGTAGATGTAAGATATCATCACAAAAGATTTTCTTCTCGTTTAGACGAGTTTCTCCGTATAAGCCATGCTGTTGTTGTTACCCCTGGAGGCATTGGTACGCTTCTTGAGTTATTATATACTTGGCAGTTGATTCAGGTAAACCATATTTCAGCAAGGCCAGTAATTCTAGTTGGTGATATGTGGAACGGTTTTCTGGACTGGGTTAAATCAGAACCATTACAAGCACAGTTAATGAATAAAGCTGATTTTGATAATATTATTATCGTAAAAGATGTTCACGAAGTAACTAAGTTGCTCAAACCAGAGATAAAAGCATTTTATGTCAACAAGTTTAAATCGAAGTCTTAAACATCTTTCAACAAAAAGAGGACTACTGCGGTAGTCATTTGTCTTAAATCTTATTATTCTTAAATTTAATAGCATTTATTATATTAATATGATGAGGAAATAATTATGAAAAAAATACTATTACTACTTTGTTCTTTAATTCTAATTGGGTGTGGCGGTCAAACACATGAAGATGGACCTTTTAGATGGTACTATGAAAACGGAAACATTCGTACTGAAGGAACCTATAAAAATGATATTATGGTAGGAGTAATGAAAGAATACAACGAAGACGGAAGACTTGAGAAAAAAGTAACTCGAGATAATAGAGGTGTGATTAATGGACCTCATATTCAATATTATTTAGCTCCTAAGTATAAAAATAATGATGGAGATAGGCTAGAATCCACTAGGGTTGATGAAGATATCGAAGGACCAGCTGTGTATTACTGGGCTGATGGAGCTAGAGAAGAACGAACCTATGTCAATAACATAGTAGAAGGACCAGCTGTGTATTATTGGGCTGATGGTAACAAGTCTGATAGGCGAGAATCTACCTATGTCAATGGCATAGAAGAAGGACCAGCTGTGACTTACTATGTTAATGGTGATAAGCGAGAATTTACCTATGTCAATGGCAAAATGCATGGAGATGCTGTTTATACATATAGAAATGGAAGGACTGATCAAGAGCGCTATGAAAATGGTAAAAAGGTTTACGATAGTGCTACAGTCAAATCATCTAGCAGAAGTAGTAGTTATTCATCAAGCTCATCTAGTCAAAAAGGACGTTATAATTTAAGAGGTGATATTAGTTTCAGCATTGTTGTATCAGGAAGTGGAGATATTCTTGAATATTCTGGATTTTCTGATGTATATGGTGTTCAAGGAAATGTAAGTGGAACCATTAAAAATAATACTCTTTATGAAGATGGAGTAATGGGAATTGGTTCGATCGATCGGAATGGTAAGTGGATTAAATATGACGGACACATTATTTATAAATGATAGTTTTGCGACCACTACATTTTATAGTTATCCTACTTGTATTACAGTTTACAATTGCTTGTACCAAAAGTAATACCATCCAACCTACCTGTACTGATAGCTTGGTTTCCTATGACTGGGTGTATCCAGATTATAATGATGCAGTAGGAGCATTTAAATTTTCATCGGACAAGTCATTTAATTATAGTACAACTTTGTTTGGAGGTGCAACACGAGATGGTACGTGGAAAGCATTGGATAATTGTTCATTTGAACTAAGCTATACTAATGGGGATACTAAAGTTATTACCATCTCAAACGGCAATACATTCCAAATAGGGAGCACTACTTACTCCGCATACTAAAGAATAGAATTAACTTATATGAAACTAGAAGATTTAGTAAAATTTATTCCTTCTGAATCGATTCTTAGGGCAATCCGATCTTCTTTGATGACTCGGTTTGCCGATCTTAGTCTACGAGATAAAAAAAGAAACGAATTTGAATTACGAAGAAAACAACGGGTGGAACCTCATAGAGTGTTGTTTTTCTTTCAATCCAATGATCCGTATTCAACTTTGGCGGCACAATTTCTCCATCAAATACAAGCCTCGTATGCTGTTAAATTAGAAATTCATTTGGTGGGAGAAGAAGGGTATGATGCACTTCCAGAACCTGAAATGTATCGGAAATATGTGTTTAGTGATGTGCAAAAAATCGCTCCATATTACGGAATTGACTTTTCCAACACACGTATTCCTTCTCCAGAGGAAAAAAATCGTTTTTTGAGCCATTTATGTAGCTTAAATCAAGAGGAATTAATCCAGCAGCTTCCTAGTATAAGTTTGGAATTCTGGAGAGGACAATTTTCAGGAAATACCTCGTCTGACACCATCATTAAAGATACTGTAAAACAAGGCAACCAAAAACGCGATGAATGTGGCCATTATTTAGGCGCAATCTTCCACTACGGAGGGGAAAATTATTGGAGCATCGATCGCATTAACTTTCTATTAGAACGATTAGAAACATTAGGAGTAAAAAAAGGCGCATCATTGCGTGTCAATCCAGCATTACAAGATGCTCCGAGTCGCCAGTTGTCCGATGTGAAACTTGAAATCTTTTTCTCGGCAAATAGTCCGTATACCTATTTGGCATTTAATCGCGTCAAAGAGTTAGGAAAAACCTATGGAATTCCCGTTATAGTAAGGCCTATTATGCCAATGTTGATGCGTAAAATGGACATATCACGAAGGAAAGGATTTTATATCCTTTCGGATTCTGCACGCGTTGCTGAGAAATTAGAAATTCCCTTTGGAAAGGTTAAAACCCCAATTGGGTATCCTTTACGAAGAATTTATTCGTTATTTCCATATGTGAATTCCCATGATAAAGGATTTGATTACTTATACAAGTGTATGGAAGCAATTTTTGCAACAGGAACCCAGGTGGGATCAAAGGTATTCTTACGACAACTATTAACCGATTTGGGGTTGGATGCTGATGAAGGATTCAAACATTTAGATGCAACCGATTGGGAAGCGGGGTTTGAGAAGAATCGATTGGATATGTATAAAGTGAATTGTTGGGGAGCTCCTACCTTTAAATTGTTTCACAAAAATAACAATATTTTATCCATATGGGGCCAAGATCGTATTTGGTTGGTTGAAGAAGAATTAAAGAAGTTGTAGATTGAATTATGGCTTTTCTTAACCAAATCATTAATAATGATCAAAAAATTCAACTCTATAAATTTGCAGGAGAAGGGTTTGTTCGACTACCTGATGACTATCACAATGACAATGCAGTCAAAGTATGCTTCTTAGATCTTGAAACAACAGGACTCAATAAAGATACTTGTAAAATTATAGAATTTGCTGGAAAAGTTACTGCTATTGATAAAAGTAACGGAGAATTGCTAGGGATAGTAGATGAATATGAATCTTTTAATGATCCTGAAGAATCTATTGAGCCAGAGATAACAAGAATTACTGGTATTACTGATGACATTGTAGCAGGACATTCTATTGATTGGGAGTCAGTATCTCGCGTATTAAATCAGGCAGATATTATTGTAGCGCATAATGCGAGCTTTGATCGTGCATTTATGGATCGTTATCTACCACTTTCACAAGATAAAGTATGGGTATGTTCTGTTAGTGATATTAATTGGCCAGAACGAGGATTTGGTGCTCGAGGCCAAGAAATTTTATGTATTTGGCATGGATTTTATTACGAATCACATCGTGCGATGTCTGATGTAGATGCCTTAATTCACCTTGTTACGCATGAAGCAGAAGAGTCAGATAATGCCGCCTTAGAATTAATAGTTAATGCCGCAAAACCTACCTATAAAATAGCTGCGCTGAATAGTCCTTTTCAGACAAAAGATATTTTAAAGTCAAGAAGATATCGTTGGGATCCACAAAATAGATACTGGTGGAAAAATCTTGTATTGGACGAGATTGATACCGAAAAAGAATGGATGGCTGATAATATTTATAATGGTCATTTTCAAGGTAGAGTTGATGAAATTGGACTTACCGACAAACACAAATCTTAATCGATGAAAAAAAGATGGGATATATCACAAAAATCATCGTATAATATTGTCATGAATAAAATGGTTATCAGAGTATTACTCTTCATTATTTCATCTAGTTTAATTTTCCCACAAGATAATTCATACCCTGTAGATTTAGAGGTCATTTCACAAATCCGTGAAGAGGGACTGAATAATTCAGATCTCCCCAATACGTTATCTTATATGACAGACGTATTAGGTGCTCGTTTAACCAATTCTGATGATATGTATCGTGCTCAAGAATGGGTGGTTGAAAAAATGCAAGAAATAGGACTGGAAAATATAGAAATAGAACCATTTATGGATTATGGTGTTAGTTGGGATAACACGTATTTTAGTTTGCACTTATTGGAGCCAGACTATCAACCAATGGTTGGTTATCCAATTGCACATACCCCTGGGACTATGGGGAAAAAACAATTAGACACTGTAATTGTAAGGATTAGAACCAAATCAGATCTAAAAAAATATAAGGGAAAATTAAGAGGCAAAGCAGTATTGTCTACTCGACCACCTACTATTAATTTAGCAGTATTTCGAGATGGAGTAAAACCGTGGAGTGATGAAGAATTAAAAGCGAAAGAACAACCTCGTGAAAAACGTCCACAGGCAGAAGAATCGGATTCGAAAGAAAAATTAATTGGTCCTGCAGATCGCAATGCTTTTTTCAAAAAAGAAGGGGTTGCAGTCATTCTAGAATCTCGTAGCGGTTGGTTAGCCGCAGTGAGAGGATTTGCTCGCCCAGGAGCAAAAAAAGATAAATATGATAGAAAAGAAACAGTAGCTCATGTGCCAGTTGTAGCAGTGACTCCAGAACATTATAATCGTATGTATCGTATTCTTGAACGTGGTATTCCAGTAAAAATTGAAGTAGACATTAAAACCACTATTGGAAGCAAAAGAAGAGAAGCGAGAAATATAATAGCTGAAATTCCTGGATCAGATTTAAAAGATGAAGTGGTCATGCTTGGTGCACATTTTGATACTTGGCATGCAAGTCCCAATGCCAGTGACAATACATCCGGTGTTGCTGTCATGTTGGAAGCAGTACGTATTTTACAAACATTAGGGGTTCAACCAAGAAGAACCATCCGTATTGCCTTATGGAGCGGAGAAGAACAAGGGTTACATGGATCTCGCAAATATGTAGAAAAACATTTTGGGGATGCTGACAATCCTAAGCCTGATTATGAGAAATTTTCAGTTTATTTTAATCAAGATTATGGTCCAGGACTATATCGTGGATTTTATCTTCAAGGCAATGAGAATGCACGCGATGTATTTACTGCTTGGACAAAGCCTTTTAATGATTTAGGAATGACTACAATCTCTCCACAATCTGTTGGAAGTACAGATCATATACCATTCCATAGGCGTGGTCTTCCAGCATTCCAATTTTTACAAGATAGAGTTGGAGGAACAGGTGGGCATACTAATTTAGATTTCTATGATACATTGCCAGTGGAAGATTTGAAGAAAAATGCTGTGATTGTTGCTGCATTTGTATATCACGCAGCCATGATAGATGAAAAAATTCCTCGTAAATGAGTTTCTCTATGCCAATGGTAGGATTGGGTACTTGGCTTATTTCCAATGATGAAGTATCTAAAGTAGTAACCGATGCGCTCAATTTAGGATACCGACATATTGATACTGCGCAAGTATATCGCAATGAAGAAGGTATTGGTAAAGCGCTTGTTGCATC